>Ga0116231_10005915_pt1 | contig 23786 bp, 15 predicted proteins | sample S1TSphgellanicum_2_FD_89695 | JGI IMG/M metagenome (GOLD analysis project Ga0116231, IMG submission 89695) | Host-associated microbial communities from peat moss isolated from Minnesota, USA - S1T2_Fd - Sphagnum magellanicum MG | ecosystem: Host-associated > Plants > Peat moss > Unclassified...
GAACATTGATTTATGATGTTGATTTGCGTAGCTGTACAGCACAATGACGAGGGTGAGACGATGATCAGAATTTCCGACGAGGGCCCAATAATTTATCTAGATCAATGGTTCGTCAGCGCATCATAACATTTATGAAAAACAGTAATTGCTCAATCTTTTCATGAGTAGCTTAAGGATTCCAACAAGTTCCCATGCAGTGGTCTAAGTTCGTTAAACATCGCGGAAATCATTTAAGTAGCTGCACAGATCTATTTGCAAAGTTCCAGAAACTCTGTACTAGTATGTCGGTTCTCACATTGTTAGACCTCAAAGTTAGGGTATGTCCCCCTTTAATTCTATTAGGTTCTCTAAAGGTATATTGAGACCCCTAAATCCTAGAATATACATAGAAGGAAAACAAAAATTAGTTTTGAGTTCAGGCCGCTGAACTGATCCTAAAACTATTACTACAGACTGCTGCAAGCTTGGACTGGAAAGGATTAGAACTGAACAGGTGTAGATCATGAGTTTAGTGAATTCACCGTCTACTAAACCGATAGCAAACCCACAGACCACAGACATGAGCAGCGCCAGCGCCATGATCCGCACAGAGTTCTTCATCCTCAAAGGAGAAATGAGACTGGTGCACTAGTGCAAATGAAAGTAATACTTTGGAGTTGGGTACTGCAGATTTAGAAACAAGTGCTTGCAATGAACTGTGTGCTTAGAAGAGTTAGAAGAGTGCACAAGATCAGAGTGAACTATGAGATTTTTCTGCAAGAGAGAGTGAAGTGCAATGGGACTTGTTGGCCACCAGGTTATATAGGCGGCAGCCGCACGTAGCCACTTGGGAGTATGATTGGGAACTCAGTGTGAAACCAAACAGAAGAAATTTTTCAGAGTTACGTATGCACAGTAATTTCAACACAGTGAGGTTTCAAACTTAGTTTACTCACATTGAGTAACAAGTGACCTACTCCCGGAAATTCCCTAGAAATTTCTAATGCATGGACAGAGCACCTTACATCGGTAAAGACTTTACCCCAAAAAATTTGTCTGTTTTGAGTGGGCATTACAACCCGTAATTTCCCTTTTTGGGCAGGCTCTATATCGCGTGATTTCCCTCGGGTGGGAAATTACACTGTCGAGTGGGCTGTCACATATTTGATCAGGAGTTACGTTTGCCTTAAAGGGTGCTGTTTCTTTTCCCTGTCCCTGCATCTCTTCTCCCATGGACCACGTGAAAAAGGTGAAGTGCACAAGCCACTGGACTCGCACACATCTGCTTATGTTTCCTCTCCGCCTTTGAACCACCTCCGTTCCCGACACCTTCCTGGCCTGGAAAGCCAGAGTCCTGAATGTCTAGGCTCTCCTGGGTGTAAAGAAAATTTCTTTGCACCAAGCAAAGCCCTTGGAGGAAGGCTATGTGGAAATATGGGGCCTACCTAGGCTCCAGCCTCACATGGGTCACTTATTTTTGCACAACCTTCCTCCTAGGTTTTACCCTACACATGAATATCCCTTTTAGAAAAGAGGAGGGATCTTATGCTTATGCCTTGAAGAGAGGGAACGAAATTATGCCTAACTAAGTTATTGGTGCAAGATCCTTCCCCAAGCTCTTAATGAGTAGGCACAAAAACCCTCTTCCTCTTACACCTCATGGTAATGTGAATGTTTTGGTTCATGATAAAGTTCTGCCTGGTATGATGGGTAAAGCCCTTTGGTGGGGGACATTCCCAAATTGTGGGGTCTAAGCCCTTTATTGTTGGGAATGCCCTCACCCTAGGGCTTTGCTGTGCACTTTCTGTCCTAATGAAAGTGGCTGTATGTCCAGATACTAAATTCATAGAGTGCATTAGTTGTAATATTTGCAGTCCTTTCTGAACAAAACATTTTCGGAATACACAATATGCAAGTGAGTTCGAATCTGGATGAAAATATGTTAGTCCTGATTTGTTATGCAGTAATACAATGAATTAGACTCTTAGTACAAGGGCCTCTAAGGCCCTCATCTGAATAAATCTAACTTTATCTGAATACTTTTTCTCATTCCCAGGTGGGAGACCACCCATAAAATCTTGAATTTATTGTCTGCACAAACATGAAATCATTCGTTTCATTTCACAGTGGGATAATACAATGATTTCCATTTTTTACAATGGTTTGAAAATCATTGAAACATTTGTCCCCTTTATCCCCTTTGAGTTTTTCCTATGATTTGTAAATAGAACTGTTTTTCACCTATGGTTTTCAAGCTTTTCCCTAAAGGGCACTCGGACGAAAACATCAAAGTATTGCTCCCCAGTATTCAGAGCTTTATTTTCAATTTTCAGATGTGTTGTTAATTGTCGGCATCATGAGAGGGATTTTTATTAAATGATCACAAGTTCGGAAACCTGCCCAAAAAATGAAAACGAGCTTTAAAACATGCCCAAAAACTAAAATCCAAGTTGAAATATGGCAAAATTTCCCCAGAAAATAGGGAAGATGTGACCAATTTTATGTTACTTTTTCACATTTATGCAAAATCTCACACAGGAAGAAAGAAAAAGGCTGACACTATTCCCTTTGAGTTTTCTTTGTGTTTTGTAGATTAAACTGTTTCTCATTAGAGGTTTTCAAACTTTCTCCTAAAGGGAATGTCATTTAAAGGTTGTTGTGATATGGTGGCAATGGCCATAGAGCTCATATTGTAACTTAACCTCAATCCAAGTTTTTATGTATGCCTGGCAATACAGAATGCCATCGTGCCCAATTTGAATTTGGGGATGGCCATGCAACTAGTATGATATATAGTATCTAGTCACGTTTGTGACATTCCACACATATTATCTTGCAGGACTGCAGGTTCTCACCAAACAAGTTCTAGGGAGTCAAGGATTTATAACACATCCCATTCACCAGCTCGATTTATTTAATTATTGTTTTGAAACAAAAGACAGAATCCATTGCAGTGAGTAGCCAGAACAGAAAGAGGGAGAGCCCAGGGACAGCTCGATACTTCCAAGCTCACTCAAAATGAATGAAGAATGACAAGGTTTTATTTTTATTTTTGAACACAACACCAGACTCGATTGACAACATGGTTGGTTGGCAGTACTCTCTAGTACAAGAGGACCTGACCTGACTGGACTGGGCTGGGCTTTCACCTACTCATCAGTCGGTTTTAACCCAGGACGTTTGTGATATTTCATAACGGCAATATGACTGAGACATTACGCCAGGGGTATGGGGGAACACTTTCAATAATCTAATTTCATTGCTACTTTGTGGGTTTTTCTACAAGGTTTATTCATTAGCTTATTGCAGATGAAATACCAAGTTCAGACAAATTCTGGCAACAAATCCAGTTTCAACAAAATTGTAAACCCTAGACCAGGTTACAACTAGTGTTGGTGGGTTGTTCAGTGTTGACGCAGATTTCAACTCCATTATCAAGCATGTTATTAATGATCTACCAGCTAATTCTTGATTTCGTTTATAATTGATTAAATTGACAGTCACTTGGTATTGAATTTTCAAAATCTAATAACCTACTTGGATGATTGGATTATCATCCAAGTAGATTATCAATCTTTAAATATTAATACAAAATATTTAAGAAGAGATATATGTATATATATTTATATATAACCCTATTATCAGTGTTTAACCAGTAGGTTAATAGGTTATTAGTAATTGATTACTTGATAAATTGTGTGGTCTCATAAAAAGTTCAAAAAAAAACTTACCTAAAACTTTTTCTTAAAAAAAACAATCCAGCCAACATTACTTGCAACCCTTTTTAAATAGGTCCAAGGTCTCCAGCTATATGAATACAAGGTTTTTAAAAAGTGCAACAACTAAATCTTGCTTTTCTATTGTGACAAGTCAACTTTAGGCAAACCTTATGAAATAAATTGTCATGGTCTTGGTGTTGGGTGCATTTTGTGTCACAAAACCAGAAAAAAGAAAGAGGTGATATTGTTAGAAGCTCTTTTTTTCTCAAAAGAGGTAGTTCGGAGTCAAGGAACAAAAGAAAAATGAGCCACTAAGGCCTTTGGCCCTCCATTGGTGGGAGGAGGAGGTATAAGGACAATATGAAAAAATATGTTTAGGGATAAACCATTGGCTTCATTTCAAAGTTGGTATTAGTTGCAGTTGGCTTATTACAAATGGATCATTTTTAAAACATGGGCAAGCAAAATGCTATGAGTTGAATAAGACATTTGGGTAAATTGCTGTTCAGAATGAATCTACCAGCTAAGGAAAGGGAGGAATGGTGATGAGAATAAGATGTACCCATGTTTTTAGCAGTAGGCAAAATGTTGACTTCGATTTTTGATGGATATTTGAAATCCCTAATGTGAAACCGTATTCTCCATATTGCATAAGCCTTGTCATGTAATTTGCAAAATTGAAGTTTTTGGTTAATACAAGAGCTGTGCAAAAATCAATTGCTTGATTAAATTAATCGAAATATTTAAAAGTTAATGTAATGTTGACATAGTTGAAAAGGAGGAATATTCACATATTGTTATGAAAAATTTGGTTTTTAAAAATGTAACAAGAGATATTTAGTCGTCTTCAAAATTGTATGAAGTCATTTGGAGTGAGAGTCCCAACTATTCTCAAATTTTGCTTAAATTGTGACTCTTGAAAATATCACATTTGTGGGGTTATTTAGATTGAGAGGAATGATGTAATCTTTAGGAGGGAAGGATGGCAAATAGAAAAGGTTCAAACGTGCATTTGGAATGGTTTGCTTGATTATGGTAGGGCTTCTTGATATAATTCTTTAGGCGCTATTAAGAGATGTCCGATTGCTGAGCAGGCCCTCCTTGAGTCGTCTGATAAGCTTTGAGGTCAGTCTGATAAGCTTTGAGGTCAGTTTGATAAGCTTTGAGGTCAGAACAATGTTATTTGTTCCAGGATTGGTAGGTTGTCAAGCGGTGCTATGATGGACTTTGTAGAGGTTTTATTAGCTGACTGTTTGGGTTGAGTGCGTGTTGCATTCCCCTTGTGGATTGTACTGTTTATGCGTTTCTTTGCATTGAATTTTTTCATTTGTGCCATTTAATCTATATATATATCACATTTCTCAAGCTGGGGTGCAAAGGCATCCTTTATGTCAATGAGTACTTTCTTTCTCAAAAGAGGTAGTTTGAAGTCACGGAACAATCGCTGGTTGAATGAACTACTGTTAGGTGGATTCATGGCTACCAACTGACTTGCTTCAATTTCAATGGACTGGCCTGCCAATTCATGGTGCCCCTCCTCCCAAAAACAAACCGAAAAATGGGCCTGTCTACCCCTCAACAAGAAAAAAGTGGACCTTTTTTTTTGCCTATTGCTTTTTCTCATTGGTTGTCATGATTTTCTTCTCCATTAGTACCCCACTTCCATGAGCATAGGTACCTTATTTACACAATTTATTGGTTTTAGTTGGGCACAATGTAGATGGAACCAAACTCATTTAAAATCAAATTAGGTTCCAAATGTCTAGTGAATTTTATGAAATTGGAGGTTTATACATCCAAAAGTTCACAAAACCCACCCAAGGTTCCATAATTAAAATAAATAAAAACTGGAACTTAGTGTCTCGCATGGTGCAGGTGTGGGTGGCCCATGTTGCTCTCCTTTTGCTTTTTTGTCAGGGTGTGGGTGACAGTTTTTTGAGTAATAATTGGGGGCGGGGTGGCCATTAGGCATATAATTATTACTTTTGGAACACATATCAAGAATGCAATGTTTTTTTAATTTTTTAAAATTATGAGTTTACGCATATAAGTTTGGGAACTGCTGATTATGAACCTCAAAAACCACCCTGATACCTGGTGGGAGGTTTGGTGGAGTTTGTAGCAACAGCGTAACACTGGTAGGGACTTGAGACAATATCAGCGTTGTACCAGTTTTGTACTAGTCTTAATGACTTATAGACTATACCAGCCAGAAAACAGTCTTGGACAACTGGTGTGCAGGGTTTTTTTTGTCCTGTGGCGAATTTTCGCACTGTCGTCACAAAAAAAAACACTCAGTGTGAATTATACAGGGGCTATTTTTTGGGGAAAACCTACAAAAGTGGCCATACTATGAGAACAGTCCTTGTGGATGATCGCCCAGTCCACCTACCTGACCAAAATGAAAAAAAACCCCTATTGCTGTAACAGTTTTAAGCAAGAAATTAAAAAGTACCCAATACTAGTATCAGCGTGATGTGAATTTTGGACAGGAGAATACAATACTTTGTGTCATGGAGAAAACACAGTTCTCCAGTGGAAACTGGGTCTTGACTCTTGATCCGAGGTAGGGAGCTTCCCTAAAGCTGCGCTTGTCTGAACAGAGCAAGGACAACCAAGTGAATGTTTGGACACACACACCAGATAGGCACTATATATTTCAGTGTGGAGGACCTTACATCTGGTATGGGTCCTTATTTTAGGCAATTAAAAATTCAGACAGTACAAAAGTACTATCTGCTTCTTGTTTTTCTTATCTGCCCTTGGCCCTATTGCATCTTTGTCATGGTAAAGAAGCAGACAGTACTTTTGTACTGTACTGGGGAATGGGCAAGTTTTGGCTGATTCTGGCTGCGAGCAACCCTGTAGCTGAAGCCGGCACCCCAAGGGTACTGCCACCATACAGGCAGAATCAGCCCAATCTCGGCCACTAGGGTAGAACTGCCCATCACCGATCTCTACCCATATGATCGAACACTTCTCTAGATCTTTGTCATCCGTGCTTCACTTTGAGTGATTTAAAATGTTATGAGAGTTACCTCAAGCTCTAGATCATCTTTGAAGTGCAAAGGAAAAGGTGTAATGGAAAAATTACAAGGAAAAAAAGAGGTTTTGAATTTACAAAATGCAATTTAATTTTTTTCGTGTCTTTGGACCGCTCCTGCTTTCAAAGCTTCTAACTTTCTCATTTCTTGTTCATTTTAAACAATTTAAAATGCTATAGGAGCGTCACCTTCAGTTCTATGATCATCTTGGAACTGTAATAGAAACAGAGCAACATACACAGAATTTTTGGGGTGCTCGGGAACCAGCTTTGTAGCATTCTGTGGTTTGTTTTTTTTCAGTTCTTGACCCCCTCTACTGGGGGGCGGGGGCGTAACTTTCTCATTTCTAATCTGTCTTTGAAAAAATTTAGTGCGTCAGATATGCCAAGAGGAGGTGTTCAAGTTTTGTTTGGACACCAGAAACAACAGAGCCCTCCTTTTGGATCTGGTCTGCCCTGAGCGTTTAAATGTTCGCTCACCAACTGTCCTACCCTACCTTATGTTAACATTTGATCTATCTTACCAAATTGGCAAGGCCTGCACAATTCAGTTTACAAAATTAACACATCTGTGGAACGGCTGATTTAGTTTCCAAATTGGTTTAATAGGATGGAGCAGATGTTAATGTCTGCAGTAAGCACCAATTGTTGATTTAACATTTAACATCCTCGAGTGTAAAGCTAACATAGCCAGACATCATCGTCAGTTGTCAACTAACGGTCATATAGCACGTGGAACAATGGATCATCATGCCCACAACCACCATTGAATTTCTGTTATTTAAGTGACAAGAAACCAATGGAATTTTTTTCAACCCCTAATTGCCTGGGCACTTTTGGAGGCTTTTCATCGCTACAACTGGTGAGACTATGAAAGAAATCTGATGGAGTTTTTTCTTAACCCTGTATACACCTGACGACTTTCGGAGGCATTTCAACATTACAGCTGGTGAGACTATGACAATTTCTTTTATGTTCTTGTGGATGTATCAAACAGGTAAATTAGCCAATGGAAGGTGGAATACTGATAATGAGTGTTACATGCTAGCTTTCACTCAAATATAACTGGAACCCCTACCGATACCATCCTTCTTTCATATGCTCACTGATGTATAACATATAAATTAATCAATTGAATGCAACCATCGACAGGGGTGTTACTAGAATAATGTGCTACTACCAAGAGCACCATCGAATTCGGGTAATGTGCCTGTCCAAGTGCCTTACCACATGTAATGACCATGTCAGACGAAGAAAGAGTCTCCCATGGGCCATTACGAAATGTAAGAGCCCTGCCAAAGACGTAAGATTGGCTCCGGATATAAGAGTGAATCTTACCGATTTATCCCTGCCTCCAACTACACAACACAAAATCTCTGACAGGTTATTATGTACCAATAAGGAGTGCTCCACACCTGCTTTGCTCCCAAATATAACTCTAACCCTAGCGATACTGTCCTTGACAAATATAACTCCAGCAGGTATCTATATTTTCCTTCAGGCATCACCACCTGCAGGCTCCCTTCCTGCCCCCCACAAACCGATATTGTCCTTAACGTGGTTGGGTTCCCAGTTGCTTTCAAGCAGAACCCCGGCCCCCTTCAAGCCTTCCCTTCTAAGATAAGTCGTCACACACCTTGACAAGCAGTTGCATGGGCTAGAGTATGGCAGAGTTTAGCTACAGCTGGCAACAAGATTAACTTTGGAGAATTGTTTTTTCTAAGGTTCTTTCTCTATAAGTTTGCAAAGGTTATTATGCACACTATCCTGTAAAAACTGAAGACTATGTTTTGACTCTTGATATTGTTCTTATGTAGATATATAGCAAACTTCTACAGTTTATTGTATAAAAAATTGCAACAAACATTTTTTTTGGTTTTAGTGAATCAACTCCATGATGTTTAAACTTTCACAAGTACAGTAGCAAGTTTTGGTTCCATGTCAAATTTTAAGAGTACCCTGGATCTGCTAAAAAATTTCAAGCACCGGAATTTCTCAGAGTGCCCCATTTTTTGGGGAAGAAATGAAAAAAAAAAAAACATTTATAACTTTCCCAAGCAGGCTAAAATTTCCAAAATTGCCAAAAAAAAATTTCCAAGCATCTTAGAATAAAATTTCATGAATATTTACAAGCATAAGATTTGTTGAATTCCCAAATTTCTGAGCAAAAATGAAAAATTTTCAACCTATATAATCTGCCCGAAATAAATCGGGCAGAATAAAGATTCTCAAACTAATGAATATTTTTCAAGTATGCTAAGAAATGTTTTCCAGGAATTCTATAGAATTCCCAATTTTAAACTTAAATTTTTTTTTGAAAAATCTAATTGTAAGCCTCAGTGCTAATTTTTTTAAAATCCTAAGTCAAAACAATAAAAAGGTTCTAACCTGAGGCCTAAGTGCTAGGTCCAAGTGCTAAAAAGATTCTAACCCAAGCCAAAATGGCAATTTTTAAAAACCCTAAGTCAAAAAAAGATTATAATCCTTAGGCCTAAATAGGTTTTAACTTTTAGGGCCAAATAGATTTATCTCTAGGTCTAAAAAGATGATAAACATATGTCAAAATATTAAAGACATTCTAACCTTGAGCTTAAATGTTAAAAAGATTTTAACCTTAGGCTTAAGCATTAAAAATTTATATTCTTAAATAAAAGTATTAATAAAGATTTTAACTATAGGTTAAATTATTTTTAAAAAAATAACCTTAGGTCAAATTTCAACTAAAGATCAAAGTCTTTAAAATATTTAAACCGTAAGCCAAAGTCTTAACCATAATGGTAGTTTTTTTAAAGCCCAATACAGAATAATTAAAAGATTTTAATCCTTAGGCTTAAATAAATTCTAATCCTTAGGCCAAAATAGATTTTATTCTTACAACTAAAAAGATTTTAACCTTAGGTCAAATTTCAACCAAAGATCAAAATTTTAAAAATTCCCAAGACAAATATCCCACACCCCTAAGACAAATGTTTTACACCCTTAAGACAATAACCCTAGATCAAATTGTAATAGCCCCAAGCCATTGGACCAAGAATTTCTGTGTGTTTGATGCAAATACATATTTAAAATAATAATAATACATGTATATTGGCTTAATGTCAGAGAGTTTATCCCAACACAAAATTAATTTTGCACATGTATGTTGGCTTAGGGTTGGAATTTTTTTGAAACTTTGGTTTAAGATTAGAATTCTCTTAGCACTTTGGCCTATGGTTGAAACATTTTTAAAAATTTTGGCTTGAGGTTGGAGTCATGTATCAATATGGGCCTTTTGATATTCCATAGGTATTTAGTGTCTCACCCAATATCAGCCTGATGAATTTTGTAAAGGACAATACAATACTTGTGTCACGGAGAGAACAAGCAAAACAGTCTTCAAATGGAAAACGCACCAATGTGGGTCTTGACGCTTGATTCTAGGTAGGGAGCTTCCTTGAAGCTGCGCTTATCTGAATAATGCACTAAAGTGGGTCTTGATTTTTGGTTCTAGGTAGGGAGATTGACTAAAGCAGCGCTTGTCTGAATAGAAGAAGGATAATCAAGTGAATGTTTGGACCAGTGTGGGGGCGGGGGTGGGGGGGGGGGCAGTTCTTCCTTTTCGAGAGAACTTCTGCTCAAATTTTGATATTTTAACATTTATGTGGAGGTTGTTGAAGGAGTTATCTATTGACAAATTGATTGCCCTTCAATTGTTGAATTTGTCAATGTGTTTGCAATTCAAGTAGTTAGCTACATCTATTGACAAATTGACTAACTTTGAAAAGTGAAATTTGTCATGGTGCTCGCAATTGAAAGAGTTACCTACATCTATTGACAAATTGGCTAACCTTGAAAAGTTGTCATGGTGCTCGCAGTTGAAAAAGTTACCTACATCTATTGACAAATTAACTACCCTTCAATCATTGAATTTGTCAATGTGTTCGCAATGTATGGGTTTGAGTTATGTTCTTTCAAAATTTGAACCCTTTGGTTTCGATTCTATTTTATTTTTTCAAATTCAAAAACCTCCAGACCTGGATTTTGAACCAATTTCAATTTCATGTTCAGACTGCATATTCTCCAATGCTAATGATGTTATTACAAAGTTTTACAACAAATTAAAATAGGGGTTTATATAAGTATAAAGTTGAACAACTAATTAAAATTAATACTTAATTTAAAAATTCAGTATATTATTACTTTTTTTTAAAGTCAACTTTTTTACAGACATATCCTGACCCTGTTTTCAAAAATATCTTTTCACGGTTCTGGTTCCAGATCTAGCAAAATATTTTCCCCGTGGTTGGGTTCTTGTGCCAGTTCCAACAAAATGATGTCAACTTTGGTCCGAGTCACAATATCCTGACCTTGAATCCCCAGTTTTTACCCTTCAACCTTTATACCATCACAGCACTGGTCTGGACACACATACCAGATACTATATATTTCAGTATGGAGGACCTTAAATTTACTACGGGTCCTTATTTCAGGCAATAAAAAGTCAGACAGTACAAAAGTGCTGTCTGCTTCTTGTTTTTTTTATCTGCGGCCCTATGCATCTGTGTCATGGAAAAAAGCAAACAGTACTTTTGTACTGTACTAGGGAATGGGCAGGTTTCGGCTCCTAGAGAGCCTGAAGCCGAACTCGGCACGGCAAGGCTACTGACTGACGAGAGAATCCGAATCAGTCCAATCTTGCCTACTCAATTGTGTTAACATTTGATCTGTCTTACCAAATTGGCAAGGCCTGCCTATTCTTTCTACAAAGTAGTCAAGTAGGATTGCAATAAGCACCTATTGTTGGTTTAACATTTAACAATCTCCAGTGTAAAGCTTACATAGCCAGACATCATCATGCATCGTGAACAAAAGGCCATGCCCATAGAACATGCAACAACGGATCACATGCCCACAACTACCATTGAATTTCCCTTCATAAAGTGATGAGAAACCATTGGAGTTTTTTTTTCAACCCCCTGAATGCCTGACCATATTTGGAGGCTTTTCAACACTACAGTTAGTGAGACTATGAAAGAAACTTTATTTCTTAACCCTGTAAATACCTGACCACTTTCAGAGGCATTTCAACATTTCAGCTGGTGAGAATATGAATTTTTTTGGTATGTGCTTTGAATGCATCAAAGAGCTAAATTAGACAATTGAAGGTGGAATACTGATAATGAGTGTTGCACAATTGCTTTCCCTCAAATATAACTGCAACCCCTATTGATACCTTCCTCCTTTAATATGCTTACTGACGTATAACAGTAAATTAATCAATTGAAGGGGAAGTGGTACATAAGGCCATGGACAGGGGTGTTAGTAGAATAAGGTGCTAACAAGAACAGCATCAAATTCCGGGAATGTGCCTGTCGAAGGGCCTTACCACACGTAATGACCATGTCAGATGAAGAAGAGTTGCCCATTGGCCATTACGAAATGTAAGAGCCCGGCCAAATACGTAAGATTGCCTCTGGACATAAGAGTGAATCTTACCGATTTAAGTCGGCCTCCAACTACACAACACAAAATCTCTGACAGGTTATTATGTACCAAGAATGGTCTGCACACTTGCTTTCCTCCCAAATATAATTCTGACCCTTGCCAACGCTGTCCTTGGCAAATATAACTGCAGCCCTTGCCGAAACTTTCCTTAATGTATTACCACCTGCCTTCCTGCCCCACCAACCCAAATTGTCCTTCACTTCGTTGGGTTCCCAGTTACTTAGAGATAATTTAAAAATAAAAGGATCTGAAAATAGGAAGTAGCAAATTGTAAGCAATAAGCATGAGCATTACACAACTCTCTCAAGAGCTTATTGACATTAATAACCAAATACTATTAAGTTTCCAGCACAAGCATAAAACAAGTTTTAATCCTTGGAAACATAAGAGATTAATTGGACAAAAGGTCAACCAAATATTCAAAGCATACAACAACAGAAGAATTAAACATCACCATTTTATTTGTTTTTATTCCTCCAAGACTCAATTCACATGCCCTGTATTTAGGGAATTGACCTACCATGAAGATTGTTGCCAAAATCACTTCACATCCATGTGGAGGTAAGGACCCAACTTGTTACAAAGGCTAGATTTTAAGAATTGGTGAAAAACATCAATTTCATCTAAACCATAAACCACAATACCTAGTATAAGGACATTTCTTATTTCACAAGTTTGAAATTTCAAGTAAATTGTGCCACAACATTATAGAAGTTGAAATGGTACATGATAACCAAACGATGGGGTCGCCGTGAAAGGAATGTCATATGACAATAGTTTCCTTGGCTTTTCATTCTTTAAACTTTGAAAAAACCTTTTGAGCTTCACATCATGTGCCAAACCGTAAACAACTTCAAGCAATAAAACTAGCATAACACATTTTTCCCTACCAAGGGACATGTGAAAACTTGTATTTGTGGTGTTTCAAAATAGCAAGATGCAATCAGAAGGATTTCTTGATCCCCTCTTAAAAACCAATATTCTCCTCCTAAATGATGTCAGATAAAAGTGACAAAACACTGTATTTTTGTGGAGGGTGTTGTCACATTTTTTCCTACTGGCCACAGGCTTAAGAGCTCCTTGAAATAATGTCACCATTTGAAATCTGAAAATCTGCCTAGGGATGCTCATCATCCTGGCTCTATCAAAAATAGAAAAAAAATCACTAATAATGACACATATTGCAGTACATTGTGTGATCCATCGGATGTACATTTGAGAGAGGGTTGGTTAATGAAATTTACCTCTGGTTGTGGTTTTGCAACTAGACCATGACAGGGTTCCAATTTTGGTTAGGTTCTGTTTTTAAATCCAATATTGGGTCCGGTTTGATTTTGGCTTCTCAATTTTCAAGATAGTCAGACTCAATAATTTTTATAAGTTGACAAGAAGGTACCTATTGATAGTACCTATATATGATGGGGGTTGCCCCACCCCCACCCTTTTTTTTGCAATGAGCAATTTTGATTGGCTTATCACCCAAAAAAAACTCATTTAAAAAAAAAGCTTTAGAAGCTTCCAAAATAGAAGTTCCTATCTGAAATGTACTGTCTCCCCTTTGGCCCAGGTATATAGGTGAGAAGGGAAGAACTTTGGGCAAAGTGTATGGGATGAAGGTGTGGTGCTATTGGGAAGACCCTTGGGAAACACATTTGAAACTTGAGGAAAATCATTGAAAACATTTGGTAACACACAGGGAACATGGTGGGAACACAAAACAGAAGAGTTCTATCCTGACATCCCCATTTCCCCCAAGGGAAAAAGATGAGCCATTGTAAGTTCACCTGTCTCATTGGCTGCATGTGCAAATTCTATTCCTAAAACTGGTTGTCACCATTTTTGGCCTTAGCTATTACCCCTTCCTAAGAGTCTGGGTACCTCTTTCCAAAAAGGTTTTTGGTCAACAAGGACCATATTAGTTTAGTGTACTGTGTGCATACATACACATATCTGTGGAACATTATTTCCTTCTGCAGATCCAGACTAGGAAGCCTTATTTCTTCAAGCCTTGCTCCCCTGTAGTAAAGAGCGTTACCACCCTGAAGTCAGAGCTTACAAGATGTTAGTTTTCTAATGACACTTGATTCCAAACTTCTGTTTACGTTTGCATTGATTTTCCAGTATTTGCTCACTAGACTTTGTCTTCCAATTTAAATGCCTTTCTACAGCCTAGTTAGGTGGTTTGGGACTAGCAGCTGGCTTGCTACCAGGAATAGATAAGGCCCTCCAGCTCAAGCTGCTTACGGACATAACTACCATACTTCACATCCATAATCTGCTCAGCACATGGATGTATCACAAAATGTATTTGGATATGAATTAGGTTTCATTCACATACAGAATTATGAATGTTGCTCACTTTTCATCCACACACTGAATGATATACAGGAAGCTTAATATGTGAGTTAACTTGCATATGGATGCTCAATGAGAACGGGACATGTGAGTGAGACTGCCCCTTAAATCTAGTTATAGTGTCCCTATAATTTGGCAGCCCAGTGTTGTCTTGCAGGATGCATTGCTTCACTTGGTAATATAGTGACTCCTGGCCAGAGTGAACCAGCACCAACAACTACCCGACCCCCACATTGGATGGATGCTGCCTGGACAGGACACTTTTTTTCATTGGGTTCTTGTCCCCCAGCTAACCTCCCCATAGCTGCTGGGGTTCCAAAAGGTGTGCTAGGGGTTCTAAAGTTGGGGTTCATCCAACTGGATGGCCTCAAAACTGGAAAATGGAGTGGTGTGTTTGTGGGTGCTGGATTGAGTCACCTCACACCAAGTGTGAAAAGCCTTATTTTTACTGGTGAATTTTCACCAAAACGTGAAATTAAAAATTGAAAAATTGAAAATGAAGTAATTTTGGAAGGTTTCAATTGCCAGAAGTGAGAAGAAAAAATAATAAAAATCGCCAGATTTTAGTACTTGGTTTTCAGTGTGTAGCCATCAATATAGAAGGTTGATTAAAGATTTTTTTATTTCATATCTCGTTTATAGCCAGTTTTGGCTAAATCTTCCTAAGGATGATTGCCACTAGGCTACATTAAAAAATTCCTTGTGAAAACACTGGCCGTGACTGGCAGCAAGTACAGGAGATTGTTTTCCTTTGAAAAAGTTTTTAAACCGATTCAAAACCAGCTCCATGTCCAGCTTGTGACATATCAAAGCTCTATATTTCTTTTCCAATATTCTACTTTCAGCAATTTGTGCCTTTCAGATTAAGTTGTGGAGGTTTGCATCATCGATCTAGAAGCTTCCTCCGGTGCCCGTTTCTCAGCCACAAACTGTCAATAAGTGTTTGGGAGTAGGTTGTGAGAAACATCACAAGTCATGACTCATGACTTTTCAGGCAGGAATTTGGGCGCGTTGTTTTGGTGCGAAAGTGGTTGAATCCACAGTTTGAACCGAGAGAAGACTTTCAGTGCATTTCATGATGTGTTCAGCTATGAAACTTTTACTTTGGCTGCAAGGCAACCAGGCCCCAATCCACTTTGAACAACAACACCAGCTGAATGGACTAAAACGGCTACCACTGCAGAGCGTTAGCTGGTGCAGAGCAATTGAGGGCGTGGTGGTTGTTAGTTACGTCATTCCTCTTCAAAAACATGTTACCCATCTGAAAGTCAGGGTGACAAATACTGAGGGAAACCCACCTGGAGAAAAATAGAAAGTCAGGCTTTTCTAGGAATCTTGCCACCAAAGCAGAATAGATCAAGACTGCAAGCAGTCGCAGCTCACTTTGACACGTAGCAAGACAAATTATCACTGACCTACAAGTGCAAACCTCAAAATTGTAATATAAGATAAAGACGCTAAGCCCCAGAAAAAGCAAGCGAGATGTAACAGTCGGTGGACTCCTAATTGCTAGCTACTTCTTTGGCAAAGACTTTGCTGTCTTCCACACCAGCCAGTGACAAAATGTAACGAGTTCAGGACGTTCTGCAGATCAAAACCTACCAGTCTACTGCAAGTCACAAGCAAGACTTTTCTCATGAGCTAGACTTTCTTTCCACTGATCGAAAGATCTTACTTCATGATAGGAGTCACATGAGGAGCCTGGGTCGCAAGAAACTTGATCACACACCTGCCTTATTTCAACTGTGCATGATGGGCGCCCACCCGTGAGCTGATAATGATCTGTTGCAACACGTCCTCAAAAGCTCTGGTCAGGTTGCACCTGTCATTTAGCCGTCTAGCTTTACAGTACTTTGGCTTGTGGATGCGGAATTTACTTGCTTCATTTGAGATGAGGGCATCATAGTCTCCTGCACGCACTAGCGATGGGACCAAAAGTATAACTTGTTTGCGTCACTCTGTCGGAAGGATTGTACCTGGAAAGACAATCATGTGTATTTTGTCAGACTGGTAGTGAATATTCTGTGGTTTTCTGTCCAATCCCACTCAGGTTGAATACATTGGAATGATTGTTGGTGAGGTACGTAGTGACTCCTGCGGAATCCAATGCATGATCAGAGATCCCTCTACTTGTGAAAATGTTTCATCAATAGTTTCATCAAAATGTTTCGTCAATAGTTTCCTCAAAATATTTCATCAACAGTTTCGTGAAAATGTTTCATCAATAGTTTCATCAAAATGTTTCGTCAATAGTTTCCTCAAAATATTTCATCAACAGTTTCGTGAAAATCTTTCATCAATAGTTTCATCAAAATGTTTCATCAATAGTTTCCTCAAAATATTTCATCAATAGTTTCGTCAAAATGTTTCATCAAAATATTTCATTAATGGTTCATGATGCACCCACCAGCCAATTCCTTTCCCATGGTTTCTAACAAGGAAATCTTGGTCGAGGGAGGTCCTAATATATAATTTAAGAGCATGTGAATTAGAAATCTACATGTAATAACTGGATATAATTGGGATTTAAGATCTTGTAAGTAAGCCGAATCTCATGTACACAAATCTTCTAGTGTTGATGTTATATAATATATCGTAGCCTAAGGTCAGTTTCCACATGAAAAAAACCAATAATTTTTTTTTTTCAAAAATTAATTCGTTTTTACAAAATTGAAAGCATTATCATTTCATGATCTACTATGATACTGTCACATGAGAAGTGAAGATATTCAGATTGTAGCCTGCAATAATTATGATGATTTTCAACGTGCCCTAGCGTCATATTTTCATGAAAATTCATTTCACTATTTTAAGAATTATTTAATGATGAAAAGTTGACCTAGGGTGAAGTATACACAAGCAAAGCGTATACCTTTGATACATAGTCTTCTCTAATGACATTGGTGTGGTCACTTGAAGCTTACAATTTGGATTCTATGTTATTCTGTGTTTGGGAAAAGCCATGAGACCATGGCATTGTGTCTTGGAACCTAGGTCTAATTGAAAGCACACTACACTATCCATAAAATGTTGTCATAAGATAATTTGTGTAAGATTTTGGGATTTGTAATTAACCATGTCATTTAATATAATTAAATAAAATGAAAACGAACTCATCATTACAATGTTATATATAATACAATCACATTATATGAATTTCACGGATAGCTTTTGAATAATCACAACATAATGAACTTTCAAAAAAGTACCCAAAAATCTATAATAATTGATAATAAATTAATATGGACTCCATGCACTTTTATATAATTTTTTTAATGAATAAAAAATTCAATGATAATATGACATGGTAACATTGATATCAAAGAGGACTTTTTGCAAGGACTTTGTTAATCAGTTTTTTTTTTATATTTTAAATTATGATTTTTTCTTATTAAGTTTTTTATTTGATGAAAATAATAATTTAAACATTCATTTTTCAAATTTAAGTTTTCCATAAGATAAATTAGGGTTTAAAAAAATTTCATAATAAATTTTTAATGATACCTTGTAAAATGAGTTGTGTGATTCAAAGTATCCTGCTTTCACACTATTTTCACAGTATTAATTTAGGCAATTATGAATTTCCACATGTGCTTAAAAATGTTACACTTTAGTGTGTTTTTAGTCATTTAATTTTGAAGTTCAAAGTGTAATGCCTTCACAGCAAGGCATTCCTTTGCAATGAGCCATTTTTATCTAGCTAAATTTATTGAATTAGTTAAAAACAATTCAAAATGGTTAAAAGTATGTGTTTTGTTTCATATTCTAATCACCAAATATCAATAGTTTTTCTTCAAATATCATCAGATTTTTCTTGGGTTCTACCATATAGTTTAAAATGTGAAAGAATTCTTAAACTTTTTTCTTTCATATCCTGTTTATAACCAAATTTGGCTAAACAGTATTATGAATAATTGCCAGTTCAGCTACATAACAAATATGGAGGGGTAAAACCCCACCCAGTGTATTTGACACTGTAAAGAGGGTACAAACAAGAAAGGAGAAATCTCGAGTGTAAAGCAGTTACACCTACTTAACTTTTCAACTGCTCACTGCTTGCTAGCTTAGGGGCCAACGTGAATCGGCACCCACATGGACTATGTAACCGGCAAAAGCAGCCCCATTACTAGAAAAAAAAACGAGTTGTGGGAACGGTGAGTTTTTTTCTGGTCACCGGGCTGCTTGAGCCGCATTATGAGATTGTAAACAATAATATTTTAACTCTATGTTTATTTTGGAATCTGATCCTTAACATGTTATTTTTCACATTCAGGATCTCTTTTATAACAAATTACAAAATTTTAAAATAAAACTCAAACAAAAATCCATTACAAAGCACAAATCTGTTCAATTCTGACTTTTGCAATTATTTGAAAACAAAATCAAATCCTCATATTAACAGGAAAATATGGGGGAAAAAAAAAAACATACTGTAATAATATTCTTCTTCCTTATCAAAATTGTTTTCTAATCTTACTTGAACTTTTCCATCTCTAAACTATTTCCTCTCTCTCAGATCCCTTTCCTCATCAAAAACTGATATCATAATAATCCCTTTCCTCATAATGCTTCTGTAGAGATCTGCTCAGATTCTTGGTATAAAACTAGTTTGAAGCAGGCCTTATTAGTCCTAATCTTCTAGTCATCCTCCACCTCTATCCACCCTATCAATTACTGAAATTATTTTTGTCCAGTCTGTTCAACAATAACAACACAATTCTTTTGTGCAATGCCTTCATCCAATATGTCCAACAAAGACAGCACAGTTTTACCTTTAACACGAGACATAACTGATGACTCAATAGACGAGATTTAACCTGTCCTTAACTGATGAGTATTCGAACATCTTGGATGAATGCTATTATCACTATCTGCATAACCCATTGCACCTATTTGGCCAACCCAGTATGCAGCTAAAATGAGTTGTAACTCGAACCCTTTTTGCCAATGGGGGATCACCATGCCACTGATTTCCACGGATGAACCAATCATGAATACCTTCACCTTCTTGAGCTTTAGGCCTCTTAGTGGCCAAACTAAACCCAAGAAATGTTATATTTAGACTCAGAGACTCTGCTTTAGTCTTAGCATGGGATCTTTATAACATTTAGAAACAATTTAGATTATTTTTGGGTTTTTTACCATGGTACTAGTGTGGTTGCTGGTTTACCAAAGGCTGAGAAAAGGCAACTCTGGGCCAATCTCCTTTTTTCTTTCAATTTTGTAATGCAGCCATAGTGGCCGACATCCTCAGACAACTTTTGACTTCTTTGGCAATGGGGCCTCTTTGAAGACATCTGATAATAAAAAATTGGCAACACTTTCGAATAGGACAATTAAAACAGTAACCAGTAGATAGCACTGTGGCCACACTCTCTACCTAAAACGAAGTTTGGGAGTGATTAGACAACTCTTTTATGAGAAAAAGAAAAAGAAAAAATAATTTTTGAAGTAGGAATATTCTATCAAAAAATCACCAAAAAAAATTTTCATACTTTAAAAAATTACCACAATTTCCTGCAACATGAAAGGGTATTTAAGATTTTCTATTTTCATATTTTGAGTATTACCAAATTTGGCTAAATATTCTTTTGAATGATCAGCACTTGAGCAACATTACAAAATTGAAGAAAAAAACATTGGGCTTAAAGTGCCTCCTAAGGAAAAGCCATGTATATGAAAATCAAGGAGAGGAACCCATCCATCAAAAGTACAAGGCAAATGAAAGCATGAGTAGACACAACCCAAAGAAAAAAAACAAAAGCAAACAATCAACAAAAAATAAGGAAAAGAAAACCTTATGCAAATAAGACCCAAGGCTATAAAATGACAATCAACGATAACAAAGAAAACCTAAGATGAAAAAGCAGTCGTCTACTAGAAATCGGCTAATGATGAAGGTGTAATAGCTATGATGTGTGGGAAAGATGATAAACCCCAACCAAGTGCAATAGCCCACTAAAGAATCACTATGGCTTGTGCATGTTGCACGGCTATGAACACACATTGTCAATAGTGTGAAATGAGCATCGAGGGGACTAAAAAAGACCACTGATGGCGCACAATAATGGTATATGCATAAGCAACTAAGAATGAATCAAAATGAGAATGAAGACACCCATACATTTCAATAGCAAGGGGAATGAAGTCATCACCTAGTGCTCATTCGGCATAGGATCATGTCTTCTCTTGAGCAGCCATCATCATTGCATGTGTTGTTGTCGTCGATGCTCACTACACCATATTTGTGCAAATCAAATCAACAATGATTGTTATGGACCGACTACAAACAAGTGGAGAATTTCAAGACAAGACAAGTTTTATTGATCCATCAACTGGTGTTGATCTGCTAAAGGGTTGTTCCCCAGATTATCTCCTTTTATAACCCTGAACCATACTAGTCCCAAAATATCCTAGGCCATGATATTGACAAAAGTATCCCAAAATATCCTAGGCCATGATATTGCCAAAAGTATCCCAAAATATCCTAGGACATGACATTGCCAAGAGTATCCCAAGTATCTCAAAATATCCTAAACCATGATATTGCCAAAAGTATCCCAAAATATCCTAAGACATGACATTGCCCAAAGTATCCCAAAATATCCTAGGCCATGACAATGATAATGTCCATCAAAGTACAAGAGTCATTTCTGGTAATAAGAATATTCACTCATTGTCGAATGTGACGAGGGAAAAGGTGAGAAAACTCCCTTTAAACATGTGTTCCGTTATCAAAAGCAATAGCTACAACAATATCTCGAAGTGTGTTGTGGGTTGTTATACGCTCATTCCCACAAGGGCACTAAAGCAAATGGGTATTTAAATTGTCAATGATATGACCGCACTAACACTATGAAAGGTGTGCAACTCTAGGATGTGGCAAGTTAAGAAGGGTACATAGTGTTGTAAAAAAGTGGGCCGATGATAAACGAAATGCTGGTGTGGGAGGACGAACTAATAATCAAGCACCTACCCCTAGACCTGCACATGAGTGGAAACATGCTCACGTGATATTTGAAGGAACGTGTACTAAAAGGGAAGCAAATTCTTGCTTGTGTAAATGATCCACCAAAAAAAACCTACAATTAGGGGTAAAATTAAACCACTAGGCTCACAAAAGGTGGGACATGAAAGCAAACACCCTAAGGTAACATGGCTCAAACATCTCATAGTGTCATTAAAATAATCAAGTTCCAATCTCAACATGTGCCAGTACATCGAAGAAAATAAAGTGATCATCCTGTTAGAAACGAATGACAAATGCAAGAACGATTATTGCCCAACACCCCAAGAATGCATGGGTAATAGTCCAAACCACAGAAGGGAGCCCAAGCTCATTCGAAAAAACACTAAAAATGGCTAAACAATAAATTAAATTATTGATAAAACCACCAAAAGATCCCACATTAAGTAATTTCTCCAATGTAACTATGGTATGAGTATCGAACTCAACATAATGTTGCAAAATACCTAAAGATGAAAACACTATATGAAGTAAGTAGACTAGGTGTTGAACGTAGCACAACGAAAACATCACAAAAGCTACTTGAGGATTTGCAAGAATAGGGAGATTAGATATTATCCGGAGATTCTCATGGAGAACTTTAACCACAAACAACTCAAAGAATGATGTGGACCCCACCGATGCACCCAAAATATGAAATTTTGAATTGGGAGTAAGAAATCCAAGAGGAAATGCATAGAGTGGTCCAACCCTTAAAGAGACCAAGTTACACACTTCATTGGCTGCACTGAAAAATCTAATGTTAATAACTCTTCTTGTAATTGTAAAAACACAAGAACCACATTTAATGCAGGACCTACTATGTGTATCATTTGCCAAGGAAAGGAAAACACAAATAAGGTGGGTTGCTACTATAAAGTGAAGAACACGAAGGTGAACAAAACGAACAATGTTCCTCCCAATGAAACCCCATGTCATGGACCTAATTTCAATGAAATGACTATGAGATCCCCATGTCAAGAAGCCTGAAAATAATATAATGGGGATGGGCATGAGTAAAATCATTGAACACATGGGAAAAGTTGATCCAAAGAATCGGGTGAAAACCATAACTCTTGAAAAATGGTTGACCATGACACCGAATTGAAGGCATTATGGATATCCACTCGTAGCCCCACCCAATCTGGGTGCAAATTTAACATTGCTCGAATGTTGTGAACCACCATTTCACACTTACCATAGGTTAATACACCAAATTGATCAAGACTCAAATGTTCCATGAAAATATTGTTAAACTAAATAACCACAGTGCAAACAACTAAACAATAAGTCACTTCCGGAGCTTGTTGCGTTCCAGCAGCAAGCAAGCTCCGGAGCTTTCGGAGCTTGCTGCATTCCAGCAGCAAGCAAGCTCCGGAGCTTCCGGAGCTTGCTGCGTTCCAGCAGTAAGCAAGCTCCGGAGCTTCCGGAGCTCTGGAGCTCGCGTTGCTCAGAGCTCGGAGCTCTCTGGAGCTCGGCAAGCTCCGGAGCTACAGCAAGCTCCGGAGCTCGTGTTGCTCGGAGCTCGGAGCTCTCTGGAGCTCGGCAAGCTTCGGAGTTGCAGCAAGCTCCGAAGCTCGCGTTGCTCGGAGCTCGGAGCTCTTTGGAGCTGCAGCAAGTTCCGGAGCTTCCGGAGCTCCGGAGCTCGCGTTGCTCGGAGCTCGGCAAGCTTCGGAGCTCGCGTTGCTCGGAGCTCGGAGCTCTCTGGAGCTCGGCAAGCTCCGGAGCTGCAGCAAGCTCCGGAGCTCCCGTTGCTCGGAGTTCGGAGCTCTCTGGAGCTCGGCAAGCTCCGGAGCTCTCCAGGGCTCGGAGCTCTCCGGAGCTTGCGTTCGGAACTTGCGTTGCAAGCTCCACGGCACAAAGAAGAAGAAGAAGGCGATGCCATCGCCTTCTTCTTCTTCTTCTTCTTCTTTTCTTGCAACACAAAGAAGAAGCAACACAAAGAGAAATGCTTATCTGGGTCCTGCGTGGGTCCAACTGCAATCGCTTCAAGCCCCAAGCTCGTTCCAAATTCCAAGCTCGCTCTCGCTCCAAGCCGGCTCCAAGCTCCAAGCTTGCTCCCGCTCCAAGCCGGCTCCAAGCTCCAAGCTCGCTCCCGCTCCAAGCCGGCTCCAAGCTCCAAGCTCGCTCCCGCTCAACGTCTCTGGAGCCAAGAGCTCTGGCGATGGAGTGAGGGGGAGGGGTTGGTAGGTGGTAGGTA
>Ga0116231_10005919_pt1 | contig 23769 bp, 23 predicted proteins | sample S1TSphgellanicum_2_FD_89695 | JGI IMG/M metagenome (GOLD analysis project Ga0116231, IMG submission 89695) | Host-associated microbial communities from peat moss isolated from Minnesota, USA - S1T2_Fd - Sphagnum magellanicum MG | ecosystem: Host-associated > Plants > Peat moss > Unclassified...
AAAATCCAAAAACCATGATCCCCGCTACCCATGTGTTTATAAAAAAAACCCAAAAAAATAGAATTTAGTGAAAAAAAAAATAAAAAAAAAAAAAAAAAAAGTAAAAAGGCAAGGCAAGGCAAGGAAAGGAAATGAAGAGACAAAAGAAAAATGAGAAATGGGAAGAAGCAAAAGACCCATCATGGTCCTGAGTTGAGTTAGTTACCAAGTTTCTAATAGACTTGCTGACCCAAATGGTAACCTGAGGTCATTTTTGATATTGGGAACACCCTTGGGGAACACATTGGAAACATGGGGAACACATTGGGAACATTTTTAAAAAATAATTGTATGGGCCTTTTAGTCTTGGGTAGCTCTTAGAATGAGGGTATATACCCAGGTAGTTCTTAGGCAAGTGGGTATATACCCAGGTTGATAACCGCCTATTATACCCCACTTGACCTCCAGTTCTTAAAATTTCAAAGAATTGGTTGTGTTATATACTACCATAGTACCTTGGACATTTCAACACATGTCCGTCGAATAATTAATTAATTAATTAATTAATTTTGAAATTTTCATTTCAACAAATGGAATATTCCTAAATAAATATTCACTATTTTTCCTTCACAATATTTTTTTGATTTGGAAGAAATCATTTTTGAAAAATTTCAACATTTTTGAAAATAATATAATTAGTGTCGAATTGGCCAAGGTACTAAGGTATCAGCCTTTACTACCTCTTTTATCTTTTCTCTTTAAGTACATTTTACAGGCAATTACTTGCTTTGGATGCATTTCTTCACAGGTTTCACACCTTTTTTTTCAAAGCAAAAAATTGGTCAAGTCACCCAAGATCAAACCATCCAAAGATGAATGCCCAAAGTTTGAAAAATTCAGGCAGCAAAAGGGCTTGAGAGCTTTAGCTTACTTTAGACTAAGAGGAAAGAGAGAGAGAGACCCACACACACACACACACACACGAAAGGAAAACAAGTCAAAAGTTGGCTGATGTTTTCTTTTCCATCTCACTGAGAAATGATTAGAATCATTAAAAATTACACAAGATGCAACCAAATGGAACAAGCTCAGACCATTCAAATGAGTGTTGTTGTATGCAAAATGGCTGCAAAATCTGTACTTCTTACTCTACACATGACTTCAATGTTTGATGTTTTGGCAAGTTATCTGTGAAAGTAATTACAAAGGTATAGTACCCAATCTCTCTCTCTCTCTCTCTCTCGCATGTAAAAACCCATTCTCTCTCTCTCTCTCTCTCTCTCACTTTGAAGTTTGCCTGCATGCCAACCAATTCCTACAGTACTTTACCTTCTCAACACCAAAGGCATTTAACCCAGAACTTGATGTCTTTTCTGCAAGTTTTATGTGAATGTCGATTACAAAGGAATAGTAGTAGTACCCAAGCTTTCTCTGTGTTTGCATTTATGCCTACCAATTCATACAGTACATTACATTCTCAACACCTAATGCATTTAACTGGGTTGAATAGTAGTACCTTTGCTTCAGACTCAAAACACCATTCTCTCCCATTCATTGTTGTGTTTGGTACTTCTAGCTCCGACACCTACATGTGAAAGAGGGCTTTGAAGTGTTGAAAATGTAATTGGGTACATAACATGTTCCAAAATTTATCCTTGTCAATTTTCTATTGTGTACTAAAGGTTCCAAGTCAAGTGATTTTTTTCAAGGCAAAAGGAAAGTTTTATGAAGATTATTATCAACACAACCTATAAGCTCTCCCTATCATACAACCTTGAGCATCAAGTCTTGGAAAAGGGACCAACTTTGGTGTTGAAAAATTCAAACTATAATTGTGTGAATAATGTGGGTATGTTATAAGGCTGAACAATTTTTGGATTGCTAGTAGGAGATCTTTCATATTCAACCTTGATGCCTCAAATTTGCCACATCTCTGAAAAAAATCAAGTTAAATGCCATTTTCCAAATCAATGTGTTTTAACTTCTACCATAGCTATTGTTGAACTTCAAGAAGCATAAGCTCCAAATTTTGACGGTGATTTGCATCTTTTAGATGCACAAATATTCATCCAAACACCTAGTTTTCATGTACTAATTCATGTACCTTTAAATGGTGAAAAACTACAATAGTTATAATCCTAGCATGGAAAATCTACAAAAGCAAGCCCAATTGTAGGTCAAAGACAAGATGATTTTGAGGAAAACTTTATTGCCATGTACAATAAAGAGGTCCATTTTCCCAAAATAGAACACTATTCATGGGTGCCAAGCGACTAGGAAACTCAAAAGACATAAAGACCACCATCATGAGTGCAAAAACCAAAACAAAGACATATTTCAATGTTGTTCAGGTCCTGCCCCGCGGGGGACACTTAGTGTAAAGTTTGAGGTCTATGTGTGTTAAATGACCATTTTTAGGGGTATTAGATAATTGTCCAACATATTTTTATATCATCTTATTATTATTTAAATTTTTAATACATACATATTAAAGTCACCCTATATTAATTATAATTCATTATTTCAGATTATTACATACTTTATATTATAATTAAATTGATTATTTGAATAAAATGTACCTTTTAAAAAAACTATTTAACTTATTTTATTATTTTATTTTAACAATGTCCCCTTCAGGGTTTAGGTAATTGTAAGTACACATATACTTGTTGTGTAAGGCTAGGAAAGTGTAAACTTACTTGTTATGTAAAAGAAGTTTGTTTACATTTCCATTTACTTTGCACAAGGGAAGTGAAAAAAATTCAATTAAACCTTGGCTTTTTATTAAAAATTCAAAGGCTTTTAATATTTTTAGATAGAAGTTTTTATTAACAAACATTTTTTTTTCCCTTTAATCCAACTATATACAATACAAGCACACACATTTGGGCAATTGATCTAAAACAAGCTTTGGTGTTATTGCCATTGGGGATATCTTGGGTGCACATTTTTCATTTGATAATGAATACATGTTGCCTTACTTTTCATTCTTAGCCTTGTTCATCATCATTTTTAGTTTAAACTTTATAAGAACTTGAGAACCTATTTTGAAAACTTTGTATTAAGTAATTTACTTAGTTATGGTGCATCTCGAAGCTCCAAAAAACAGTGTTGGTAATGTGCCACTTTGATTGGCCCGTCATAAAAAAAATGATGAAATTTTGGGAATGTTCTATTCATTAGCACCTATGTTGACATTTTTTGCACAATTTTCTTTTCACAAATTTTTACACAAATCTACACAATGAGGAAGTGTAAATCATTTCCACTTACTCGGTTTACATGATTGAAAATGCAACTACATGAATTTACATTTGCGCATCCAAGGTTAAACATTTGCACTTGAATGTGGATGCAAGGTTTTACACTTGCACAAAAGGTATGTCTAAAACCATATAAACACATAGCAATGGTATATTCATAGATCTTATGTTTGTATATCCAACATATCATCACCTTGTAATTAAGTGTTTTTTCTTTTCAATTTTGTGAGGTAAGTGGTTTAGGCAACCTCCAACAACCTATTTGTTTAAATGGCTTTAGGATCTTTTTCATCAAAATGTGGCACCTTTGGCACATTTGTTTGAAAAAATATATGTACCCTTCTCATCATGACTTTTTGAGGGTGATGTAATGAAAAATCTCACCCAAAAAAAATTGCAAATTGTAACCCAATTTAGGATTTAAAGAAAACATCAATTATGGGTGCAGCCATGCTAATAGGAGCCAAAAGTAGTCATAACCATTGCTTAATTTTGTGTTTTTTACATCAATTATTTTTTGAAAAATTTAACTTGAAAATAAGTTAAATTTTTTTCACATTGTCAAATCTAATATCTTATTCTACAATTGTTCAAAATATGAAATTATTTCATTAACATTTAGACCTTCAAAAGTAATATTATATCCATATAGCCATTGCTTTTAAGCAATAAAAGGACTTGAAAAACTTTGAAAATGACATATTTTTGACAAATTTTTAACACAAACCTTAACAAAATAGTTCGACAAAATTTTGAAAACTTTTTTCAAGAATATTTTAAAAATATTCCCCAAAAACAGTCATTTAAATGGGCGGCAATGGTTCCTATTAGCATGATTGCACCTTTATACTTTTATTCGGTGTTTAGTTTTTACTTTGGAATTTGAAAATGCTAGGATAATTTTTGAAATAGGAAAATAAATGGATAAAGAGTATGTTTCAAAGTTGCTTGATGTAATTTCAAATTTTAAACCTTGGGGGAACATTATAGGTATTAAAATTTTACATTATTTGCTTCAAACACAATATTTTTGGGGGGTATTTTGTGAAGCAACCTTTCTTTCTCACCGTATTTTATTATTATTTAATGTGCTCATATTTAAGCCAAATTCAATTCTAATTTTCATTTGCATCAAATTTGAATAGCTTATATTTTTTTTAGTATTTTCTTTTTAATACTTAAAGTTGTGAAAAATGATGAAGGTGCAATTGAACATGGGAAAATTATTTGATACAAAACTAATATTTTCAACATACCATATGTATTTGTAATTAAGAGGTGATAGAACAAATTACCCATATTTAAAGTGTAAGTTTTTTCAAAAGGATTCAACTATCAATGGTGTGGAAACATCTTTGACTTCACATTCCTCCACATTCATTTAAGGTTCCACCACATTCAATTACTAGTTCATTTAATAGTATTAATTCATTTACTAACCTATTATTGAAGCTACTAACTAATAATACATAAAATCTTTAGCAAATATGTTATATTTTTTTTCACTAATGCATGGGATTCACGCATACCCTATATTAATTATATATTGGTTTTTAGAAAAAAAAAATCTTATTATATAATAATAATTTTTTTCCCCAATAACCAATATTTTGTACCCTATATGTTTACTCATGTATTTTGTAAATTCAAAAAAAGTGTCCCCCTTAGGGTTTAAATAGGTGTACATGTCACATTAATGAAACAAGTGATATGAACATTAACATAAATGAATGTTAATTTCTAATAATTGAATAAAAAAACAACAAAAGGATGAAATCACACACTTCAAACATTTCATTTCAAAACATTAAGTCCAATGTAAAATTCAAAATTCCTAAGATATACATAAAGTAAAATCATGATATCCAATATATATTTTGATAGTATACTTACTTTGATCTCATGGTAATTCAACACCATATACCCTTACCTTGAGGGTCGGATGACAACCTTTTCATTACTTTGGTTTCATAATTTCAATCCTAGATATGTTGTCTTTCCACTTTTTTTTTCATATGATATCTTTGGTTGTGGATCTAACCTTGTTCAATGCACAATTTTTTAAAGAAAAATTTCTTTGCCTATTTGCCTCCTGCTTGAAAAGCCAAATAATGTTCAATAGTTTAAATTTCAAGTCCTACAACTTTGTATGAACCCAAACCTTTTTTTTCCCCCTTAAATAACTTTCTAAGCCTTTTTTTAATACATTATTATTTCTTTCTATCCTTTGCATTTATGTAGTTTCCCCAAAAAAATTAAAAGTTAAGAAATTATATATATATATATATATAGAGGAAGATGAAAGGAAAACCAAGCCATGTGCTTTTTACGTTGATTTTTATAACCTTTGCTTCATTTTACACACATTCAAAGAGAAGGAAGAATGAAGGGAAAGAAGAATAAAAGAAAGAAAGTTCAAAAAGGGAAAAAACTTATCATTATGATTTTCATTATTTTTGCTTTTGTATTATTTTGATTTTTTCCATAGTTTTCAAAAACAAATGAAGAGGAAAACAAAAAAAAATTATGTATTCAATTTTAAAAATCAATGTCATCATTCCTCCTTTGAAGAAATATGAAAGGAAGTAATGTGTAATAAATTTTATTCATCTTTTTTCTTCTTTTTTTGTTGTATTTTTTGGTAGTATCGAAAAAGGGAAAAGGAAAAAGAAAAAGAAAAAGACGTGTGCTTAGTGCAATTCATGTGACCTTTGATCCATTTTGCAATGAAGAAAGAAAATAAGATAACTAATAATTAATCAATTCTTTTTATTTATTTATGCAAGTTTTTTGGTAGTTTCCAAATTTAAGAAAAAAATAAAAATCAAACACATGACATATTGAGACATGTGCCTATGTTATAAATTACATGACACATTTTATACATATACTTACACATTTATGTAACCTTGTCCAAGGAAAGGAAAAAATTAAGGCAAAAGAAATAAAATGATTATTGTTCTTCATGTCTTTTTCTTTGGTATGTCTTTTACATTTTCTTTGGTAGTGTGAAAAAGGAAAGAGAAAAGAAGAAACTAAAGACTTTTATGCAATGTTCTAGTTGATTTATGGAACCTTTGTTTTATCTTTAAAAAAAATTGAAAATGCAAAATATACAAAAAAAAGGAAAAAATAATGAAAAATCGAAAAAAGCACAAAACATAAGGTAATTTTTGACAATGCAATAGAATATGGTTACTCTTATACCAATAGGCCTTGTCTCATAACATGTGTGAGAGGTAAAATTTTTGTGGTTTCAACCATTTCAATGTAAAATATTTGTGACAAATACATGTCACATAAACATCACACATATTTTACATTGAAGTGGTTGAAACCAAATTAGTTTAACTCACACATGTCATGAGCCAATGCATGCCTATTGCCCAAAACAAAAACCACATTATGTTGTTGTAGTGTAAGCAAGTCAAAATGTATCAAATCCAAAACTTGATGGTTCAAAACTTTTTAAACCTTCAAAAACTTGTGAAACCTTTGAACTATTAAAACATGAAAACCTAAAGCATGGAATCAATGTTTTGACAAAATTTTGCATTTTTTTGACATAAAAAGTATGATTTCAACAAATGATATTAATTCTTCATCACCTTGTTCAATCCACAATAATCAACATACATTTGGAGAAAATTGGTTTCTTACTTGACAAAGTAATACCTGCATTAACATGAGAATTGGAAAGTTTGAATGACTTTGAAATCTAGCAAATTTAGCTCATTTTCTTCCCAAAAAAAAACATCTTTGTGGCTATTGTTGCAAACACCCCCCCACCCCCCCTTTTTGGTAAATGGAAAAAAATCACCATAAAATAAAATTGTAGTTCCAATAGGCATCCCAATTTTTTTTATTTTCATATGTAATCCATAACCAAATTTGGCTAAATATTCTTGTGAATGATTACCAATTTGGATACATCACAATTTTGAAAAAAAACGCTCCATGACATTTAATTTAAAACTTGGCAATTGAAACATTTGTCATATTGTCTAACTTGAAACATGTTCCTAAATCATTTGAAACCTTTAATTATTTTTAAATAAGGAAAAACTGAAAAAAATTACAACTCATGAAACTTTTTAAAAGACAAAATATCCTAAACTTTTGACATTTTTCACAACTTTTGAAACTATCTTGAAAATAACAAACCTTAAACTTTTGGAACTTTTATGAATTTTGAAACTTGAAACTTCAAATTATTTTAAAAACTTTTGAAAGGTTCTAAAACTCGAAATCAAAAGGAAAAATATTCTTCCATTCTTTCCAAATAGGTTACTAAAGCAAATAAACAAGTAAGAAAACAAATCATTAAACACTTCATAAATTGAAAGGCTTTTGAAATTTTAATTAATTAATTAAATTAAATTGTTCATAATCTTGCAAGAATGTTAGCATGAATTCACCTTAGGACTTTTACCTTACATGTAAAAAAATTGGAGAAATTTTCTTAGTGTGGTTTTATGTTTGTTATTTTAGGCAAAACCAATCCTATTATAATTATTACCTTTTACTTTTTCTATTACTATGTTTTCATATGTAAGAATACTTTTGACAACCATATTTTGTAGCAAATTTTATTGATGATCAAACAGTCCAAAATTTAATTAAGGAACAAACACCCATGTGAAAGGGGAAAGGGAGGGACAAAATGTGGGGACACATTAAAGGGGTTCAAGATAACAACGTTGGACCTAAAACCTTCACTAATCGGATGAAACATTTTTGACAAGGAGATGGGTGGGAAATCTAAAACACACCTAATTTAGAAGAGGTTTCCTTAACAACAATGACTTGTTTCAATGTGATAATGACAAAAACTCCTATAACCATTGGTTTGCTTATAAAAATGAATGCAAAACCAATAGAGGAAGGCCTTTAAGGCCTTTGGTTAACCATGCCACGTTAGCACATAAATGAAAAAAATCACCAACTTATTGGTATAAGCACACAAATACATTTATGGCAAAAGGGAGAAACACATCATTGAAGTGAGGATTATAATATAACCCATCCTTTGCATGGGCAATTGTTGGGACAACTCTTTGAAAAATGGCAACTCATGCGATTAAATTTGCTCAAATAGGATCATTGATAATCACCCCATTTGGGGGGAACATGAATTCAACTTATTGATGCAAAGACTAGAAGGAAAGCATGAAGAAGACATGTGTTTGCTCTAAAACCCTAGATATTAAATGTAAACACAAGTTGTTGGATGGGGGAGGCCCAACCGAGTGTGTAGCACTAAAAAGAAGATGTTTGAAACCATGCAAAATCATAGATGATGGAATGCGCAAATAGCCAAAATACTTGAGGTGGGTGTGACGAGGTTTTAAAAACATGTTAGAAATGATGCTAGAAAAGGATTGCTTATGCACACTTGTGTTGCTTATGGAAGAAGGTCATGTGCCAACCTTAGGTGGCCCTAGCCCAATGTTCTATTTGTTTTTTGTTGCTTGAGGTATGGTGGAAGTTGATTGAATGCCTTTAGGTTGTGGAAGGTACCAATCATGGTGCTAAAATATCTTGTGTAATTTCAAAAGACACATTTTTTTTCAAAAAATCTTTCCAAAGCCAAATGCAAGTTGTTGAAATTGGTGTTTTTCTTGTGAATAAAAGGTTTTGAAGGCATTTTGTGTCAATTTTCAAAGTTCTTCAAATTATAAAATTCTCATCCAAGTTGAATTTATTTCATAATTAATTACATGTCCTTGTCATTGTCCATAATTTAACATAATCATCAATGTTAAAATATGTAATGGTATAACATCCTTTATCAATAAGAATGGGCATGCCCTTAATTATTAAATAGTTGCACATTAAGTTGGACCAAAAGTGGCACGATAGGAGTTCATTTTTGTGTAGTTTTTAGTGTTATCAACACCTTCACATGAATAAATGTCTATCAAAAAATATTTTTTTGCAAGAATTATCTCTTGCCTTCCATTCCAAATACATTATTGAATATTTTGAATGAATAAACTTCTATCAAAATTCAAAATTTTCACACTAAAAATGGTTTCACAAATTTTCACAATTTTGAGGTTCTAAAAAATATGTAAATGTAACCTCCCATTTGCAATTATATCTCCAATAAAAAAATTTCATTTTCACTTTAGTCATACAACCTATGGTAGAGTACCATAAAATATTTAATTTAATATTTCAAGAGTTGTGAGTCTGTTTACAAACATGTATGGACTTTGACACATGATGAAACATAAGTTTAAAAGTCCCTAAAAAACTCAAAAATGGTCATTTGGCTTAGCTTTTTTTGGGTATTAGCTTCATGTAACAATATAGATTATAAATTTGAATCCTTTTTTATACATTTTTTGATTAATTGGATTTAGGAGACATTGCAATAGCTAGAGGTGTAAGATTTCTATCTCATGACATCTAAAATTGGACAATCTAGTTTGCAATCGCCCTATTTTGCAAAGTGTGCTAACAAGCTTTGCCTTAATGGGCTCACCTCCCTCCCAACTTACCTTGTAGAGTAATCAAAGGCTTGCCTTTTCTTTAATAAATACAAACTCTATTGAAAATTGTAGTGTAGATTGGGAGACCTCCCCAACCACAATTTCCCATTCTTGGATATCTTCCATAATTTGCTTGGGAGATTACATGTAAAAAACCTTAGGGTGGAAGAGATTTGTTGTAAAGTGATACTCAACATTCATTTGAATCCATTTGGGCCATCCTTATATGTCTAAAGCCCCTTTTATACAAGCTAGAAGTTGGCCAAAGCTTCAAAATTGCCCTCCTAAGAAGGCATCCTACCTTACACTACAAAAATATGGTCTTCCTCCTAGCCTCAACAGCACCTTACAACCTTCTAGACCTGTCCTTCCCCTACACAAAAATCTGAGAGGCAAGGGCCTATTTAGGCATCATAAAAAAGCTCCTTACAAAGGGCCCTAGGGACGGACCCTAGGTAATAAAGAATGCCTATGTCCTAATCCTACTCGTGCCTTAACCCCTTCCCATTGGATCAAGCATCTAGTAGGAGGGGCTTCTTATCCAGCAAATAGTACCTTAAAATGGGGCATTTAAAGTATTTTTAGGGTCACTATGGAGTGTCCTTCCTCTCTGAGGCCACATTAACAATATATACAGTTCCGCCCTTCTGGATGTTTCATCCAGATAGGGTCTCTCATCCAGATACTTCTCTCATCCAGAAAGAGACCATGCTGGAGTTCATAATCGGATTCCCCCTTCTTACCTGAAGCGATCACCATCTCCGTGTGTCCAGTGTCTGAGGAGAAGAGCAAGCTCCGAGGAGATTGCTTTTCCTATTGCTCAGCATTTTTTTGGTTTTGTGGAGCTCCGAGGAGATTGTTTTGCTGTGGGTGAGCATTTTTTTTTGCTACTAAGTTTTTGCAGAAATTCCAAAAAAATTCGAGCTCCAAATGAGTCCCTAACCTTCTTTTTCACAAGGACCTAGAGTGCATCCATAGCTAGCTGCTGGGGGAAGGCAGAAAGGAAGGAGAGAAAGGGAAGGGAAGGGAAGGGAAGGACATCTAGCTAGCATACAGGATAATAAGAGACAGCAACCAGCAGTAGCTATGGCTATGGAGAGTATGGCATGCACCCTTTGCTCTCCTGTCTCCTCCTCCTCCTCCTCCCCCCCTTGTACGCGCCTATTGTTGTCCCCATTTTCCTCATTTTCTTTCATGTCCGGGCGCCAGGTTTTGCAACCCCGGAGGCAGCTGGTGAAGAGGTGGTTACCTCCAGCGCAGCTCTGGTCATCATCATCATCATCTTCATCATCATCCCCACAGGTTTTCTGCTCTAAGTACTCGCCTCTTTCTGCGTGTTTGCAATTTTCAACTTGGTTTTAGGGTTGAAGTTGATTTGTGGTCTCGAGAACCCAATTGGTATTGTGCTACGGTTTGCAATGTGCTATTGACAACTCAATTGGTCTTGTGCTAGGGCTTGTAATGTGGTTTTGAGAGGCCAATTGGTCTCTTGTGCTAGGGTTTGCAACGTGGTCTTGAGAAGCTAATTGATCTTGTGCCAGGGTTCCCAATGAACTTTGCAAGCAAGTGAGATTGAGAGAGCATTTGAAGAAGGCATGGTTTGTTTGACTCTGCCATGTTCATGATGCAGTGATCCAGAACAATACTTGATTGGTAACAAGGGATAATAATTGCTCTTTAGATTGGGAGCTTGAGAATGGATTTTTTTCTGGAATCTGACAAAGTGGGTGGTGGTGGGTGATGGGTTTTTGGTGCTGTGCAGGTTAGGGCTCTAGAAAAGCTTAGTGATGTTATGCAAGGCCATTGTGTGAAAGATGCACAATTCAAGGTTATTGGCATTGATTCTGCACAGGAGACTGTGGATGCACCTGACAATGCAGGCCACTACTGTTGTCAGCAGGCTGATGATGATTTCTTTGCCATCTGGTGTCAATCTTGCCAAGCACTCCTTACAAAGGTAAGAGTGAAATATTTCTCCATTCTGCTCCTGGACCCCTCTATCAGACTACTGGACTTTATTCAACCATGAAAGGTTTCTGGTCTTTTCTTCCTCCTGAAAATAATTTCTGGAGAGTTAACAACCAGATTCAGCCATGCTTTGTGCTCCTTCCTTTCAGGGAAATTAGATCTTTACGTCTTTTTTATTAGGATGCTCATCTATACCATCTTGTTTGAGAAAATGGACAGTGTTTAAACCCCTCTGTTGATGTCATCTGTCTCTACAAAAGATTGTATCTGTAATGCTATCAATGAGACCTAGAAATAGTAGAAGGTCAATGGACTTGTCAGGGCATTGTTTGAATGTGATTTCCTCTGCCATAGCCTTGAGCTCAACTGACAACAATATGGCTTCTGCACAAGTGTGGATGTTAATCCCACACATCAGGGATCTTGAATCAAATCATCCTCATCCCTGAAAACTGATTTGAAGAACTGTACTATGTGACACTGAAATTGGTGCAGTTATTCTGGTGCAGGCACTCATCATGAAGGGCTCTGCAACTGCAGCATTGGGATTGTTTCTGGTTAGCTCACAAAGTGCACTTGCAGATGAAAGTATTGAGGCTGGAGTTCAAGAAGCACCCGATCTAGTGGCCAACAACACCCTCTCTTTTCTCTTCATTGCATCATTTTTGGGACTCTCTGTCCTTACCATTGGGGTATGTTATTTCCATCTTCTAGAAGATCTTTCTTCACAATATCTGCAGCCAGAAGTTTAAAGTAAATAAGCTGTAGGTTTTGGCAATTCAGCCTTATGAAGGCCATAGGGTTTCAAGGTATTTCAAGGTCTCAAGCTGAGGGGGTTGAGTTTTCTTTATAATACATTGTTCGTTGGTGCACATGGCTGACAATTGTTGCACTTGCAGGTTGTTTATCTAAGTGTGCAAGATTTCTTGGAGAAGAGACAGCTTGAATCTGAATCAAAAGCTGTTGCACAAGGGAAGAAGAGTAAAGCAACTCCAGAAGTTGTTGAAGCTGGGCAATCTGGCCCTAGAGGATTTGGTGGCAAACGGGCCAAAGAGAAGGGTAAAGATTAGCTTCTCTTCTCAATCCTGGACTTTGCACACATCCAACATTATGACAAGCTTTTTGCAAATTCCCATTTTCTGGACAACAGATTGTAGAGAATAATTGTCTGAGTGCACATAGAAATTGCATCCTCCAAAGGCTGCAAGATTGTAAACAAATTTCTCACACTGGAGCTTTGTAATCAGTAAGATTTTTTTCTTATTGTCAAGTCTTATTTAGTGCCCAGCATGAGGTCCAGGATGCTCCAATCTATCTCATGCAGATTCTTAGACAAGATGTGTTCTTACATGAATTCAAAGTTCCCTGGTCAATATTCTTTTGAATATTTGCAAGCAAGTGGAGTTTGGAGCTACACTTTTGAGCTCATGTGGGTACACACTAAACTTATATAGCTGCTGCATTTTCTTCAACATAATGCCATGTTCTGCAGATGTGGAATGTCAATTCAGAGGCCAGATCCACAAGATGCAATTCAATTACATCCAACCAGGATGACAACACCAACCCCCAGATTTGGAAGCCTGGATTTTTTATTCCTAAGCTGTGTAGCTTGCACAAAATGAACAATGGAAGTTTTCTGGTTGCACCCCAAAAGGTTCAAGGGCCTAAAAATCAAGTCAAGCAGATTCAAAACCCTGGTTGAGCTTACACCAGGAAAAATGTTGAATGATAGAAATTGCCTAGCTAAGTTTTTCCTTCATCTATCACGAAATGGAGCTCGAAGATCCTTACTGTGTTGGGAGGTTGTGGACAAGGAAACAGTCCTACTTGCAGAGAGATCAGACACTGTACAGAAGACCCGATTTGATCATCTCTTCTTACACTGCTTTGAAAGAATAGAGGTAGTAATCCTGATGTCTGAGAGGTCACATTCCCTGCAACAATTGAGCAGATTGAGGGTGCTTGAATACATTCCGAATCTGGGTCTCCTCATGTACCTATGCCAACAGTTTTGTGTCTAAGAGCCATCTCCTGTTGAAGAAATGGTCCTAAAGCCCCCGAAGTTTGAATTAATTGTAAAGATGATGCTGATCTTGCATACTGAGTGTGTCTTGCTGGGAAGCTGTTGACACTGACACACCACTACCTGCACTGAACTTAGATAGGATTGGACATTTCCCATTACTGACAGACAACCCTCCAGCTGCTCCTGCCACCATCTGGACTTCTCCCACAATGCCTCAGATGCTTGCACATGAGCAATGTCCAAAGAGGCTTGGTTCTGGATATTCAAAACACCACAGATTGCTCGCCAGCCGGCCTCTGCTGATTCTCCTGCTGACCACCACAAGACCCGCAGCACTTTCTTAAAAGTTCCACCTATTGTTTTGTTGCAGATCTGGAACAAAACATTATAGATCCCATCAGTTTCAGAAAACAAACTCCCTCTCATGCACATCTCTCAGCATAGCACAAAGTCAACATATGCTCAAGCAAAGCACCACTTCTGGTGACCACAGATGGTTGTGGTTTCCTTGGTTCATGCATATCTCAAAATCCAAACCAGAAGTGGAAGACGAACAACTAGACCATGACTGCCATCAAATGCTTTTGGAATTTCACCTTTTTATGGGTGTTATGAGATTTGACCCCAGCAACTGTCTGCAGGCATCAGCTGTGTGGCAAAGAGAAGAAAATTTTGACATCTCCATAGCAGCTGATTTTACACTCCACATCTGTTGGTAGAATCTCAGTGTTCACAATATTACACTTGCATGCTGGATAGAGTTATATTCCTGCACAGCTCCAACAACCTGGGTGATGTTCTGGTTTAATCTCTGCTCCTTTGATGTCTCATCAAGAAGCCGATCATCCTTCTCTTCCTTCATCCCTCTCTCAATCCAGTCTTTCTCAGCATTGGTGGATATCTACAAAACCTATCCACAGCAACATACATACCCTTGAAGGTATATGCTGACCCCTGAACATCAGAATAATACAGGCACATTGTGAAGCTGGATCATGAACCAGGACCTCTTTCATGCTCCTCCCCACCCTCTCCACCTTCATTTGGTGGAAAAGCATCACACCTATCATCTGAAGGCAGATCAGTATCCAAAAAACCTGGCCTTTGCTGCTGCTGCTCTACATGAATAGACCCATCAGCCTTGCTAGCTCCTCTACCCAAGGAGGTCAACAACTCAGATGTACATTTTGTCTCTGCTGCCCCCAAAATGCTGCTGCGGACATGATGGCCTTCTTCTTCTTGGGAGGCAGTTTGTTGTTTCTTGGGTCTTCCGGGACCCCTGCTGGCAGCAACCTGAGCTGAATTGTCTTTCAAGCACTGCTCCTCAAGGAGCACATTCCTATTTCTACTAGATTGCTCATCTATAGCAGAGGACATCATGCTCCTTGCTGGACCACCATTAGCCGACATCAAATTCTGAGCATTGTTATCCTTTGGCACATCATGGTGATCAGCAGCGGTTGCCGCCACGTTGCTGTTTGGCTCCTTCCTTTGAGGTCCTTTCACTTTGATTCTTAGTGGCAGGAGGAGACCAGAGCTCTTCCTCACAGGCTGCTCCAGATTGGGTGGCCCATTTGACTCATCCCCTGTCTTCTTGCAACTGGCAGTGAGTTGCACAACTTGAGCACTACCAACACTGCCTTCCTTCATCTTATGCCTGTTCAGCTTCTTCTTTTTACCCTCATGTCCCTTGTGTGCTTTGACCCCAGAATTCTCTGCAGGAGAACCAACTTTTAGCTGATCAGGTTTGCCCCACTGGCCATCAAGCTCCTTACTGATTGGTTTAGCTACAGCATTGCTCATGCTTTCCATGACCTTGAGATGCATGGGACTACTATGCACTGATGGTTTTTCTACATTGCTTTCTGACTGTTGTAAAGGCAAGTACATCGCCGCATGCTTAACTGAGTTGGATCCCCTTGGAGACAATGTTAAGGCCTTGTCCCTGTGTACATTCTTGTCACAGTCACAGGTGCTCTGCGCCGAAATGCCAATTGACTGCTGCTGCCAGCAATGCTGATTTGTCAGGCATGTACGATATGGTAGCTGCTCACAAGCTAACACAGTAACATTCTGGAACTTTCCATCATCTGAGATCTGCAAAGGAGCTGGCAGTTTTGGAGCTTGAGAAGCAACTGCAGGGAGTGGTTGTTGTCTCAACATTTGTGTGCTTATATTCACCTGCACTGCTTTGTCCTTGATGGGTTTTTCCTTCAAGCTTTGATTGATGTCCCCAGTGCTAAAAGTGTAAGTGGCACGCTGCTCAGGGTAATAAGAATCACTTTGTGCACCTTTCTCATGTGGGTTGATGGGTTTTCGCTTTTTTCTTCGGAACAAAGAGTAGTCCTCCTTTAACTCAATGCATGACTCTTTCAAACTTTGTTTGACCTCCACCACCTCTTCTGCTGTTGTGCTCCCAAAAGTCCCTTCAATGAGTTTCTCCAACCTACCTCCTTTCTTTGGAGTCAAAATGTTTTTTACTTGCTGACATCCCTGAAGGACACAAAATCAATCAATCAATCAACCCCACAAAAAAAGCCTCATGAGTGACACGCTGGAGCCTATGCTGGCAGGTACTGTCTCTTACAGGGAAAAAAAACAGAGACATCTGACACTCACTCTCTCTCAGAGTTGAAAGGAATTCAGCAGACTCAAAGTCGATTTCAATGACTTGTAAAATGTCATCCAGATGTTAACGATCTTAAAGCAACAAGCAATATGCAATCACCAGCTGACAAAGCTTAAACTACTTACCTTTAGTGTGAGTGCAGGAAGTTCACGACCTTCCTTTTGGGTACCACTGATTCCTAATCTCTGATGAACAAACACAAACTGCAGATCGATATCCTTCCTCTGTGCCTTGAACTGCCAGTCACTCTGAACCTGCAATTTCAGTGATGTATTATTAGAACCCATCTGCTGTTAATGCTGTCACTCAGTATCAGGCTCTCTTTGCTCTAAACCATAAAACTAAACCCTAAACCACATGCTTTGAATAAAACAAACAATATGAGAGGCAGACAGAAATCCAATGCACACACACAACACCATTCAACACAAGTACCTCATTCAATGCAGCTTTAATGTTCAGCTCTCTGATGATATGCTGGAGAAGCAGCACGCCGCCTTTTGGGGTTTGGATGACCAGTGGACATCCCTTCCTCCTACCCAATTTCTTCTCCCCGGAGGCATTTTTTACAGAAGCATCATCACCCACTTTCTGCTGGAAATTTGCTACCTGCGAAGTGTCAGTTTTACCCGTTTATCTATCAGTTACCAATTTGCTGACACTAATGTCTTACAAGCACCCAAAATAAGGAGGGTCAGACAAACTTACAGTGACACGTGCTGTCGTCGTCTCCTGAGGTTTAGACTGTGCAACAACCTTTGTGCCACCTTCAAATCTTATCTTCCCCAAACTTGCCATACGCTGTCGCTTCATGTGGAGATAGTAGTCATCCTCAACCTCACTGGAGGTGCATGGAGATGATGCACATATACTACTATTAGAAAGCACCTTGGAAGGGCTATCTTTACTCTGAGTAGTAGTAGTTTGCACCTTATCTACTGCAGGCATGGTCCTGGTCACCAAGCCAGATCGCTTTCTTTTTTGTCCAGGCATCATCACTCTGGAGATGTGCTGCTTTCCACTTGACAACCTGTATGCTGCTGTGTTTGAACTTGGTTCCCCCAAGATAGAGGCTGCTGCTGCCATTGCCTGAGATTGAGCTGTCTCCAATGACTGCATTCGAACTATCATCTCCTTTGTATCATCAGTAACAGATGGCTCACCAGCAGCATCTTCTGAATGAACCTGAGGAAGAACTGCACCGGCATTTATATGTGTCATTCCATTCATTGTGGTACCCCAAACAGAGTCATTATCCTCAATTTTGACTGGCCTCTTCAACTTTGCAGGAACACATTTGTTGGCTACATTTGTGCCTTTATCAGCATCATCTGCACATAAGACATGTGAGGTGGAATTGGTCGACAGGCTTTCAACTCTTTCCACCAGAAGATGATGATCCCCATAGGGTTTGTAACCATTGTAGTCATCACAGTCCAACATGTGCTCCTCAAGCCCATCTTCACTCATGCAGGTTCCATCCTGAATGCTTGGGTCCTTGAGAGCCTCTTTCAATATGGATCCATCATCCTCTCTTTCAAATGCATGTGCTGCAGCTTCCATTTCCAGCAACCCTTCCCTCACCACAACAGCCCGCAAAACTCCACAGGTACATTTGCGATTCTCCTGAGCTGTGGCAGGGAGGCATTTTAAAACAGCAATTCATATAACTCTCATGCAAAAATCGAGAAAAATCTCCATACCCACAGTTAAGAAAAGCTGGAAGAACAAACAATTCAAATAGCAAATTCAGTCTAGAATGCAAGAAAAGAAAAAAATAAGAGAAGAAAAAGGAGTTTCCTCACTCACCATGATTGAGGCAGATCCAATCCTCCTCTGTGTTACACCTACAGCTCACAAATGCAACATAGCACATGTGTTTGCAGAGGCCACAAGAAACACTCGTATCAAAGCCTGGGGAAGTGAAAATTGTCCGTGATCCCCATTTCTTCAATAACCAGCGTACCTGGTGTTGGAACCTCATCAAGCGCACAAATGCAACTTTTACTGCACGTTGTTGCTCTGAAGCTAACTTCTTTGGTACACAATTGTTATTGTCAGCACAACCCCTTCTTCTCTTATTATTGTCCACAGCAAGACACATAGCTTCTTTGCACAGAAGCTCCTCGTGGGGAAGAAGTGGAGGTCGATTCAAGAGCTCATACCGTTTGCAGGCTGCCCCACCAAATTGCAACCAATCCGCCATAGCAAAGTTCACCGCCTCACCACAATTAAAACCTGTTGCACAACAACAAAAAGGCACCCAATCTTCAATACATGATTCAACTGTAACTAATTCACTTTGCATGGATAGCAGCAACATGGGCACTTGAAACATACGCACCATGACTGAAACCCGCATGGTATGCACGTGGGAATGTGATGACGAATTCACCAGGCGCTTGTACTGCTCGATAAACTGGCACCTTCCTTTGTGAGAGGAGCTTTGGAGGGAACATTGTCGTTTTCCCAATCAGCAAATCATATGCTGCACCAACTCCATTTTCCGACAACATGTCTGCATCATAAACAGATGTTTGCACCACTTCTTCAAAGGCCGATGCCGCATGCCCTGGGACCCCATACCATGTCTTTGAGGCACCACAATGGTGATAATTTATGCTGGAAAGCACATACACACACAAGACACAAACCATCAACATCATAAGTAATTGTAATATACTACTGATATCGGTTGAAGTAAGAAGCTCGTAATGTGTAACCATGAACCTTTCTTATAAGAACAATGACAAGAGAGAAAGTTGTTTGTGAGAAGAAATATACCTGTACAAGTAATGGTCTTCAACATGCCATGCAAACATACTGAAGAGCATTCCTATGTACATCATGGGCTCTGTAACTCCCTGCATAATCAATAGAATGATCAGTACAAACCAACAACAAAACCCCAGCCAGAAGATGACCCATCTGAAGATCCTCAAAGGCATAACAAAAAATATCAGAATTACGCAGCAGAAATGCCAATAAAAGGCTTGGGTGGATTGACTTCACACCGGAATAGGTGTTTCCAGAAGACGCAATGTTGAGTTGGAAAGATGAGGAAGAACCTACAGAAGAAACAATCAAATATGAGCTCGTATAAATAAGCAATGTTTTGGACTTCCAGAAAAACCTTGATGACAGCAGAGAGTCAAAGCAAGCAAACATTTCAAAATGACAGGAACCACCACCAACTCTGTTGATTACCCATTTCCAGATACAGACCTTCAAGTTCCACTTGCTTGTTCCCAGTGGGTCCGAGGATGAATTTGAAAACGCACTTCCTTCAATATCGCATCCATATTCAATCATCGAACTTCTGCCTGATGCAATCTCTTTCCAGAATTCTGCTTCCACAAACTTGTGAGGAAGTATCGCCGTGCTGTTAAACTTCCGTGCAAAAGACTTATTTGCCATTTTCTCATACTCACGGAATGAGTAATTCCTGGTGTTGTCATACACAAGAAGCAAACAAAAACACAAGTTGTAACACCTTGAGAATGGCAGGGAATCCTTCTTCACATAGAAGAACTCATAGCAAGCTAGCATCAATCCATTGTGCAGCAAACATAAACAGCAGAGATGACAGTCATGTGTTCAACAAAAAACACATCATGCTTCTACAAAAACTGATCATGCCCACTCGTTAAACTCTCACCTGCCGCTCATAAGAAAAGTCATTTTATCCTTGGAATCCCAGTTGGCAAGCCTCAAAGGCTGCACCCGAGGCTGAAACTTGAAACCCACTTTCTCTTTCATGAGAACGGCCCCTGCGGGAACTACAGCCATGATGGGCGAGATAATCTTACAAATCCCTGCATGAGACCATGGAGGACAGACAGCACTCAAAACTCAGTTAGGGTTCATAGAAAGAGCAAAAATTCATGCAGCTGAAAGGAACACACAGGAAGAAGAATGAGGAGGATTTTCATTCACTTTTCTTGCATTCTCTTTTCCCACAACACACATGTGAATTGTGATCTCCTCCAAAAACACATTCAAGCTCTGAGAGAGAGAGAGAGAGAGAGAGAGAGATGCATGCAATTTCTTTCTTTTCCCCTTTGGAACTGATGACCAACCAACCACTCTCTCAAGGTTCCGAGAGAGATTCATACCATATGGTTGAGCTATTGGGGCAATGCTGTGTATATATGTCAAAGGATCTTCAAACTCCTCCTTGGTTGGGTAGAATACAGGGCACATGGGAATCTCATCAATCCAGCTTGTGTCATTGACACTGTTGTTCTTCTTGTCCTCTGAGTCCAATCCCTTGCGCATCTCTGACAATGACAATGTTGTTGCCGGAAGCTTTAGTGCTACTGGTGCTTGCTTCCACCTTAGATATGATTTCCCTTCTTCTTCTTCTTGTTGCTCTTCATCCTCATCCTCCTCGTCCTCCTCTTCCTCCTCCTCTTGGGTCTCTTGATTTTGGGGCACTCCATGCTGTTGCTGCTGCTGCTGCTGCTGCTGCAACATGCCTCGATTTTGAACATGATCTCGCATTCGGAGAGCATCACCTCCACTTCGAGCAATGAAAGAAGTAGTACCTCCTACTCCTGCAGCTGCTGCTGTATGGCCATTTTCCAGCCTCCTCCGCACTTGTGGCGGCAGTCCAACCATTTGTTGCTTCTTTCCTACAATTAGTACCTCCTCGGACGGCAGTTTTTGATCTGCTTCTAAACACTTTCCTTTCACCTGTTGAGCATAACCAACAAAGAAAGCACCACCACCCTCTTCAACAAAAGAAACAGCTTGCTGCAGTGCAAAACTCATCTGCTGCTGTGAGGCAACAAGTGCAAAAGCAACAGAGAAGGGAGCAAATAAAGAAAGGGGGAAAAAAAAGGACCAGGACTAAGAGCTTGCAAAGCACAAAATTTCCCTTGGGTGCTGATCAATCAATAGCAGAGCCCGCACAAAAATAGCCAGCCACCAACTTGGGTTTCTCTCTCCTCTCAACACATCACAGGTCCTAGGTTCTCTCCCACATGGCAAAGTCATCCCTCATCGGACAAGAGACCTACTGTGAGTGGTGAGCCCTGTGTTGTCTGCATCAACAGAAGAAAACCCCAAACAGACAGACAGACAGACTGAAAACATACCATCATCTTGTTGCAGATAAGAAGATCTTCTTTGTCGTCGTCGAGCCAGCACTGGCTCTACCTTAAAGCCAAACCCAAGCATTGATATGCAGATTCTCTGAGGTCTCTAAATCCTCTTGTTCTTCCTCTAGCTCCTTTGCATTTGATATGCAGATTTACAGGTACCCAAAATCAAGCCTTCTTTGTCCTCGAGCTTCTTCTGGCTTCCAAATCTAAACAGAGCTGCAGCAAGCTCCTTGACCTCCTGCTCCTACTCCTGCTTTCCCAAGTCACTTTGCAAGAATACGGGCTCAGCCCAATCCTGGAATCCTTAGGAAATTGTCTTCTAGCAACAACCTTATGAGGACCATTCTTGTGATGATCTTCTCTTGATGCAGTCATCCTCCCCACTTCTGTAAACTATGCCATTGAGACTCTTGTTGTTGTTGTTGTTGTTTCCTGTTGTCTCCCCAAGGCTCCTTTTCTTCCTCTTCCTCTTCAATCCATTCCAACTTCCGCTTCCTTCTCCCACCACCACAAGAAGCCCCCCACAAAGCTCTCGACATACGAGGAGGAGAACCCAAAGGGATTTCTCCTCCTCCTCCTCCTGCTGTTCCTGTTCCCTGTGTTTTTTCTTTCGTTTTTCTCGAGCCTGACTGATTGATTCCTTCCCCCCAGGTTTCTTTCTCCTCTTCCAGAAACCCGCTGTCCTCCTAAAAACTATCTAGCACGGTTTCCTGTGTCCAGTGTCTTCCAGAGTTCCTGGCCCTTCCGAGAACAAGTCTTGGTCCAGAGTTCCGCTCTTTGCAACTGCCAGATCTTGTCGATTCCTTTGGTGGGTAGTTGCTCGATTCCTCTCTCTCGTTCTTTCTCTCTTTTTCTCTTTCATTCCACAATCTCTCTCACTCCCTCTCTCTCTCTCTGTGGCTATCTATCTACTGCAGAATTCCACAACCCAGCCAGCCAGTTTTTGAGCGTTTGCTTTCTTGCTGCTTCCTTGCTTCGTCTCCACTCTTCCACCCCTTTGTTTCCCAGTTCTCGTTTCCTCCTGGTTCTCCTTCCTCCTTCTTCTTCTTCCTGTTCCTCCGTCCGAGGTGTCCAAGAAAGCAAGAAAGAAAGAAAGAAAGATTCCAAGGAATGGGTGAGGAAGGAAGGAATCAAAAGAAAGAAAGAGATAAGGAATGGGTGAGAAAGGAAGGAATCAAAAGCACAAAAACCCGAATGAAGCAAAAGAGGGCGATGAAGAGAGAAAGGACAAGAGAAAGAGCTTGTGTTTTCTACAAGCCTTCCTTCCTTCCTTCCCTTCTCTTCTCTTCCCTTCGTTGCTTTGCTTTCTGGAAAAACTTTCTGCAAACACAAGAGGGGAAAAAAAACAAAACAAAACAACCACAACAACAACAACGACTCTCGTACTCGTCCCCCCGTCTCTCTCGCAAACTGGTGGGAAAAAAAAAAACAGAGAAACAACAGCGGCAACAAACAAATGCTCTGCACCAGAAGACATGCAGAGCGCCAGATTCCGACACCACAGACAAAGAGAAAGGGAGGAAAAGCGGAAGGAGCGAGCGCCCCGTTCTGCGCCCAAACGCGATCATTACGCGGCGCTTTGGTGGACCATTACGCGCATGGGTGGCGGGTTCCATCATTACGCGTAGCTGGGATTCCATCATTACGCTCACGGGGTTCCGTAGAATCATTCTCGCGTAAGGCAGGAGGACGACGAGTTCCATAATTGTGCGCGGAATTATTCCAGTTCTGTGCGGTTGCTTCCCGGATCTTCCGAGAACCGGCCCGTTCCGATCCCCCCGAGTCAAAGAACCTCCGGTTCTCTCTCGGAACGGACGCCCCTAGTAGAACCGGCCGATACGGAAAAAGAACCGGAAAAGATCCGACGGTCATGAATACGACCAGTTATTTGACTTTTTGGAGACCCCTGGCTGTCTACGAGAACCCCTGGGACCGGGAAGATAACCGGACCGGGGGGGTCTGTTCCCCGGTTTCCAATAACCGCCCAACCTCGGAGTATTCCGTCGCTTTTACGACGCGTGGGTAGCGTTTTCCACGATTCCGCGCTTTCTCATCGATGACCTCACGTACACAACAGTCCGTTACGGGAATGCGGAGGAGGAGGAAGAGGAGACTAGGCTGTTAGGTAGGTAGGTAATTCCGAAGACTTTCTGTTGTCAGAATTAGCCACCTAAGCCCCCCCCCCCCCCCCCCCCCCCCCCCCCCAACCCCCACCCACCCCCCCCCCCCCCCCCCAACACCCTCTCTCTTTCCTCTCCCCTCACCTTTCCTCTCCCCCACCCCCCCCCCCTCTCACCCC
>Ga0116231_10005922_pt1 | contig 23755 bp, 17 predicted proteins | sample S1TSphgellanicum_2_FD_89695 | JGI IMG/M metagenome (GOLD analysis project Ga0116231, IMG submission 89695) | Host-associated microbial communities from peat moss isolated from Minnesota, USA - S1T2_Fd - Sphagnum magellanicum MG | ecosystem: Host-associated > Plants > Peat moss > Unclassified...
ACAAAAAAAAAAAAAAAAAAAAATATTTTTTTATTGAGCGGCAGGGGGGTTTGAGTGGTGGTGGGGGGGGGGGGGGGGGGCGGGACATGAATTCAACCTTGGGTCTAATGACACACCCCCAAACTCCTTGATGGATAAGTATCCCCTTATAGTATTCTCTATGCTTGGCCATGAGGCCAGCACCCAAATGTCATTTTCTCCTAGGACTCCCAAGTTGAGAGTCCTGAAATTCTCAAAATTTAGACTCCCATGACTTTGGGGACCCATAATTTCTTGTGCAGACCTCTGATTGAAGTTAGGTCCAAAAAAAAGTTATAGCCCTTGTCAAGAGCTTTTCAATGGTATGTGACATGTCACTTGAAAACAAGTAAATTAGGGCAATTCCTAACATTTAGTGGTTAGGAATCAAACTAACAATTTGACTCTTGACCCTTCTTTTGGCCATAACTTATATTTTAAATACTCGAATGGGTCATGCGAGCCCATTTTAAACATCTATGTCTCAAAAAAATTCCAATGGTATAAGGAACTCTTCAATCCAATGAGTTTTGACCCCTTGCAATCTCCTTCTGAAGATTCAAGAATCCATCGGGACTCCAACTCCCAAAATGGAAGCTCACATGGGAATGTGAGGGTTCATTCCCTCACATTCTCCTACACTCTCGGGAGCATGATATGACTCTCAAATTTCATTCTTGGCCTACACCTTTGCAAGCCTTTGCTTTGGTCGCGAACCCAAGGCTAGAGTTGCAACATCTAAAATGCGACCCAAGCTCAAGCTCAAGTTCCTCCTAGGTTGTTGAACTACTTTTAGTTTTGAAAAATAGTTTAGTCTCCCTTGTAATAAAAATAAATACAAATAAATCCAAGCTCAAATTTGGGTCCATTATGGGATTCAAGCTTGAATTTGAGTTCTTCATGTGATATCAAACTATTTTTAGCGCCAAGAGTAAACAAGCAATGTTTTTAACCAAAAAAAGAAGGAAAAACTTGAGTTCAAGCTTGGTTACAAGTGATACTAAATTGTTTTAAAAAAAAAATGCAACTTAAAAAAAACAAAGTTACTTTTAACACTGAGAGTAATTTGGAAATGCTTGTAATAAAAAAAAAATAACAAAGAACTTGAGCTCAAGCTCGAATCCCATTTCAGACCTAAGCTTGAGCTCAAGTTCCTCATGTGTTGTTGAACTATTTTTAGTGTTGAGAGTAGTGTGGCACTACTTGCAACCAAAAAAAGAATCGAACTCAAGTTCATGTCCAAAATGGGATTCAAGTTTGAGATTAGGTTCTTCATGCACCACCAAGCTGCTTTTTGTGTCAAGAGTAGCTTGTTAGTGCTTGTAACAAAAAAAACAAAAAAAACTTGAATTCAAGCTCAAGTTCTTCATGTGCCTATTCTTCATTCCAATATGGTCTTCTAGTAAACTCCATTCCCCTTTGTTTAGTTGTGCATTATTTAACCCATTATCTCTTTCTAGTTGTTGTCATTTCTTTCATTTATGTGTGCTTAATTTTAAAATAAATATTCTTGTCTTCCTCCCTACTTCTTTCTTTTCTTCTTTCTTGCATTTATTTTTCATTATTCTTTGTTGTGTCCTCCTATTCTAGTTGTACCCCTCTTTAGATACAGACTCTTTATGTGGTTCCTTGGTTTCCCCTCTTGGAAAATTTGTTGTGTTTGCATTGTAAAATGGTGACCTTTTATGCTCAAGGTGAACTTGACCTTATAATATTAAGCGATGATCTTGAAATTTTTCATGTCATTGAAAAATGTTTATTACATGTTTGGATTCCAACATGGAACTATGCACACTTCCAAAGTTGTGTTTGACGACAACAACAATGTTATTAGATTTGCCTATTAAGTTCCACTTTCAAGCGCCCATGGATTGGGATTGACTTTTCATGCCAATAAATTTAGGATTTTTGGCAAAAACTTCTCCAAGAGTTTTCAAAACACTATCCTCATGTTAAGCACTACTGCCTTTGTTGCCAATGTCATCACCCATGGTGTTTAGATCATGGATAAATCGAATGGTGTCTTTTTGGTTCACCAACCCACATTCATATACCTTTGCAATTCTTTTGACAAAGATGCAACAATTCCAATATTTGTACACCCCTTTAACTCTTCAATGTTGAATTCAATTGCTTTTAATGCTCCATTCCAATCCAATCCAAAGGTCACTACTATTTTCGACCCATTTTTTTCAATTTAGTTGATTGTTTCAAGTTTTTTTTTTTTGCCCCCCATGCCACCTCCAAGTTGAGAGAGGTCATCTATGATACACTTCGCATTGAAAATGTTCCTTGCATTCCAACAACATTTGATGGGGATGTTTTTTTTGAACTCCCACAAGTTAAAAATCTGAATGGCCATTATGGTCAAATGCGAAGGATGGACAAAATGTATGATGGTCATTCTTGGTGCAAGGTCAAAACAACCAATATCAAGAATGTTTTCAACCTTACTTTTCATAGGACAAGGTGCTTGGGTCATATGGAATGTTGAAATTGGTTTTGCAGTTATTTGGTGTTAAATGGAACCCCTAATGAAATTGCTTTGATTAGTGACACTATTCACAACTTGAGCAAGGATTGTTTTGCACTAGGTCCACCCTTTTGCAAAATTTGCAATGTCATGCCATTTTGTGTTAATACATTTGTTGTTCGCATGTATTACATTGTGCATAAGCAAGTTGATTTGATTCAAGTGGTGATTCACCTTAAAACCCATGATCATTTTATTGTCGAGGGCAAGTGTAGAAATGTTATGGAACAAGTCAAATTCTTGGTCCAAGACAAGGTTTTTCATAACCTATCAATTACATTGTCAATTATTTTCCTAGTTACAATTTTTTTTTTTCTATTTAAACACTCATTCAACGAGGATGGTGATGAGCTAGTTGAACCTCTCAACGAAGACAAATTATGTCAAATGATGGACAAGTTCACAATCCTTTGTTATCCCAATATTCGAAATTTTGTTGTTTCTTATAAACAACATCTATGTAATAGAGCGTACGTATCTAGCATTTTGTTTCTCAAGGCCAACAATGGTTATGACTATATCTAGGATAGTTGTTTTTAAGGACAATAGTTTATAGAGTTATTTATTTTCAGAATGTCTATTGATGGAGATGGGAGCGGATTTGAATTAGTGAAGTGGATGCAACCTGGTGGTGTGAGGTGATTTTCCGTCCCTCTACTCTCGGTTCTACAAGGTGATTATGCTTGAAAGCACAAATGCTACTAATGAAGGAAAAATACAAGTGTAATTTCAGATGTTAGATTGTGTTTATAGTTGAAATTAAGTAGCCCACCTTCTATGCATCATTTATGATTAGAACTGATGGATATATATTTTCAAGTTCACACACTACACATCCTTGGACTTCATGTCAAATTGTCATTTAATTAAACCAATGTTTAAGGAATCAACACCATGTCCAACATAACTGCAGACCACTAGTCACTTGAAATGTTGTTTCTCACACATATGTCATTCAAATCCGGCTTGCCATAACTTTCTAGAAAGTTAATAACAAGGTGCATCTTGCTACCAAATCCTAGGCTTTGCAGCTAAACCAGCAAGAAGTTATGTTACAAAACCTGAAAGGGTTTTACAAAGGTGATAATTCAACCTTGATGCAGACCATCAGTCATTTAAAACATCATTTTTAACACATACATTATTCAAATCCTACTTTCTTTAGCTCAAGGAGTTATACTACCAAACCCGAGAAGGTTTTTGTGAAGGCAGTCGGTTCAACTTGACTGCAGACCCTCAGTCACTAAAAACTTCATTTTTAACACATACCTTATTCAAATCCGGCTTGCCTTAGCTCGTTAGAAAGCTAACTACAAGATGCAACTTGCTACCAAATCTCAAATCTGCAGCTAAACTAGTGAGAAGTTATGCTATGAAACCCGAGAGGGTTTGTGAGATTTCTCTAAAGTTCCAACCTTCCAACACTATCATTACCCACCCCCATTCCTTCAAAACTATTACAAGGTTTTAATTCTACTTTCCTTCCTTCTTCCCTCTACTAAGACTAATCATTATTTGCCTCTTCAAGAAGCTTGTGGAAACAAGTATTCAAGATTGCATGAAAATTATCTCCGAAGCAAGAGAGAGCTCCCAATGATTCGAGTCCGCCTTTTAAAGAGAAGGAGAAGGGAAGTAAAGGTGGATCCAAAACTTGGTGGTCAATGGAAGGTTCCATCCTTGGTGGCCAATGGAAGGTCCCAAGTTTGGTGGCCAATGGAAGGTGAAGGAAAAACACCTTTTCACCTCTTCCATTTTCCCCCAACAACTTTACTTACACCCTCAATTTTTTTCCTTTGACCTCACGGTTTTACTTTACCATGGTCCTAAGCTGTTACTCACGCCTTTCTTTCCTTTTCTTCGATCTATAAATTACGATTGCGCACCTCAACATAACAAATCCTTCACACCTTCATTGTCAATTTGATTTCGATTGAAGATCTAACCTTTTTTTTCCTTTCCTTAAAATTATGGTGTCGCGCATGGTCACATCTTATGGGCCGCAAGCCGCACAAGCGAATGAAGAACCGCCTCCGGAGTCGTCTCTAGATCTTACCCTAACACAACATCTTCGTGATGAACCCGAACTTCAAAAGGTGCGTGTTCGTCTTGAAGTTGAACCTCCTTGAGCCTGGTATTATCGTATTTCTCCAAACTCTCGCACCCTGGTGATCTTGCTACAAATCGACCCCGTTTTTAGTGACGAACCCGAGACCGTTTGTGAAGGTTGTTATGAAACTAAAGATACTTCTATCTTTGCATGGTCTTCTGTTCCCAGCGTTGGTCACTATCGTTGGTTGCACGGTCCGATTCGTCAACTGCCTCCCAATAGTAAGGCGGACTACCTAGTTCGCACCATCCGGCGCATCCTAAATTTCTTGCAGTTGTGAACTATCACTAAGGCATAACTCAAGATTTTACATGTACTTACAGTTCCTTGCTGAGCTTATCCCTATTATAAATAAATGTTTCAATTATCATTAGATTCCTATTGCCGTTGGCACACTATCATCCTATCTATTTAATCGTTGAATTGCCTCGAATTAACCTTATGTTCAACGGCTTGAAGATTATTCTATCTCTATTAAATCTTTCATTAACATCCCTTCAACTACTTTAAGAATTTCTAACATCCTTGCTACTCCCTAAATACCATAACAAGACTAATGCTGTGTTGAACACCGTAAATTTTGGTGTCTACTTCTACCCCCAACCCTCTAGAGATTTTTCACCCCTAATTACGCAACAGAGTTTCTAAAACTATGGTTATTAGCCTTTGCTGAAGAAAAGAACTAATCCAACTCCTTAATGACCAATAATGCATTTCAGAAAAGAAAATAACCCCCCTTCACACCACGCACATTCATCATTCCTTATGAAGTCGCTAAAAGCCCTTAATAACCTTACCCCACTCAAATAACCCTGATGTAACTCTTAAAAATTGAGACTACCACACATGGTTATGTCGGTATGGCTCACACGTGGTGACCTCTAGGCAACTTGGATCATGTTTGATCATGTCAAGCATGTCCAAAACTAGATGATGATGTGCCATTTGCAACATGCAATTTGAAGATGCGAAAGTTCAATACATGTCCTGTGGCAAAAGTTGAATAAGGTGATGTTGATGAAAGGTGTTCCCAATCCAAACTTCAAGGGCTTCATAGGCAATAACACTCAAGCCAATCGGAATGTTGTTCGAATTGTGTATGGTAGTGGGAAAAACAATGAACCCATGGTCAATAGGGAATGAATGTGTTATTTCCATTGAACTCAATTTGTGGACAAACACATAAAACAACAAATCAAACCATAAATGCAAGAGCAACACAAGACCTTGTGCTATGAATACAAGAATGCCACGTCATTGGAAGAGGCAAATGCTTGTTATGCAACTATCTATTGTTGGTGGTATTCCTTAGGGGTTATAGATGCAATTTGGCTTGAGGAGTGGAGATTCAGCTTAATTTTTGGCATTTTGGTGTTAGACAATGGGGAGGTTTCATGATACATGTAATTTTTTCATCCCTCCCTACCCATTTTCATCCCATCCTATTTTCATGGCATGTTTACACAACTCCTTTGAGAATGACATTATTAAACATATATTATATTTTGTATAATTCATTCTAGAAGAGCTTGTAGACATGCCCACTTGCAACTTCTCAAAAAAAATGCATAACATATGGTTTCAACAATCTAAGAAAAGGGGAACTTGCTTATACACCGTAACTTCAAATGACCATGTTTTAACTTTCAAACAAACAACATTGTATTGCCATTTCAAGAAGGGTGGTCCATTAGGTCAAGGGCTTGATAGGATTGAACTTCTTTTTTGGAAAATAACGTAATCTTGTGATTCAAAGCAACTTGTAGACGCAATTCTAAAATATGCACCAAACTCATCTTTCACAACAAAATCACACATATGGAAGGGGAAGAGATTTTTGGCTTTTGCAAATGGAAACTTGACTTGCCTCCAAAATCTAAAGGGGATTCACATAGGCATTATCATGTCAATTTTTTTTGCCCATGTGTTAACACCCAAATTAGAAAATTGCACTCACAATGTGAATGGCCTTCCTATAGCGTTGAATTATATGAAGGTGTGGATACCATTGATGGCAATACTGAGGTCCTTGAAGTTCCATGCGGATATGCAGTCTAGCATATTAAACAATGTCCCCCGACCTCGCACATCTAGTGTTTGACATTGCAAAACACCACCAACTATTTTTGTATCACAAGGATTATTACAAAGTTGATGTCGTTGGTGTTCATGCCTCTACTTATTCTGATTTGTCCTCTCAATTTTTAGGTGCACCCCTCAAGCTTCACAAGTTTTGGTTTTGTGCAAATGACATGAATTGTTGTGTAGGGGGCATGAAATGTAGGTATGCAGTGGAGAGATCGATCGTTCTATCAATTTGGCATGTGCAAGAAGGGACTAATCTTTCACACAATGAGGTGAAGGCTCTTGAGGAAATAGGTTTTGTTATCAATATACAACAACCTATCTTTCCTCAAAGCTTTTTTGTTGAGGAGAACTTTGTTCCAATTAATTTACTGGTTGATGCAATGCCATGGCCCAAAACAAAAAGTGGGAAACTTGTTCGACACACGGCCATTTACCACATCAAAACTACACTACAATTGATGGGAGGCTAATCAACTTTTTGTGGCCACTTTCTATCTTCCATTGGAGGTTCCTATTTCTAGTTATGGACGAATCTATAAGATTTTATGTGGTGAAACTTTAAATAGAAAATAATATGAAGTTATAATTGGGAACTTCTTAGCTTACAGTTCCATGGATTTTGTGACTATGGTTTCAGGCTCATTAAAGAAGCCAAGGAAATGGGTGCCATGTGAACACATATATTATGTATTACAACATGTCATGTTTTGTGGCCAATTTGGGAGTTTCATTCATTTCTAACTTGGAATTACGATGAAGTTCATTGCTAGTTGGTTTGTTTTCTTGTTTTTACGCAAGTAGGAATAATGATCAAGATCAACATCAAAATGTAAAAACAATGTTCATTGTAATACTCAACAAGATGTTATGTGTTTCATGCCATGGCCACAAATTGCGCTAGATGTTATTATTTTGTATGTTTTCATTTGTTAATTGATTATATTAATGTTTATTCATAAATTTGGTAAGTAGGAATATTATTTCACTATGTGAAAAATCACACATCATACTAAATGTGTTAGTAAAATATTGGTTACACTGCATTGGGTGGTTTAATTGCCTCCTTTTAACCCTAAACCCTAACCAAAATAAGAGGAACATTATTTCCTCAATTGGAATGTTCCATCCATGTAGATGGGAATATTTTGCCACATAAACAAAACATTTGTATGCATGGCAAGAATATACTGCCAACGTGGCAAACATCTTTTGTTTAAGTGTCACAAATATTCTTGCCATGTGGTAAGAATATACCCAATAATTTTTTTTGTGTTCACTATAGCCATGTTCATAGTTCACATTCACAAGTTCATGTTCATGTGCTACCCATTAGCTATGCTGAGTTTGATAATGGTAGATCCTAGATCCTTGAAATAAATATTAATAGAAGACGTGGAAGGTGAATTTACAACGAAAGAAAAATTTGTTTCGTCATAAGATGAAGGTTTCAATGAACCACAACAAGATGGATGAAAAGAAAGGCCCCAAAAGCAATGTAAGGAGTAGTTTCATGATTAGTGGGTTGCCACCCAAAAGGCAAAATGTGCCACCAATATCTTTTCAAAAAAATTTCAAAGTGTGGAAGAAGCATTGAAAAGGGAAGATGCAAATAAATGGGGGATTGCCATGCAAGAATAATACAATTTTTTTGTTGTCAACAACACTTGGACGTTGGTGCCACTTCCCAAGGTAGGAAGCCCATTTCTTGCAAATGGGTGTTCAAAATTAAACATGGTGTTGATGGTGAAGTTGAATGTCACAAGGCAAAACTTGTGGCAAAAGGTTTCACCCAAATTAATTTTTACTGAAACCTTTGCACGTGTAGCAGAAAAATTGTCCATTAATTGAACCCTTGCATTGGCGGCCATTAATGACACGAAGATTCATCAAAAGGACATCAAAGCCGCATGTCTCAATTGTGACCTTGAAGAGGAGATTTATATAGAACAACCCCAAGGATTCACACAAGAAAGAGGTGAACATCTTGTGTGTAAGCTTCACAAGTCCTTGGATGGTTTGAATTAATCTCCAAAAACTTGGAAGCAGAAGCTACATGCATTCTTGAAAAACATCAAGTTTGTGAGGAGTGATGTTAATTTTAAGGTGTATGTTGCACAAGTCATGAGCGATGTCAAGTTTTTCATTGTTGTCTATGTTGATGATCTCATCTTGGTGTGCAACAATAAGGACAAGCTTGTGCAACAACAAATTAAGAAAAAACTTTCTCAAAAGTTTGAAATGAAAGATCTTGGAGACTTGCATTTCTTTTTGGGCATGGATGTGAAAAGGGATTATGAGCAACATCTTTACATCAAACAAATTAAGTATTTCAAGGAGATTTTTAAACATTTTTGCATGGAAGGTTACAAAGTTATCGGAATGACATTTGATCCCAAGATGAAATTGAAAAAGAATATGAATAAAGATGTTGAAATGGTTGGGGTTCCTTATCAACAAATCGTTGGATCTTTGATGTATGTTGTGTTGTGTGTATTCGATCCGACTTGGCATACCCAATAAGTGTGGTGGTCAATCCAAGCTTAAAACATTGGATTATGATCAAGTGTAATTTTTGATAGTTGTGAGGCACCTTGCAATTCAAATTACTATTAAGAGGAATACCACCTTAAAAGATGGTCAGATATTGTGATGTAAATTAGGGTAGTGACCTTGAGGATAAGACATCCACCACTTGGTTTATATTAATCATGATCGGAGGTGGAACCATTTCTTTGAAAAAAAATGACAACCCACAATTGTTTTGTCAATAACCAAGGCCAAATACATGGTAAGCACCCAAGCTATGAAGGAAGTCATATGGATAACAAAGTTCATGAAATAATTAGGGTACATGAAAAAAAAGAAGGTGATAGTGCTTCAATGTGACAACCAAGGCATAATATCATTAACAAAGAATCCCACCCAACATGTTCGAACAAAACACATTGATGTTCAACATCACTTTGTTCAAAAATAAGTTGAAAATGGCAAAATCATGTTTGAATATTATTCAACAAAGGACATGGTGGTGGATGTGCTTACCAAGACATTGTCAAAAAGATGACATAACAAATTGATAACCATGTTCGGATTAAAAACTTTATAAAGTGGGAATGTTAGAAATACTATTTGTTTATAATCCCCAAGGTTGGTGAATGTGTTGAACATTCATCAAAAGGATAAATGATATTCATATCCTTATAATAATTAGGTTAGGTTGAATGTTAGCAACTAGGGTTTAGAAGTGGCAGCTACATTAGGGTTTGGTGGTGGTTAGGTTAAGGTTAGGTGGTGGCTATTAAGGTTAAGCAATGGCTAGGTTAGGGTTAAGTGACAATTATTTTAGGTTTAGGAGATAGTATATATTGGAGTGGTTTTGAGTAGTCCTTCATTCTTTTCTATCAAGTTTTTGAGTGCATCTAAAGACTTTGAAGTTTGGAGTTAATTTGTTACAAGTTATAGTTTTATGATTGTAATTTGTGACACTTTCAACCCATGTGATTTACTTCCTCGTCATTTCAATAAATTCACTAGTACACATAGAGACCTAATTTAGTACACATTTCATAAGGGTGTCTAATGAATTAGGTGAAATCTTATTAAAGTGTAATCACTATATTTCCTAGTGATCACAGACGGGTTGCTTTGGACACAGTCAATTCACTCAATATCTACTCATTCTAAGCCTCGTGAAATAAAATACTTATAGGGGAGCAAGGGCAAATAAAATAAAACCAAGGATAGTAAACTCACCTCTTTTTGTGTTTAACTACAAATGCCATCCCCTCACTGCTGCTTGTTCTGTTTTGATGCATAATTTACCAAAGCCAAAATTGGTCTTGTTCCAGTGAATGGAACTGAAATCACTTGCTGAAATAAAGAATTGAAACCAAAACTGGATCCTGGTTTTGAAAAAAAAGGAACCAGAACTAAACCAGAACCAATTCCTTAAAATAAATTTGTGAATCAGAGCCAGAGGTTTCTTCTAGAACCTAAGAACCACACAACACTGGTATATCATCTTTAAGGAACCTATTAGAATCATAAACCATTGGGTCTTTCCACTCTTGTTTAAATCTGCAACATTTGCAGCTTCTTTTTAGGAGTTCAATACACTGAAGTAATTTGCTGCTTTTGTGGTTCTCTCAAATGCTGCTCTAGAACTGAACACAAAATTTCTCAAATCTATTGACCCAGAATAATGCATGACTAGCATAGAGTGTACTGAAATGTGTTTGGAGAGGGCTATGAATTTCCACAATTACTGAAGTTCTTCTCTGCTGGCAAAAGGGTTACAAGGGCTGGACCACAGTCAAAAATCTACTTTGAACCAAAGGAGGCGATGGTGGCCATTGTCACATGTGGAGGACTTTGCCCTGGTCTAAATGATGTTGTTCGTAAGGTGATTGGCTCTTTTCAAAACAATCAGCTGAATACCCATGAGAACCAGGAAGTACTATTTTGGAACACACAGTTTTTAAGACATTTATGTTCTACACATGCTGAATGCCCCATCTCTTTTCTGCTGTAAATCAGCAGTTTTGTGTTTAATCCTCCAGCAATTTTGAGAATGCAGATTGTTTTGACTCTAGATTGCTATGGAGTAGAGGAAATTCAAGGTATCACCTATGGCTACTGGGGCTTTTTTGAGGAGGACTTGAATGACATTTCTGTATGTTGCACTCTGTCACCAATTTATTTTCTCAACAGATTTTCATATGGACAACAGGCAAAAATATTGTAAGTTTCATAGTCAACATAGGTTCTTTACAATAAGCAAAGGAGGGCAAAAGACAGTTTGAGAAAAACAATTTGTCTTGGGAAAACTATTGACAAAGATGCTATTCTGCAGTTGACAAGTTCAAAACATACATCTCGAAGGGGGAAGTCTGTTGGGTATATCTCATGGATGTGCCAAAATGTCACACATTGTGGACAGTTTGTAGGTCATCATCTTTGATCATTATGCTCTTTTTGCATCCTTTCTGTGCTATTGCCCCAAATCTGCAGATAAGGATTGTGTCTTTGTCCTCTCTCTTGAAGGGCGTGACACACATTCTAACATCAATATAGAAGAAGTTTACTGGCTTTGTGAAAAGTGATCCAGTTGATGCAGTAAAGTGATTGTGACTGAAAATGCTGTGTTGAATTGTAAAGGAAAAATGTCAACATGCTCTTTGTTTTGGGGGGAAATGGAACACATGCTGGTGCCAATGCTATTCATAATGAGGTGATCTGAAGTCCTCCTACTTGACCTCCAATCAGTGTGTCCTGTCAATTTGTATTGCTTGCAAAATATGGAACTAGAACAGAAGAAAGGATGGGAGTGCTAGGAAAACAAGATTTATTGCTTAATCAGAACAATAATGAACTGTGCTTATTGATGATGGATGTTATGTGACTTGGCGGTGTCTTAGGCCCAATGTGAGGGTTGCAGTTGTAGGGGTGCCAAAGACAATTGACAATGACATTTTGCTGATGGACACAACTTTTGGGTTTGATACCACTGTTGAGGAAGCTCAAAAAGTCATCAATATGGCTTGTATAGAGGTACTTATGAGGTCAGCTAAACATAGATCAGGGTGGAGACCAAAAAATCTGCAGACTCCAAGCAAGTATTTGACAATCATGGAGAACGCTGCTTGCACTCTTATGGCACTTTAGTGATGAGATTGAGTATGAAAGATGACATTCTAGTTGACGCTCATCAGGCGAATGGTTGTTTGGTGCAAGCAAAGAGTGCATACAATGGTGTGGACATTGTGAAATTAAATGGGTTAGCAGAGTATATTCATTGCCATGCATGTATGCATCTCTTGCAAGTGGTCAGGTGGATGCTTGCTTGATTCCAGAGGTAAAACCCATTACCTGAGCTACAGATGATGGCTTTACTGCCAACTCCAGATAGTACATGCAGTTTACAGGTGCTCATGAAAGGAGGGTTTATTTACAAGAGACGTGCATATCTTTTGTCACACTAGACCCTTGAGTATTGTAGTTTGCATGATACTTGCATTTGTACCAATTTCAGAGTGTTTTGGAAAGGGGCAGATTTATTTATCAGTAGCTATTGAACACCCCTGTACAAAGTGTCAATGTGGTCAGAAAACCCTTGCTTCAGTCAATGGTTCAACACACATCTTCAGGAAGAATGTCCATTGCAAAATAGAGCCCACCCATAAAAGGGGGCAGTACCTGAGTAAGCTATCTTTCTCAAGAGAAGAGGGTCTCAATAATGTCAGCTCACATCTCCTCTCTTGCTCTCTCTCTGTATAGAGGAATGCTATCTATTGTGACCTGAGAACCCCAATCTTGCATAGATAGCAACATGCATTTGGATCTGCAAATTCCTCCACGTTCCTATAGTTTGATTACAGATAGTCTCCACATGGAATATTGAAGCACATTGAGCTTCTGCTTGAAAATAAGCATTGTGCTCGAATCTGTGTTGCTGAAGGAGCTGGTCAGGTCAGTGACCCCAAGAAATCTTATCTTGTTCTGTCACTTCTCTTTGCCTTCATAGGCAGTCTCTTTCTAGTTGTTTCACTATAGCACATTCTGCAGGTTACTTTATTTAGTTTTCATATTCATTGCCCAGAAAGTGCAAGGAGCATCTCTGAGTAGACATGGTCTATGAGAGGTGCTGCACACCCAGCTGTATACTTCATGAAGTTGTGGAAGACTATTTGCACATTCCTGAACCACACGGATGCTATGGACTGATGGCACTGTCTGTCTTACCAAATAATATTCATGTGAACAGGACTTGTTGACCAAGTCAGCAGGAACAGATGCCTCAGGAAACCCTAATGGGAGATATTGCAGTTCATCTAACAAAGGAGGTATGCAAAGCTATCTGAATTGTTGTGTTGTCATTGCAGCTCAGACATTGTAAATCATGCAAAAGGATGATGTATCATATATTCTAGTTTGTCTCAGGACTTGGTTCCATTGATAGATGTCATCATTGTTGTTACAGGTGAAGAAGCACTTTAAGAATATTGGGGTGGCTGCAGATGATAAGTACATTGATCCCACCTATATGATCTGTGCCTGCCTTGCCAGTGCTTCTGTCAGTATCCTTTGTGCTGCTCTTGGGCAAAATGTGGTATGTTGCCTTCTCTTTTTAGGATCCTAATTACAGGCAGTCTGTTGGATGAATAGAGCATGGAGAGTTGATTGATGTAAGGGATGTATTAACCTTTGTCACCCATGTGCTGGTTCATGTAGGTTCATCATTAGAGCGGCATGAACCTGCAAAAACCCTTCATGTAGACTTGACCACAATCAATGAGTGACACTTTGAATGGTCAACTGACACAGGTGATAGAAAGTAAAACATCTGGCCAGACATGGAACTTGGTTCCAAAGAGGTTGTCAAGTTAGCCTGACATAGAACCACCTTAGGAGTGGATTACCATTGTCAGTTCACCTGCACTTCACTAGTAAGAAGTTGCCACACGATGTCTTTGGGTTGTAGTGTATTATTTTTCTAGCAGTGAGATCTATCTGCTCCCAGTCTCCTTATTGGCAACAAATTGAATTTGGAATGACATGTTATGAACTGCTGCTGGGAAGGATTGGATCTACAGCAGTTGGTTCATACAAAAGGTGTGATGAGAGAAAGCTCTTCAATGTATCTATGAAATTTTCACTCAATAGGTAGTGTTTCTGAATCTGAAGCTGAAGTCAATCCTTGCTCTTGTTTTCCAATCTCAAGAAGTTCAGTTCTCCTTGCCATCAAACAGGAACTATCAGACAGAGTATTCATGAAGAAGAATTGGTTGTCATGTCATAAAATAAAAGGGTTCCAATCTATGCAATGTGCTGCCATGAGTGCAGCACTATCCTGCATCATCATTGAAGCACACAATGGACTTTGCTTCAGTAAAGGAGGGTGGGAAGAAGAGGGGGAGGGGGTTCCAGCAGCTACTGTATAGTCAAATGATGCGCATATCTTCCAATCCTAGTAATTGCAGAAGTATCCTTGAAGTCAGCATCAATCTTTGCTCTTGTTAAAGAGCCCTGTAGAGCAACAGGAAATGTGGGAAATGCAACTTCTCCAGCATTCAGCAGGACTCCAAACCAGCAGCAATATTTTAGGGCAGAAAAGAGGAGTTCTGTTTGTTCGCCTGCCACCACCACCACCCATACTTTTGTCCAAATCACAAATAGTAATCTAGCCCATGCTCGCACCACTGATCACCATATCCTTCCTTCTGACTTTTGTGTTCTTGCAGACTTTGGCCAGCCTCCTTCTCAGCCATAGTACAAAATGTTTTTCAATGCCATTTGTGATGTTTTTCCCCTCTACTACTACTTTCTGCAGAGTCACAAAGGCCATGTTGTGAAACAGCATGATGGCTGAGTCTGTCTAGGCTGCTGACTGAAATTGCTGCCTTCTTTCTCTTTGTCTATACATGACTGTCAACTGTCTGCTCCAATGGATGTGGTGACAGATGGCAAGTGAAAAAGACTATAGTATCACGCATTGCAGTTAGCTGGTAGGTTTAGGAAGGTGAAATATTCACTCTGGCAAATTGATCAGCTTTTCTTCCCTAGTGTCAGGCAGGGCTTTTGCAGCAGATTTGTGATGATATGAAGTCCTCTGCAAACAACCCACCAAATTTACCCATGTCATGATCTCATAAACCACACAAGAAGCAGGAAAAAATCATTTCCACCCTACATAATGCATCATCCCTACCTCACCTTGAAGACCACTTCACACATGCACTGAGGCCACTACGTCTCCATTTGCCTCCTGCTGCTCCTTGAGCGCATCTACATTTTTCGGGGAAGATATACATGAGGATTCTGCCTCCAGTTTGTGCTCATTATGAAAGCTTGTGAAGGCAGTTAGTCAGGTGGTGAGGACTGGTGAAATTGCTGCCTGTGGAGGCAGCTTTGGTGTAGGAGAACCTGGCAATGCAATGATGTCCAGGTTCTCATCCTCATTTGTAGTGCAGGAACGCTCTGCCGGTGCTTGTGGGGAGTTCTTTTGTGACTCAGGTGAGAGGTCTGATGCATTAGGCTTGATGGTCTCTTCCACTTTCAAGTCTTCCAAAGAATAGGCCTCAGATGGTTTTGATGTGGACTCCACCAATATGGTGGATTCACCAGCTGAATTTTTTGTGGGATCAGCGCTTGTAGAGCTATGTTGTGGCTTCAGTGTCTTGCAACCTTGGTGCTGGTGTTCACCACCCTCAGTGGCATCTCTCACATAACCACATCCATCACTACTTGCCCAATTCCATCTATCCATAGCACTCAGTTGTTCCTGCTGCATGCCTAGTTCACCAACAGTAACATCATCTACTCCTCTATTGCCTGCTGGCAAAACCCTTCCAGACCCAAAACTGGGTGTCAGGTGACCTACAGACTCCTCTGGGTTGATAACATTTTCCACTCCTGTCTCACCAGACTCAGACCCTGACCTGTATCCATCACTCAGGCAAGCTTCATCACCATACTGCTTCAAAGGTCCTTTGACAGGACTTCTTGCCACTTTGCTACTTGTGGATTTTTCCTCTCTGCCAGGGTCTGCCAAGACAGTCTGCTCCTTCTCTTGCTTTCCCCCAGTTTTAGGAACCCAACCTGCACATGGTTTACTGACTTGGCCACCTTCATACCCCCTCACAAAAGGATTGCCTTCACCTTGACTATCATCCTGTTCCTTCAGGGCCCTCCAACCTCTTCACCACTGGAAACACTTGGAGATTGATCCTTTTTTGGGGAGACAAGTTTCATCTCCTTTTTTATTCCATCCTTTTGAAGGACAAGTTTGGGAGGTTTCTTAAATGGTACTTTTGGTGGCTGGAGAGCAGAGAAAGATAAGAATGGAGGCCCAGGATTACCAGCTGTCCAAGATCCATTCAACAGGTTGACATTGAAGGCAAGTGGTGGAGGTGCAGTGGCAGGGAAGGCATAGATGGCACCTGAATCTGCCTGGAATGCATTCAAAGGCTGCCAACCTCCTTGCTGTACTGAAGGAACAGAGTGTGAGTACCATGCTGCCGCATTCATGGCTGACATCACAATGCCCTGCCCAGATAAAGCGATAGGACCTTCATAAGGTTGCAGCTGCACAGGGACAGCTGCTGATGCCAGTGCATATGCTTGGTTGTGTACAGGAGGGGCAAAACTACTAGAAGGGGGGCCTTCACCTTTTCTTGATGCAGGAAAGAGCGGCATGGTCTCATTGCTAATCTTGAAGGGTGCATACATCTGAGGTGTGGATGGAGCCTGGTAAACACCTACTGTTGAATGAGTCCAAGTATTCTGCTGCTGGTGCTCATGAAACCAAGTATCTTCATTTCTTGCATCCTGCTGTGGTGACCTTGTGAGTGCTGTTCCTGTCCCAGAAGCTTTACACAATGATTCTGGAGAGATTGCCATCTGTGACCACTTGGGACAATAAAGAAACTGTTACTAACCAAAGAAAGAAAATACACTTCACAAGGGTTAAGAACAATAACCATCAGATGGCTTGCACTTCAACAACAAGAGTTATGACAGAAGCACCTTTGTACAATGATATGAAGGGTTGCTTTCAATATCAAGTTGGCGAGAGCAGCATTGCTTCTTGTGGGAGACATCTGCAGGCTTGCAATCTCCTTCTGCTTCATTCATCTTCCTTTCCAAACTAAGTCCCCATTGTCCACCTAGAAATCTTTGAGTGGCACTGGTCAGGGTAGGATGAAATGGGGCCTTATGCACAATATCATTAGCTCTTGAGGGGATAGCAGACAGATGATCCTCATGCAGTGGCACATCATCAGCTTGTTGGGCCCATCCTGTGCTCAGTCTCAGCCTAAGCTCCTCTGCCTCTGCATCCACCTTGATAGCAGCAGCTTCACCTGATGAGTCATCTTCATCTTCATCCATATTTTCCTCTGGTGGCCTCTCCAAATCAAATGTTCTCTGTTTCCCTAGTTTCCTACCACCATCAAGGAACTGCCTTGCTTGCTCAACATGTGCCACACTAGTTGCATATCTTTCTTCTTCACCTGTCTGGGCACCTTGAGTAATTTGCTCATGTCTGAAACTTGAACCTGAAATTTGGTATGCTGCCTTTGACAAAGGAGCTTGCATCATCATCCATGGGTTCTTATTCTTTGTGGTCACAGAGGCACGAGTAGTTGCATCAACCTTTGTCTCATCTTGCTTCTGCATTTCTCCCATAAGACATACCTGGATTTCATGCACTCTGTGTAGCTCCTGCACCTGTCACGAAGCAAACAGAAAGACAATTCAGTCTTTCTCATAACGATAATGCATGCAAAAGTGAGAAAATGATTGATGCAGGAGTTGAAACACAAATCCCACCTGCTCACGGAACTGTGCATCTTGCTGCAATATGGTGTCACGGACCAGCTCAGGTGGTGGCTGTCCCGTGTCTCTGAAAAGGTTGTTCCTGTTATCTAAAGTGCTTGTGATCATAAAGCACTTCCTTGTACTGTTGCCTGCAGTCTGCAAATCAGTCACCAAGGATATTCAGGTACTACTGAGTGAGTGCACTTTGGAACTGTCTACAACTCCAGGAAAACAAAATCCAAACTGCAAAGATGCAGACAAAATCTTGGGGTCCAGGAGCATCATTTAGGGCATCTTCCTTCCTTGTGGGAAACTCATTTACTGCTGTGATGTGACTTACATGCACCTTCTGATGTGTGAGAGAGCCATTTTGCTGTGATACTGGCACAAAAGTGACATTGTCTTCTAATGAGTAGTGGTGGTGGTCCCTGCTCTTGAGTAGATTTGCAGACCAGTTTGGCACCTGAAACCGCATGAGCTCCACCAGTGTCAGAAACACTGGAAATTCCCCAGATGTGCCAACAGAAGACTCCTCTTCTTGTAGGTGCAGTTGCTTTGGAAAGGAGAGAAAGGAAGGAGAAGAATCTTCTTACCTCTTGAATGTCAGACAATTTGCGGAAAGTGAAACCTCCAGATATGGAGGGCACAGGAGGAGGCTGATGATTTCTTACAGAAACATCTAGCACAGATGTTGCTGTAAACGCTCCACCTCTGGCTGATGCCTGTAGGCCTTCTAACCCTTCCCCTTTCCTGAACTCTTGGTATGGATCTCCTTTCAGGCCCCGCGCAACGTCCATGGTTTCCCGCCCCCTCCTTCTCTCTCCCTTCTCTGCTGCGTTTTAAAACAAATCCCTCACTTTCAATGCTCGAAACTTGGAGAGGAACTCGGCAGACAAAAGATAGTCCTTCCCCACAACAGCCAGCCGTGCAAGATCCATGTTGAAGATGTTATTGTACAATGCCACGGTGAGACGACATTGTATTTCGCGCATTCTTCAGCTTTCTAGTGGGGGTTCAAGCCAACCAGCCTCTTTCCCGCACGCATGCCCACAACTCGAACTCATCTCAAACCGCAATTTCCACACAAAAATGTGAAAGACTCTTTCGAGACTGAAGAGAGAGATGAACTTTCCACATAGCAAAAAAACGACCGAGAAATGGCAGAAGACTCTTATTTTTGCTTTTAGAATGCAGATGATGAAAGAAACTGCCGCCCAGCCAGCCACAGAAGAAAAAGAAAGGGCTCGCGACCAACCTACGTGATTCTAAGATTGCACGCTTGTGTAGCAACAAACATTCAAATGTAGTTCGGTGAGATGGAAATAAACTACTGCGAACGAGCATCTTAAAGCAACTAGAAAGAAAATGCGAAGGGCTTTTGCTACCAAAATTCTCAAAACTCAAACAACCATCTTCCCAAAACGGGAATGCAACAACAACAACAGGCGCCCCTTCCGTTTCTCCTCCACCACAATCTTCACAGAAACATGGGCATCTTAACAACACACTGATCGTAGCAGCAGGGAAACTGTCTAAATGCAATGCAGCAGAAACCCGCACACACACAAAGCTATTAGCAGCAGCTGTAGAGCTGCTTCAAGTATGTCGGAGCATCTCAGAATCCATCAAAACCAAAACTCCTTTCTTCCACCTCCCACCCCAAGTACCGCAAGCGCAGAACAAAAATGTGGAAACTCTCTGACAGCGAAAGCTTGACAGGAAGAAACACGACACACGCACACGCACACAAAACAGGGGATTTTGCACTCTAAGAAGCTTCACCCATTTTCACACCCACCTCACAATCTCTCTCATTTTCTCACAACATCTATGTACCGACCTACATCCTTCTTCTTCACCCAATTCCACAACTATCTCACAATCTTTCTCATTTTCCTCACAACAACACTATGTACCTGCCTACCTACTTACGCTTCACACACCCCCCACCCCCCTCCGCCTCCAAAACAAGTTTCGAAGCAAATGAAAAAATTGAATAAATAAATCATGTGTCGACCAGCAGCAGGCTACTACATCAATGTGTACAACCCACCCGAAAAATAAACAAAACAAAACAGAAAAACTTGGACATACGGGTGAATAAGAGATGAGTAAACAAAAGGGATAAGTGAAAGTATCTAACTTTATTGCTATCAGAATAGAGGAGTCCTGACTCCTGTAGGAACACAGAAAAAGCAAAGTGAGGAGATCTCATAATAATCTCTATCTCAAGTCTCAAAACGAGCATTATTATTATGTTACAAAAATATTCCTCTCTTGTTAAAAATAAAAACCTTGTGTGAGAGCTGTGTATGTTACTATGTAGTAGAGGTTTATATTTTTGCATAGTTGGAGACTTGGAGTTCCATTTATCAAAGTGGTGTAAAGTACTTTTGTTTATATGGATAGGTGTGTGGAACAATTGTATGTTTGTTGTTGTCTTTGTAGCAGCCTGCCTGCCCATTGGGTGAGAGTACTTTGTAAAGAAATTATTAAGTTTATTCAGTACTTATTATTAAGTCTGGTGCTTATTGATTTTCTTTAGTTTTGGGTTGGTGAGCCTTTTCAGTGCTCAGTTGTTTAGTTAAAAGGGGAAGATTCTTTTTGTTGATTTATAAGTGGATAATAAGCTGAATTTTAAAGGGGGGTGGGTTTAGTTGGTGGGTGGACAATCCCACAAAGAAAGGTAGGAAGGACAGATGGAAACAAAACAACAAGGGCATTTAGTATTGGAGCAAGGAGCTGGGCCCAGCTTCTTGCTTTCCATTGGGTTGTAAGTCCCTCCATGATATCAAATATCTTGGGGACAGTGGACTATGTTTTCTTCCCCCATTTGTGCAGGTGGGTCTCCCACAAAACCCACGCTCAGCCTTTCTCGTTTTGGGGGGGAGGGTGTGTGTCTCTTCTTAAACCCACGTTCTCAATGTGCATGTAGCACATGTAATGAAGACTTTCGCATACTTCTCTCTAGCCACTCTGGTCTTATTCCGAGTTGTGGTCAGCATCAATTGTCAATCTAATTCACTTTCACTTTATCCTGGCCATGGTAATGGATCAATTAGAAAATCAGATACCTACCCGGTTTGATCAACTGCAACAGGACAAATGGCTGCATAGTCAGCCAACTTTATAAATCCAATCAGGAAATTGGAATTGTACATGCAAATGTTGTGTGACTGTATGGTCTAGGATGTACAGGCCAAGTGGGAACTTACCTTTACACTCCATGCAAGTGTATAAACCCCCACGCACATTTGAATAACTGGAAGTGTACAATATTGAATATGTAAGTGTAGTAGTTTGAAAATTCATTAATTATTTAAAATCATTAAAGTGTAAGTGTAAAACAAATACATGGAGTTCATCGCAAAGGCTATGAAATATCTGCCAAATAGTTGATTGATCTAACTGATTAAAATGTGGCAGAAAACATGTCTTGGGTCCTCTTCTTTATAATTGAAGAAAAAGTGGCCTCCATTTTGTTAGTGTGATAAGACACAGCAAATGCAGCATAAAAAAGAGTAGGCAAAACAAATGATGGGAAGAAGGTTGAAAAGCTGTCAATATTGTCATAGAGATCAAGAATGGATCCCTTGTTCCTCCTAGACTGGAAAGAAGATATAGGCCAGCATCTAAAATATATGATAGTGGATTTGGAGCTCACAAAGTTAAAGATATCTCAACTTCTAGTTTTTGATAAAAGAAACTTCATTTCCTTTGCTATTGAGATGTATAGGTGTCTTCATTTTTTTTTCATTTTTTTTTTATCGCTTGTGCACAAACCATTATCAAGCATCACCAATGATTTTCTCTAGGCCTCTCAATACTTATTTCTTACTATCAACAACATGTGTTTATAGCTTTGCAATGTGTGCAAATCATAATGATTTTTTAATGGGTTGCTGCACTTTGTCGAGGTTTCTCATCTTTTTCACACATCATTGCTAGTGCATCTCTGCCACTAATCAATTTGTGACAAATGACAGCTCTTTAGTCTTAGGTCTTCTTTGTTATTGTTGATTGTTATTTCGTAATCATAAGTCATCTTTGCATAGGGTCTTTACCTGATTTTGTTGATTGTTTGCTTTTGTTTTTCTTTGGGTTGTGTTTACTTGTTTCTCTTTTTGCCTTGTACTTTTGATAGTGGGTTCCCATCCTTGTTCCCATCCTTGGTTTTTAATTTACAAGGTTTTTCCCTTTTTCTATCAAAAATAAAATAAAAGAGGGCAAGAAGCTTTGCTTTTTGTTATAGTTGATTGCTTCCCACATCTTTTTACCTTTTTCCAAACTTACATTCCTTGCTGCCACTGTTGCAGCAAAAGGTCCAGTTCCACAGTGACACTTTTTTTTCTTTTTGTCCTCTTCAATTTTGTAATGTAGCTGAAGTGGCAATCATCAATAGCCAAATTCAGCTATAAATGACATACAAATGTAAAATAAACATTTAAGCATCCATCTACACTGTTGGCTACATACTTGAAATGCAACATAGGAAATCTGAAAATTAAAATCACATAAATACTTATATTTCACATTTTCTGACTTTGAGTTTATTTTTATTTTGAGGAAAAAAGCACAAATTTCTGGTACTGGAAGTTGTGGACAGTGAAAAAACGAAAAATGTAAAAACGTCATGAAAACGAGTTCCAGTGGCTACCGTAACTTATGGCAAGTTCCAGTAATCCCAGACATAAGAGGAAGTTATAAGATAAGTTTATTACCTTTTTCCTCCAGGTACACATAGTGAAAGCAGGTATGGTGGTTACGCTATGTGCACATAAGTGCATTGTGAGAAGTGCCATGTGGGGTGGTCAGATGATTGGCTTGAGCACGTGACCAACTTTGGTGTTCCAAGGTGCCATAGTTTGAATGGATTTGTTTTATTCTACAACACTCTTTACTTCAATATTCCTTCAATACCTAATACATCCCTTACTACAAGGACAGCTTCAACACATGTTTGTCAAATAATTAATTAAATTTGAAGATTCCATGCCCAAAAATATATATCGTTGAATGTTCTTATGGATTCTCTATTTTCTTTCAAGCTAGAATAGATAAAAGCAACAGCCCCTAGACAATCACAGTTTCCAAGAACACAAGCTCAATTTGGGCATGGTCTATAGAATCTCATGTACCTTGATTTTTGGATGACACCATGATAAACCCCTGGGCCATGACTCAAGGGCATTAGTTCTTATTGTAAACTCAATTTGAATCAAAGAATCAACCAAAGATTTTTTCATGGCCATATCTTCTTCTTTGATCCCCACTTAGTTCTTTTATTTCATTCACAAAATTTGAACGTTCTGAGAACAAAAATGAGAAATCTTTTCAAGAATTTTTTACATTTTCATCATTACAAGAGATTCTCATATGTGAAGGTTGTAAATTCGCCCTATTAGGTGGTTCATTTGTCCTCTCAGACATTTTGTTCCTTGTTTTTCCTTTTTTTGGGTGCTTTGGTTCATTTATGGTTGCAGGGTTTCATCATTTAAAGAGGCAGGACAATAAGCACCATAGGTAGTAGTGTGACCGGAAAATGGGTGGCCACTACAGTGTGAATACTTTTGTTTGTGTTGAAAGATCCGATCTTGGTTATTACTGATTTGTGCTGATTTTTGTTGCATGGCGGCTGCTCCAACTTTCATGCATGGTTGTGTGACGGCGCACAATGATGGGCCGAAATGGAG
>Ga0116231_10005923_pt1 | contig 23751 bp, 18 predicted proteins | sample S1TSphgellanicum_2_FD_89695 | JGI IMG/M metagenome (GOLD analysis project Ga0116231, IMG submission 89695) | Host-associated microbial communities from peat moss isolated from Minnesota, USA - S1T2_Fd - Sphagnum magellanicum MG | ecosystem: Host-associated > Plants > Peat moss > Unclassified...
AAAAAAAAAGGGGAAAAAAGGGGGGGATTATCAAAAACTAGTTTTTTTTTCTCACGTTGTTTTTTTTTTTTTTTTTTTTCCCCCAAACCCCCCCCCCCCCCCCCCCCTCCTTTCTTTGTTGAACCAACTCCATTTTCATAGTTGTCATTTTGAACCTTGAAGAAAGGAAGAAATAAAATTTCTTTTGGCTATATTTCATATGTTATTGTGTGATTTATTAATTTATTTATGGACATTGTTTTATAGGATTTTACACTTGATGTGTAAATTTGTATAAGTGAATTTATTTATGATTTTACACTTACACTTGATATATATATATTTTTGATATACCTTAAACCCTAAACTAATACAACTTTAGTCATTACCAATCTTTTTATCTACTTTAAACCATTAAACTACTATTTTATGAGGTTAGTAAAAATAATGAAGCTATGAGCCAAAGCTACCTTACTCAAAACCAATAAACGAATGCCATGTCAACAAACTTTTCAAAACCTAGACTATAGTTTGATAATTTTGACTGCAAAATTAATTTGATAAATAATAAAATCATCAAGAGAACTAAGTCTCTATCTATCACCCACACATTGGGTCAAAGTCCAAGCCAAAATCTTACCCCTTCAAGGACACAAAGAAATCTCCTAGAATATTTGGAGGGCACCAACTTATACACATGAATAGGTAATGCCTTTTGAAACATAGGAGGCACCTTATGCTCACAAGAGGCCTCTTACTAAGGCCCACTTTACATTAGGAGTCAGGCCAATGTTCAACCCAAATCCAGCATTCCTATTGGTGCAAAAGTTGAAATCAGCCTCAAGAGCTTAACACTAGGAATCAAGGCTGAAATTTAAAAAAAACTTTTCAATCTGCCCCAAGTACTAATAAATGTTGAACTTTATGGCCTTGTATTGGTCCCAAGGCTGGAAAAAAAAATGGATACCACCAAATTTGGAAGGCCAATTTGCAACCATTGGGGCCAATGGTCTAGCATTTCTTAATATCCTTACATCAATGTTCTAGCATTTATTCGTAACTTGGGGCCAATTTGCAATCCAAAAATGCTCAAAGTTGGCCCCCAGATTTTTTGGCCCTAACTCCTAGTGTAAAGCGGGCCTAAGTTAAGAGGCCTTTTGGAATCATAAGGTGCCTCTTGCTCCTACTGCCTAATGATTTAGGTAGGTTAAGAGGCCTCTTATAGGTGGAAGGTGCCTCTTGTTCTTGCTGCCTCATGACCTACCTATGGTTAGGCTTATAAAAACAGTTGTTTCATGCTTTACCATAGGTAATGGAGAAATGCAAGGCAAGATTCAGCTATTGCCTCATCTTAGACCCCCCCTTTTCAGAAATGCCCCCACTTAGGGGCCTTACCCTGCACAAAATATGGTGGTGGTAAGAGACATGAATTATTGTAGTGTATATTGTATGTGGTTGTGGTTAGGATGGATGTGGTCCTAGTTTGGTACCAACTTTTGAATATTGTGTAGGGGGAGAGCTTTGAGACCACTCCTCGTTTGAGTCCAGAGGTTTGGAATGAGGGTGGAAGTTGAGAGGGTTTCTTCAAACATAATGACACCACTGAAGTGTACTGGGCAACATTAGGTGCTGTGAATAGAAGCTCCCCAAGCAATTGCCTGTTGTACTCCACATTCTCAACGTCGATGCTGGCCAGTCGCTTCCCAATTGTCCCGGTGTTCTCATCCACTGCTAGTAGCCCCTTCCCAGGAGTTGCAAGGTACTTAATAGTGGCCATGAGCTCCTCAGCGTACTTCCCATTACAGGCTGACATCTTGACCTAATTGTGAAAGTTCCTTCTACCAAACCCAAGAATCTTGACAAACCCCTTCTCCTAATTTTGTTGCTGCTTCTTTTTGGGCTCCTGTAGCTTCTAGTTTCTGGCATTATTATTATTTTTCTCTTTGTGGGATTGGCTGCCATACAGATCCTCCTCCCCCAAGTGTAGTTGTATATCAGTTCAGTAGTGAGTTCTTTTTGGGCTCCTGTAGCTTCTAGTTTCTGGCACTATTATTATTTTTCTCTTTGTGGGCTCGGCTGCCATGCTGCCATACAGGTCCTCCTCCCTGAAGTGTAGTTGTATATCAGTTCAGTAGTGAGTGGAGTTATTAGGGTTTGAAAGTGTAGGAATAGGGGTAGTACTTCTAGTAGTATTAGTGTCTAGGGCAGGGAAATGTTGAGCAGATAGGGCGAGGCACAGCGAGATAGGAGCAAGACAGAGCAAATAAGGTAGTGGAGTAGGGTCTTTAAGTAGCTTCACACAAGCAGTGGCGAATCTGCAGTTGGTTCCACTTACTATTTCCACCCATTCTTTGGGCTCTCATGAGTCTGCTGCTATGTGTTGTCTTCTCATTTTTTTTAGCTTTATTTGTAAGTACACTTTTTTGGGAGTAATAATTTTAGGGTTTGAAGGGGATAAGGGGGTTTTTTAGATTGAGGTATACGGTCTTGGTTTTAGACTAGATATGTTAGGTCAGGGATAGGCACGACAAACCTTGTGGGTTATTCGTCTCCGAAGCATCACCAAACATCCTAGTTGTTTCAACCGTCCTAGTAGGCATCTGATGGAGAACTAGCTGTCAACTTTATCCCTATGCCTAGATGTGCTCTGGCTTCCATCCATCTGCCCATCATTCCCATCCCTCCTAGTTTACTTGAGTCAGTCCCCTCACCTTTTTTAGGTCCGTCGGCCCCCTTTCCGTCTCACCCGTCACACCCAATACGAGCTTGTCGTGCGATCCTTTCCTCTACGACCCCACGTTCCTTGTCTTTCTTGTGGTCATCTATTTAGTGTAGGGGAGGGGTTTAGCATGACACCAACTTCATGCACCATTCATAGGCCTCCATTTGTTTTAGGAGGAATGTTGCCTCTAACTTTGCCATGATCTCCTTCCTTTTCAACATGGACATGGATTGCATCCATAGACGTCATTGATTCTTTCCACTTCAGTTCACCGCATCTTCGTTCTTACCATCATATCCCATATGTGCTTCGAGTTAATGTTTAGCTGGTTTTGCATATCCTTTTATGTCGACTAGCATTTGATCCTTTCGATGTTGCAACATGACATGTTTTTTAGTTATTCCCTTCTTGGTGCTTGTTTTTTCTTCCACAAGGTGGTGAAAAAGGCCACCAAGATATTTGCGTTCACTTACATCGATACATGGGTGGTGACTAGGACGCATTACAAGAGAAGCACATGATTAGAGCATTTGTTCTAGCTTTTCGTAGATGTTTGGAGTCAACTCTAAATCCTACCCCACCTCCATTAACACGACTACACCGCGCACGGGCCTTTGTTCATCTAGGGGAGTATGTTTGAATAATATGCACATTAGTTCTGAGCACACATGTAGCCCCATCTGATGAGACCATGGGAGTCTTTCGCCTTCTCCACCCACTTATTGAGGTTGATTTCCTTCATTTTGTTGATAATTTCCATCTTGACACATAGGTTATTTTAGATGGGGAGGCATTTGTTTCTATTTTGGTTTATTCACCATGTTTTTCTTTTGGTGACTTTTTGGGTATGGTGTATGAGTATTTATGAGATTATTTTGTTTTAGATGATTCTAGGAGTGGTTTCAACCTCTTTTTTGAAATATGTGGGCACATTGTTCGAGGTCATGTTCCACTTTTAGTATCACACTTGTTTTTTGCATATTGACTCTTAACGTTGGAGAAGTAGTCTGGAAGCATACATTGCATTGCGATAAGTGAGGTGACCTATCGTTTAGTTGCATGTACTCTAGTTATTCAATTTAGAGATATTTTTGCAGAGCATTTTAGTCCTCATTAGTTTGGTGTAGCGACTTGTGGCAGGTGTGAGACATTGGTTCAAGGTGTTCAAACAATGTTAGATTTGCATGCAGATTAGGTGGTGCTACAGGTGGATGTTCGTAATGCCTTTAATTCAATGTCATGGTTAGTCATTTTTCAAGAGTTACGATCTTCACCTAATTCTTTGGATCAATTTTTTCCATTTGTTTAATGGTTCTACACATACCCATCCTCATTCTATTTTTCCCAAGCTTCTTGACATGGGGATTTCATAGTCATTTTGTCGGAGTTAGGTACATTATAGGGGGACCCATTGGGAGGAATGTTGTTTATTCTGGTTCACTTTCACACTCTTCGCCCTATAGCAATAACACACCTTACTTGTGTTTTCCCTTCTTTGGTGGATGATGCACATATAGTAGGTCTTGCATTAAATGTGGTTCTTGTGTTTTTATGATTGTAGGAAGAGTTATCAGCATTAGGTCTTTCAGTGCAGCCAGTGAAGTGTGTAACTTAGTTTCCTTAATGGTTAGACCATTATATATCATTTTTCTTGGCTTTTTTACTCCTAACTCAGGTTTTTGTGTTTTGGGTGCATTGGTGGGATCCACATCATTTGTTGAATTGTTTGTGGTTGAGGCTTTCCATGAATATTTCAAGACACTATTTAGTATCCCTATGCTTGTAGATCCTTAGGCGACTTTTGCGATGTTTTTGTTGTGTTATGTTTAGCGTTCGAATTATTTGCTTCATACAATGTTCCCATCTTTAGGTATTTTGTAGTATTATGTCGAGGTCAATATTCATGTCATAATTATGTTGGAAAAATTATTTAGTGCGGGATCTTTTGGTGGTTCTATCGGTCATCTAACTCATCATTAGGTCACTCTTATTGTTTCTTTGGGCATGTTCGGCTTCCTTTTTATGGTTTGGATTGCTGCCCTCGCATTCTTGGGGTGTTGGGTAGTAATTATTCCCACATTTGTCACTTGTTTCCAATAGGATGATTGGTTTATTTTTCTAAATGTAGTAACATATGTTCAAATGAATACTTTTTCATTCTAGATGGCACTATGAAATGCTTGAGACATGTTACCCTAGGGTGTTTGGTTTCATGTTTCACCCTTTGAAAGCTAAGTGGTTTAGTTTTCCCCCCAATTGTAGGTTTTTTTGGTAGATTGCTTACACAAACAAAAGTTTACTTCCCTTCTAGTAGACATTCCTTTGAATATCGTGTGAACATGTTTTTGTCTAAGGGCAAGTGCTTGGTTATTAGCTTGTCCCACCACACCAACATCTCGTTTATCATTGGCCCACTTTCTTACAACATTACATACTCGTCTTGGCTTGCCACATCTTATAATGGCCACCTTTCACGGTTTCAGTGTGGCATACCATTGACAATCTAGGTACCCATTTGGTTCAGTGCCCGAGTGGGAGTGAATGTACAATAGCTCATGACACATTTCGGGATATTGTTGCAACTATTGCTTTGGAGAGCAGAGCACATGTTTAGAGGAAGGTCTCCCACCTTTTCCCTCACCACACCTAATGACAAATGGATATTCTTATTACCATAGATGCTTCCGTACTTTGATGGACATTGTCATTGTTAACCCGATTCACACAAATATGGTGCAACAAACATCAACGACAACAAACACATGTAATGACAATGGTTGTTAAAGAAAAGGCACGATCCTATGCTAAACACGCACTAGGCAATGACTTCATTCCCCTTGTTATTAAGACGTATGGGTGTTTTCATTCTTGTTTTGGTTCATTCCTAATCGCTTGTGCACAAATCATATTGCATGTCATTAGTGATTTTCTTTAATCCCCTTGATGTTCATTTCCCATTGTTGACATCATGTGTCCATAGCCTTGTAACATGCGCAAATCATAACGATTTTTCAGTGGGCTATTGCACTTGGTTGGGGTTTCTCATTTCTTCCACACATCATAATTAATGCACCTCCGTCATTAGCTGATTTGTGGCAGATGATAGCTTTTTTGTTTTTAGTTTTTTTTGTTATTGTTGATTGTCATTTCATAGCTTTAGGTCCTATTTGCATAGGATTTTTCTTTTCCTTATTTTTTGTTGATTATTTGCTTTTGTTGTTTCTTTCGATGTGTTTACTTGTGTTCTTCATTTGCCTTGTACTTTTGATGGGATGGGTTCCTATCCTTGATTTTTTATACATGGTTTTTCTCATTTGCCTTGTACTTTTGATGGATGGGTTCCTATCCTTGATTTTTTATACATGGTTTTTCTTCTTTGCAGGTTCAGCACTTGGGTGCCCAATAATTATTTTATTTTTCAAAATACACTTCAACAGTTTATTATAAAAAAAATTATAAATTTTTGGGCAATGAATGAATGTCAAGAGCTTCTTTGGCAAGTTTCAGCAACTTTGAATCTTTAACATAATGAGACTTTTTACAACAATTTCTATTGCTTCTTTTTACAAAATTGGGCATTCCACCAAATTATAGGAAGATAAATATTGTCAATTATTGAATACTTGCTCTCTCAAATGGTTGATTAGCCTGATGCAAGAAGCTCCTGAGATTTGACCAATTTTTTAAGAACATTTCCCTCCCTTGTAATTTCTTTAAAATTCGGCGTTTCAAACAAACAATTTCTAAACAATTTGGCATTTCCAATAATAATTTTAAGTACTGCTAAAGCTGAAAAGTACTACAGTATATCAATCTGGTTCCAGTATTTCAAAAGTATTTTTAAACACTTTTCATACCAGCCTGATCTTGATGATATTGGGTACATTTTAAAACTTTCATACCAACCTGGTCTTGATGAAATTGGGTACATTTTCAAATTGTCATACCAACCTGATCCTGGTATTGGGTATTTATTTTTTATTGAAAAAATTATTATACATACCAGACTGGTGGTCCTGGTATTGAAACCCGATGATCATTCAGTGTTTCTTTTGCTCGTGAATTTTTGCCAAAATTGACTTGAAAAATGTGATTTTGACTTATAACAAAGGATTTTTCATGGAAGAAATTACTCAAATTTGCCAGATTTTTGAAGATTTTTTGAATATTTTTTTAATTTTATTTTTCTAATCGCCAGATGTTTATGATAAGTTCCAGGGTAGGTTGCCAAGAATATAGAAGGATTCCATTTCTTTTCTACTTTTATGTCTAGTAGGTAGCCCAAATTTGGCTAAATTATTTTTTGGATGATTGCCACTTTGGCTACATGACAAAATCCTTAAAAGAAAACCCTGCCCCCATCCATCAGCAAACAGAAAGCAAGCAATTAATATACGGCCACCAAAAATTCCCAGATAGAAATCTGATCCTCCTCCCAACGTATGCAACTCCGCCATACAATATGGGACATCTTTTCCCCCTCATATTTCTCCCTGCTTCCTTCACACTTAAACGTATCTGCTGGCACACAACATTTCCACGGACGTGTGAGAAATTGCTGCTGTTTTAAGACCATCTTCGTGTCTGATTGCAACCCAAGATTCTAGAATTTTTAAGGTCCGAAATAATCCCCGAAATTTATACTACCATTCACAAAACAAGAGAGAGAGAGAGAGAGAGAGAGAGAGAGAGAGAGACGCACAGAGAAATCGAGATCGAGAGAGAGAAAAGAGATGGCGGCGAGAAGGTGTCTGCTGGTTGGGGGGAGAATGGCCAGAGCTTTGAGTGTGAGACAAGTGCCGTGTTTGGGACAATCTGGTAGCTTGTCGCTGATGGAACAGAGAAGAGTTGTAAGCACAAAAACATTCGAGCCTGGGTTCCATTGGCGGAAGATCGTTCAAGCACATCACTTGTCCTGCTGTCCCGCCAATGATAACCCTCCACCCCGTGAGGTTCGTCTTCTGAGACATCATGTGTAGGTGTGTGTGGGTGTGTTGTTTTTATCTCTCTTTATTTCGATCGAAATTTATTTGTTCAAAGATTTGTGATGAAAAACCCATCGTTTGATTTTCGCCAAGGATAAAAAAAAAGAGATGGAGAACTAGAGGGTGCAGTCGGTAGCGGTGATGTTTCTTGTTGGAGATGGTGCATTTGCTTTTAGGGTGTAAGCTCTTCATGGAATTAGGTCAAGCTCACTTGGGTGAAATAGGTAGCTCCTTGTTCTTGTGCAAGGAGCCTGTATTTTCTTAGGTTTTGTGCACCAGTTTCTGAGCATAATTCGAGGAGAATGGCTGGAGAGATGGGCTTTGGGTGAGATTTTGCAATTGATGGGGGGAAATCGGGGTTGTGGGTCACAGGTGATAGTAGAGTACTGTGAAGAGAGTGACCTCACTGACTTTTTCATTGAACTTGCCGAGAAAGTTGGTATGTGTTTCCTGCTGTTTCTTCACTGCTGTTTTGCACCCTTGATACTCAATTGGAAGTCTACTTGCAATTGGTCTTTGTAAAATGCTTCTAACAAACATGATATTGATTTTTCTCATGGAGCAACTAAGAGTACAAGCGAGGCTTCAAATCCACAAACCAAAAAACCTGATCTCGAGAATGCTTGTGGATCAGCATATATTGTGATGAATACTGTGCAGCCCATCTTGAACAGGGTCTCAAACCCACTTTTGGAGAGACTGATGCACTGACCATTTTTCCTTGTTGATCACAGAGAATGCGCACCCAGAGTTGGCAGTTTTAGGGAACCCTGATGGTATTAAGCCCAGGTAATCATGTATTTACTCAGAATCTTGTGTGCCAATGCAGACTGGGCTTTACTATTCTGCATATGTTCTTGTGAGGTTTGGTTCTTAAATCACTTGAGTGCTGAGGAGTGATGAGGGTTTTTTATCATAATGCAAATAAGATGTAGTTGCTGATAAGCATCTTGGATCATGTGTTTTCTCACTTGAGGATAGGGGTTTTGGATTGTGGTTCCAAGGAGGAGATACTGTCACATAAGCCTTCTTGCACCCTGCTTAACAGCATTGTCACTGTCTTGCAGGAAGGGTGCATTTGAAATGACAACAGATAATCATCTTATGTGGTCAACATTAAAGGTGAGCAAATTTGAACCCCACAGTTACATTAGAACATAATGACAGAGATGAAGCGAGTGGACTGTTGTATGTAAGCTTTGAGAGTGATTGCACTCACTCACTCTGCCTTTTGTGTTACCATCCTCAGTTCTACATATTCTCAGCAGCAGTACTAGCAGTATTTGGTTCTTGGGATATGTCTGTAAAAGGTTGTTCAGCTTTTTTGCACATAGCTATTGCTTCTGGGCTCATTCCTGCATACCATACCTGCTCCGATTCTGAGGTTATATGTGAAACCTACAAACTGTTGACATCTTTGTTGTCATGGGACATTGTTTCTTGCACTGAGACCTCTCTTTGCATGTCTCCCTCATGTTATGCAGTACCTTGTGGGGATGACATTTGACTAGAGGTCCTGGTGGCAGTATGATCTCTGTCATGCTTATGTCTTGAATTTCACCTTACTGCTCCATTGCTCAACAGCTTAGGTTATGTTGCAGGCCCAGCAGTCACTCCTCAACTTATGAGCCAACCGTGGGGTTCTATTGCAGGGTTAATAGTGCAAGGTATGGGATTCTAGTAGGTTTTATTCATTTTTTAAAAAACCATAAGAACTAACACACCTTGGTTGCATGTGTAGAAGAAGCGGCTTCCTAAATTTGAGGACATTCTGGATGCAATTGCAGATCTGCCACCAAAGTGCGAATTGAAGTCTGATGATGCCAAAACTGTCCCCATAAAGGCCGCAAATGCCTAGTTCACTCTGGATAACTTACTGGCCCAAAATTGATTTACCTTCTGCACAAAGAGACCAGCGACAGTGGAACAATTGTTTGTGACTCAAGTGGAAAGTGTTGTAGGTACATGACCTTGTTGCTAGAACTGAAAACCTGGATGTTGGTGTCCAGTTTTAAATGGTACACGTGTGGTTCATATTATTGTAGTTACAGCGTGGCAAAATCTATATTTCTTTATCTAATGTGTAATCTTTTGACATGTTTTGAATATAGGCCAAAAGTTTTTGTTAAGATTTTCACATTTAGATTCAATTAGTTTCATGGGAGCTGCTCATTTCTATTTTCAAAGTGGTGCACATGATGTTAATTTAGAACATTATCAAAGGTTGCTCTACTTACCTCTTTTTTTGAAGGGGAGGTAGCACCTTCCCTCATAAAAGTTTATTCCCTTTCATAAAAGATGTCCACCATCTTGAAGGCAACCTTTCATATTGGTGGGATACTGTTCAATGTATGGGCAGCTCCCATTTGTGACATACAGAGCTTGATGATCATGACAAGCTTGGAGCTAGAAAAGATGGAGCATTCAAACATTAAGCAGTGCAGCAAATGGATACTATTAACAAAGTTAAAACATACAAGAAAGAGAACATTGTAGGATTATTCCAAACAAGCATTACTATTGCCATTAATGAAGTGCAGGCTCTCAGCTCAAGGTGAGAAACAAAGAACCAATGTAACAAACACTAGATGTTGACATCAGGAAAGTGAAGGATCGTTGCCAAAAACAAAGAAATTGCAAAGCAGACACTCCAGCTAATACCCAAAATACATAACTTCTGAAAAAAAATTACACAGCAAGCCTGATGTATTGTGGACTAGTGATTTAGCTGTTGTATATTGATCTCTTAATGTCACTCAGCTACCAGCATCATCATCTCACAAGCTAAATTTCACCCTACACTGACTACAGTATACAATACAAGGTATTGTAGCTGCCTATGTACAACCCAGACCTAATTAAGCTCCGCACTAAATTTCGATACTCACCTCCATACTAGCCGGCTTTCATACACACCCTTGGTATATATCCTCTTATTCCACTTCCTACAACATGATTTATGATGTCAGTTGGGTCTTTCGGTGAAGGAATTTGAAACAGCGAGTCTTATTTTTGAACATGTTTATACTAGGGTGCAGCATCTTCAGAGACATGCTTACCAAAAAGCAAGCAAGCTGGGCATGAACTCACTCACTCTCTCCACCAAAGTTTCCAAACATATCCAGTCTATGATCTTGAATGATCTGATATGCAGATGGATGGACAATGATTGCAGCTTGGGTACCTCAAGTTCTTACCACTACCCAAACACGCTATAAATTAATTCCTCCTGATCTAGCAATTCTCTAAACTTGCATCCTAGCTGCTGCTGTGCAGCTGAAGAGCAGCAGCAGTATCAAGCATCACTCTGGCTGCATCTACATATAAGCTTGCAGTGACAATATGACCTCAATATCCTCCACAATAAATAGCTTATATCCATGAACTCTGGCTCATAATCTCAAGCTTCTTGTGATCTGTAGTAGGCCGGCAGTAGGGCAGAGAATGACAGGATCACATAAGACTCTACAACAGTACCTGCAAATTGCTGATGATCTGCATCAAGTGAAACAGTCAATTTTGCAGCTTTTTAGCCTATGGGGTTCAATCACAGTTTCACATGCTGCATGCACTGATAGTCCTTCAATGTCTGGTTGTTGATCCAGATCTCCAAATTACAACCAATGGTCGCCACTACATGATGCTTGTAAATCCCCGCCACATTCACGCGGCCGGGTATGGTCGACGTGAGGTTCAAGGGTGCAATCCCAGTTTCCAAATCACTTAACACGTCTGGATTCTCCAAGATCTTCAAGGCTTCAACTGTGACGACAGCTGGTAGATCCACAGACTTCTCAGCTTGAATCTCTCCCGCACCCAGCGCAATATCGCCAATCTACTCAACACATCCAACAACCACTTGTTTGTTCAACACACGCGGTACTGAAGAGGCAGATATGAATCACCCTACAACAATGTGCACAGCGCATTTATACAAAGACATGGATAGATATTCACTGCAACACTAAGGTAACTGCACGCTCTCCATGATGAACAACCCTTGGACTCAAGCTAAGTCACAATCGGTTTCGTCAACTGCATTGTGCTCGCTCGCTTCATACTCGGGTCGTTAGCCTACCTTAAGTGCAGTTGGTAATGATCATGCAGAATATTTTCTGAAGACCTCGACTAAACTAGATATAGAAATGAGCCTTCAGTCGACCCTCAGGAAGCAAGCTTCCATTGCAATCTAGGAAGTCGAACATGTGCTGCCGCACATGTGTGCTCTTTGGGTCGTCGACAAGATGTTTTACCTTCAGTCCTACATTTGAACTTCTCTGCAAACATGAAAATCAATACTCTGCAAAGGGCTCGACCACTTAAGGAAAGCAGCCCCTGCTACACGTGCCTTTCTTTGTAGGTTCTCAGCTTCCTGCCTTTCGGTTTCTAGCTACAGACGCTGTATCTCTGCATCAAACTGATAAGAGAATCATGTCCTCCTATTGCAGTAGTCGTTTACTACAGCATTCACTCTACTCAGACAGAAGGTACATATCACTTCCGCGGCCGCTAATGTCTATCTAGAAAAAAAAAGCTGAAAAATATACTCTCGTGCGTTCCGAGGGAGAGGAAGAAAAAGAACAAAAAGGAAAAAAACGGAGAACTACCCACCAGCTGGCCGTGATACGACATGACCACCGTGCTATTGACGTACTTGAAGTCGTAATGGTTAGGATTAGCAACACGCACGTCCGTGGCCACCGAGAGATTAAGCGTAGCCGAGAGAGTGATGACATCCACAACGAGATGAATAGTCTCCAGCTTCACGGACACGATGCTCACTTCCGGATCCCTGAACTTAAACAAAGTCTGACTCAGAACGACGATCACCAACACAACAGCAAGCACTAACGTCACCGTCGCTCCACAACAAATCCTAAATCTTCGTGATCTCTTGGAAGTGGGTCGTTTTTGTTGTTGCTGATGCTGCTGCGCCTTCAGCTCGGCTGCACTAGGGGAAGAACTCATGGCGATTCTACGAAAACTTTCTGCTTCTCCCATAGTACTACTGAAATGACTAGTCAAGAAGAATCCCCCAGCTCTGCTCCTCTCCCCGCCGGCCCCGCACCCCCCAGCGCCTGCACAGCTAGCTAGCTGCAGCAACAGTAACGGCGCGGCGGCAACAGCTGCTGCAAGGATCGAGGCCTGGCGGGCGGGGCAAGATCGATCCCGCGCTCACAACGCTTCCATTACATTCCGTTGGCCGTAACAGGTCTAGTGGATGCCTACGGGCAGAGGAGTGAACCAGCACACTGCAGCAGCGCACCATCCACTGGATGTATACTATGACTGACCAGTTGTGGACGAACCTTAACTGAGTTCATCCTATCTGGTTTCACCTTGGTTAACCCATTCTGTGAGAACTAGGTCCTGTGTAACAAGTAAATAGATAGGAAAATAGGTGACCATTACTGGGTAGGTAGCTAGATCGTTATAAGAAACGGCTAGTTTACTACCCACCTACTCACCAACTGCAACTGATTTAATATCCAGTAGATCCTACATGGGTAGGAAACTAGGTGATCAATGTGTCTGGGAGCTAGATGGTTTCTACTAGTGTTGGGTGGGTTCCCAGTTTGGCCAGTTAGAATCACGGATTCTGGTTCCGGTCAGTATAAACATAACCGGAATCGGGTTTGGTTTTCAGAACTGGTTTTGGAACCAGTACCGGATAAGAACCAGCACTAGAACTTGAAATTTTGGTGGAAATTAATAATCGAGACTAGAACTGAGTACTAACCAGAAGTTAACCATGGGTGCCAGTCTAGGTTACCCAGAACCGGGTCTGATTTTCCAAATTGAAACTAGAACAAATTTCTGTTTTGAATTAGAACTGGATCTAGAACCAGGTTCCAAGTTCCATTTCAGTGTGGAACCAAGACTGGAACCATTCATTAAAAAATACAATTAAAAAACCAGAAACAGAGGTTCTTCATAAAAATAAAAAACTGCCCAACAGATTTTTTTTCATAGATAAGGGCTGATTGTACTATCCGCGTTCTATGAAACCAGATATTAACTCAGTTGAGGTTCAGCTGCCAAGAAGAAAAAAGAAAGCAACTCATGTAACCACCATGGTTAGTTAGCAAGGGAGCTGAAAGCTAACAGAAAACTGTTTCTTGACCACTTATCATCCATCCTTCACGATGGGCTAGTGGGTGCTGGGTTCTCTATGGCCACGGGTAGACGGACACGGATGGACGGACGGAGGGAGCGTTTGAGAGATCCCGTATGGTCTGGATGACGCGTAATGGCTGCGCAAGTGCACATTCAATGCGCGTAGGTGGTGTGTTATAAGTGTTATACGGCTACTTGATTCAGCTGGGCAGACGCCCGGTTTTCTCATAATTGTCCCCAGCTTGTGTCATAAAAGCGGATACATAAATTTCCCCCCCGTCAGATTATTGGGAGGCTACAGTCTTTTCTTTTGGTTTTTCAAACAATTTTGTGATCGAGCTTTTTGAGGCGATCACCCATAAAATAGTTTCGCCAAAATTGGCTATAATTGAATTATTTATGAAAAACTTAAAGTGTCTTTCAGTGTTTTTGGGTACCGATTGGAACGTGGTACAAATTTCTGCAGATTTTTCTGAATTTTTTGATCGATTTTTTGGTGACGAAAATTTTCCCAAATCCCATTTTCTTTTGAAATTTAAAAGAAAAAATGCCACCAAGTGGCAAAACACGCACGTCCAAAAAAAAAGAAAAAGAGGAACATTATTTCACAAATTCCATTTAAAAAAAGATATTCAAAGATTTCTACACTTTAGCCAAATTTTTAAAAAAAAGCCAGTTTCAGGGGAAAATTTCACCACATTTTAGTTTTGGGGCAGTTTTCTTTCCAGTTTTGATAGTCTTTCACAAACTTTTTGTCAATGCTATTAAATCTTGTTTGGGATGAAATTGCTAACAATACTAGCCCACATTAGAAAACTGAATGAAAAACAGAAATTAAATAATTAAATAATTAAGGCGCTGGGTTGGATGCATCAGAAGATGATCTCTGAAGTATGGGATGAACTCTGAGGCATGAGATGAATGCTCTGATGTTCTTCTTGATGGGACCCATTTTGCATTAAGGGATTTGCTGTTTCACCTGCTTTGAAAAAGTTGGTGCGAGAGAGAGAGAGAGAGAGTGAGTGAACTAAAAGCAGACTTGTCATCACAGGCGGTTTGTTTCTTGGATTTGTCATTACATGAATATCTGTTTGTCTTTTGTTGGGGTCTGGGTACCTGCAACAACAACCCAATGGTACAACAAGAGTTGTTTTGCATTAGAGGGGAGCGGACTTTATATGCAAGCAAAAGACCTCACGAATGCTACTCACAAAGATTGTGAGTTTTCAAGCTTTCTTAAAATCTTGATATATAAATTTTCTAGGTTACTACACAACAGAAACAACCATGTCACCAACGTATTGCCTGTTCATCAGAGGAACTACCAAAAGCAAGAAAAATCTGATTTCCCAATGAGTTGTTGTGAAGCCTCATGACAGGAATCAAAACCCTTCTAGGTTTTGGGTCTTGGAGAGGATGGGGACTCCTTAAACCCCACCACCATCTCTTCCGCCATGAACAGATCAGTCCCCACTAGCTAAGCATATATTAGGTTTTGGGTATTTGAGAGGATTGGGACTACTTAACCCCCCACCCACCTGCAGTCCCTCTCTCCTCCATGAACAGATGAATCCATTCTGGCTACAAATAAATTAGGTTTGGGTTATTGGGGACGATTGGGACTACTTATTTACTCCCCCCCATCATGAACAGATCAATTCCTTATTACTACAAACAAATTAGGTTTTGGGTATTGGAGAGGATTGTAACTACTTAACCCCTCGGCCTCTCTCCAGTGTCCACCATGAATAAACCATCCCTTCTAGCTACAAATAAATTCAGTTTTGGGTATTGGAGTGGATTGGTAGTACTCAGGGCCACTTTGGATGAGGATCTAAGATCCAGGGTCCAATGAAGTAGAGCAATCCTATTGGCTGAGAACAATAAATTGAAACTGTGGCCTTTAGATGAGGGTCCAAGACCAAAAAGTGGCAAATGGAGGCTAAACCTACATGGCCACCATTTTGGAAGGAAAATCAATCGGTTCAGACCCAAAAAAAAGAGCTCAAAGGAGAGCTCATGATTTGGAGAACCGAGATGCAAGCTAGGGTCCAAGAAAGGGTCCAACTCAAGGATTCAATTTGCTTCAAATAACTCCAATTTGGTTCCTAGGAATTTGGACCCTGAACCCCATCTGAAGTGGGGCTTAACCTCCCTCCCTCTCTCCACCATGAACAGACCGCAAACTTGATTCCTTGGCTGATGATGCACTGGGTGGATTTGGTGTATAATAGACAATGCATAAGCTTGTCAGCGAGGAAGATTGCAGAATTCTTTCTCTTGATCCTTCCGCTTCTTAGGTGTGCTTGCAATGTGGGGTCCAAAGAAACATCCCATAAGGACCGGCAAAATCCTTCGAGTCTGACACACTTTGGACCAACAAGAATGTTTGCTTGGGAGATCATTACAGAATTGATAAGATTGGAAAATTAGTCTAACTAGGCTCACAAATGAAAATGAGTTCAGCTGCTTTTTGGCATGTTACTCAAGACCCCTAACTAGACCCTAGTGGAAACTCCTCATCTCTTAGTTTGTACTTTCTGGTGAGTTTAATAACTCCCAACTTCAACCTTGAGCTGTCTAAAGGTTCACACATCCAGTTCCTGACACATTCTTTCAGGGCCTGTGAATGTGACTCCTTTTTCAAGGCTTCAAGCTGCTCATTAGTGTATATATATATATATGGCAGTTGACTCTTGTGTCAAGGATTTAATTCACACACATCAGAGTTCAGACACTAGCCTTTCTCTCTATCCCTTACCCTAAGGTCAGTTTCGTCATTAAATAATCCTAAAAATAGGGAAATGAAATTTTGTGAAAATAAGACGTTGATATGTTGAAAATCATCATACATTATCATAGGCTACACTCTGAATAATTTCATTACTCATATCACAATATTATAGTAGATGATGGAAAAATATGTAATTTCAAATTTTTTTAAACGAATTTTTGTTTTTATTTTAAAATCATTTTGTCAACTTGGAAACTGACCCTAGACTAGGGTAATACCTGATCATGTAATATGAATCAGCAGACAGTAAAAGAGAAAATATGAGACACATACAAGAGGGTGGGCTTGTTGGCTTTTTGGCCCATAATCTGCAAACCCAATATGCTAAGGCCCACTTTACACTAGGAGTTAGGGCCCAAAAAACTTGGGGCCAACTTTGGGCATTTTTGGCTTGTTGTTTGGCCCCAAGTTACTAATAAATGCTACAACATTGATGTCAGAATATTAATCATTGGCCCCAAGGGTTGCAAATTGGCCTCCCAAATTGGATGGTATCCTTGTTCCACCCTTGGGGCCAATACAAGGCCATAAAGTTCAGCATTTATTAGTAACTTTGGGCAGATTGAAAAGACTTTTTCTAGTTCAGCCTTGACTCCTAGTGTAAAGCCCTTGTGGCTGACTTCAACTTTTGCACCAATAGGAATGCTTGATTTGGGTTGAACATCGGCTCTGACTCCTAGTGTAAAGCGGGCCTAAATATTAGTCTATAGAAGAGTTTGGAATTTAGACCAGAGTTGGTTGATTCTTTCTTTAGTTGGTAACCCATGCCAACCCATGCTTCTGGTTAGTATGTATTTTTTTAAAAAATTAAAAGGAATTGTGATTCTATGATTAAAGCATATATTGAAGCTTTTCATAATCTTTGGAGGGTCACAAAGTGCTCCTAAAGAGACAAAAATTCAATATTCCAAGTGATTGTTTGATTACATGATGAAAAAGTGTCGAACTAGCTTTCTATTTGTTTGAAATAATTCAAATAGCACAAAGATAACACACACTTGAGAAGTAGCATTAGGCAAACTATGTATTAAACCTAATTGTAAAGTCTTGACAAACAAAATTGGAAAACATGAGATCTATCACAAGCCCAATTGTTTGTGTGTTATGCCTTATGTCTTTTACATTATGCAAGGATGTTAAGTTACTTAATATCTGACTAAGTCAAGTATGTTCAATGTTCAAGAGATGATTATCATAAGAGGTTGGTGTCAATTTTTGCACCCTAGTATGCGATTGGAGGTGAAGTTCTTAAGATTGTGGAGATAGTCTGTTGACAGGTTTTGTGTGTGCCTTGTCATTTGGTAATAAAAGTTCATCCATGAACAATGTTTCTTCCATTATTTGTATATCATTCATGTTTGAAGTCTCATTTCATTGATGTAGTAAAATTTGTTTTATTGACAACCTTTTTTTCCCTCAATTTATTTATTTATTATTTCCTTCTTCTATTTATTTGTATATCATTCATGTTTGAAGTCTCATTTCATTGATGTAGTAAAATTTGTTTTATTGACAACCTTTTTTTCCCTCAATTTATTTATTTATTATTTCCTTCTTCTATCTTAACCTTTTGCCCCTTTTCTAATAACATTCCTTTCATATTTCCCCTTGTCATTTCAAAATTTTCATATTTAACATAAATAATGTGAAAATGAAAAGGTGCAAATGAAATAAAAGTAATCACATGAGTATTTTGGGAAAGTGATTATTCAAAATATTTTCAATATTTTTAATTTGTAAATTGAAATTTTCATTAATCTTTCTTATGAAATATCCCCCAAAATACTCTGTTTAGTAGTAGATCTATATTGGTTTTTTTTTGTTGCTCATCATGAAGTCAAAAAGTTGAAAGCTTTCTTTAAAATCTAGGAAGTTTTGCAAAGAGAAACTTAGTATCAAATTTTGGTTTGATATTGAACTAGCTAGACTAGCATATGGGGACATTTTTGGCAAGTCAATTGAATAGTCTTGGATCTTTGTTTTGTTTTAGTTTGAAATGGCATTCCAAGTTGTAGGTTTTGTTTATCAATTGAAATGTTTTTTTATGACAGTTAGCTCAAATGTGCATATTCAATGTCATGAGAATGCAAATCTATTATAATTTGCCAAAGCTATGCTAAAATACTGTTGCATCTTTTGTTAAGGTATCCACACATTGAAAAAATTTTAACCCTTGGTTACCAAGTTTAAAATTGCAAGTGTTACATAAGGTTGAAAAAATTGTCTACAAAATGTTCTAACCCTAAAAATATTTGATCTTGAAGAAGGAAGTAGAAGTCATCCAAATGTTTTTGAAGACCAAGGTAATGCTTTAGGAAAAACATGTATTGAAACTATAGTAAATGAAGTGAAATTTTAATGGATTTGTTGTTTAGCTTTGGTTCAAAATGCTTTTTGAGGTGGTAGGCAAATGTTGATTGTTTGGTTTATTTGCATGTCTTGCGTCAGCAAAACGTAAGTGTTTCTATGGAAGTTAACATTTATTTTCTCACATTGTCTAATGGTCAACCCCACATAATTTACCAAACTTTCTATCTTTGTCCTTTTCCTTTTTTAAAGATGTGTATGCATAAATTTGATAAGGAAGTGCCAACTTGTAATAACTTAATCAATTGAAGTAGAAAATCAGACTAACGTATGGGGAAAATTTTAGCAAATCAATTGAATAATTTCAAATCTTGTTTTGTTTCAGTTAGAAATGGCATTCCAAGTTGTAGGTTTTGTTTATTAGTTCAAATGTGTTTTGATGACACGAGCCATTTCAAACATACGCATAATTAATGTCATAAGAATGCTAAGTTTAGGTTAGTTTGCTAAAGTTGTGCTAGTGTATTTTTGCATCTTTTGTAAAGGTATCCATTCAAGAGGTTGTTTAATTCCATACACACATAAATGGAGATTATTGTACAAAATTTTCAAGAATACAAATATGAAGATTATGTCTAGACATCCACATGTGATATCAAATTTCATTGCAAAGACCATTGAGAGTAATCATATAAATGAAGGATGTTAAGGTAATTACTTCCACTAAACTTGAGATGGTTTGAATATTCTTACAGAAATTGTCAGTGTTCCCTACATGTAGTGAAAGAAGGAAAAGTGTGTCATTTATCACCGCAACCAAAAACTAACTAATTATTGAATTTGATTTCATTAACATTACAAACTCCAGATGTTCATTTCAGTTTGTAGTTCCACATCAATTGAAATACCATGAGCAAATTCATCAAAAAAGTTCTGGAGTCCATTTTCATTGGTGACAATGAAATATTCTCTAGAGTTGGTTGTTGGAATGCAACTCTATGCTCCCATTGCTGTGATATTAATTGTTTTTACATATCCTCCACAATTGACATTTGCAAGTCCTCCATTGAAAACCTAGGATGTTCACTGTTTGCCCTTTTAAATACTTGTTAGTGTCTACCCATGAAAGGCATTCATTGTTTGAACACTTGAGACAATCACTCTTAGCCTCAATGCCAAATACTAACACACATTGTTGAACACTTGGAGCTCCCTTTGTTGATCGCAAGCCAACAACCTAATAAATTCCAAATTCAAGCGCCATACCTATACAAAGATTGTGTTGCATTGTAAATCAACCACAAACCATGGTGCTAAACCATATTTGGTTCAATTGCTAGTTTGTAGCTAATCCCTCCATGAAAGAAAGAAAAAAACCACCTTAGATAGTTTCCTCTGTAGACCTAGTTGGTCATTCATTGGTGTTTCCTTGTGCCACTACTATTGTTTTAATTACATTTGCACAATCAACTTGTCAAGCTATTGTTGTCACCTTTTCTACCAAAGAATTTTTTTTGGTCCTTCCCTTACAACTTCTACACAAGGCACATAATGGGTTACGAGAAACGACCAAAGGTACAATAGTAATGCATACAAGGTTACACAAAGGTTACACAAGATTAAAATGTATCATTGAACAATGTTGTGCTAAAAAAAACTTAGCACCCTAATTGCAATAAAGAATGTCATCATGGAATGGAAAAGGTATCCAGTAGTGAGTATACTAATTAATATGAGCATGTTTATTGATCTCTTACACTACACGTTGCCAAGCTACCTCTAGTGATTACCCCCATGTGCATTTTAATACTTCCACAACCTCAAGCATAAGCATGAAAGTTCCATGCTTCACATGGACATTCTTAGACAAATTTAGACCCAACCAAACAAATAAACATGGTTTTCAGGAAGGATTTCCAACATGTGCATATAGTTGCATTTTGTATAAATGAATATTAGCTTATTAAATCATTGAAAAAAAAAAGATGTAAGTAGGCACCTTTTAGCAATAGAAAAAAATAAATTGAGGTGTGTAGGTTTACAGTAAAGTTGAAACAAATACTTGCGAGCTAGATAACTCACTCACCTTGAGGGTGGTGATAATGTCACCTAAGAAAATCTATTTTGATTCCTCCATTGCCAATTGTTAATTACTGGTAAAAAGTGTGGGTCCATCTGACAATGTCGACCTTTATAGTAGAACAATTGTTGTTGATGTCTTCATCTAGCTCTACAGCTAACCTAACCCTTGACATGAAGAATTACACTGAGTTAATTCAATCTGTGGACATAATCTAAATTCCCAAGCAAACCAAATATTGGAGACTTTGTAAACATTCATATCATAACAAATGAATTAAACTAACATTATACATATGCAATTTTACATAAACTTGAACTTTGTCAAACATTATACATTGGCAAAACAAAGTACAAAATAATAGATTTTGGACATGATTGATTCAAGGGCTATATAGTGCAATCAAAAATTGAGTAGAAACATGTAAAAATCAAAGATAACTTATATATACATACTTGATCGCTCATCATCTGACCCCAACTCTAAATTAGATTAAACGTTTGAATCACTATCCAAAACACATTCTTGAGTTGTTAATACCCATTTAATCCTTTCACATGAACCACTTGGCAAATTATAAACCATAATTCCTCCTTTTTGCTTATGTGTAACTTGCACCTTAACAAACTTTGAGGCACAACCTAGGTGGGAATAGATATTTAAGCATGACCTTTACCTACATCCATCACAAATGAAATTTCTTTCCTACATGATTGTCTATAATAAAAACCTTCCACTATTTCATCACCTTTCTCAATATTGAAATTATAATCATTTGTTAATGACTAGTTTCCTTCATACATGTACAAGCATCTTTACACACTTGAACACCCAGAACGATAGTTTCTCTTCATTCCCAAGGTCTACACGAACAACAAAATTATCCCCAACTTGTAATTCAAATGCAAATTGGTTGTTGTCCACACTAGTTGATGATAATTTGAATCATCATCCTCAGTTTCCATTAGCAAATCAATGTTGGAACATGGCTCCAATGTTACTAGTTGCCATGAATTTACATGAGCACAATTAGGACATACTCTAGCCACATCATCAACACAATGCATGCATGAACAAGTGTAATTCCATGCTTGAAGTAGGATGTTGTTTATGTGGTTAATTGAATGAATAAAGTGCATACTCCATGATCCAACAACTATTTTGCAATTGAATAGGCGTTGGCTATCCACTTCATCAACTTGAATCTCAATAATTTTTTTGGCAACTTCTAGTCTTGCCTTTGGATCTAAGTAACATGTGAAACATTCATGGTAGTCCGCAAAAACTTGGTAACATTAGAAGCATTGTGCAGTTTTGCACCATTGGATTGCAATTATGCAGTCCTAATGCATTGGTTGAGGTAGGCCCCGACACCATTGTGGGGTCCCTTCCCATGACTAATGCCCCAATAATGCCAATCAAATAGGCACCCATGCGGAAGTTCAGGGTAGATAGTAAGAGAAGGGTCTCTTGAGCACTACATAAAACCATGAATAAGATCCTTTGAACTAGGTAGCACATTTGTCACTCCAAACAATGTGGCATTTAGGAAATACCTTTTGTGCACATAGATGGGCCCAATGAAGATTTAGGCATCTTTATACAAACAAAACATCATGTTTTCAATCGTTACTTATATAATAAAAGTATGCAATAAGTAAGTGATGGTTATGCTCATCTTTAAGGTTGTAGTCAAGGTTCAAGGTGTACATAATATGGACTAGGATTGTCAGCTAAAAATAAACCAATGTTCCTCATGTGGTTCATTCTAGCCCTTGAATGAATAATTATTTGTAAAGTCAATTAATGACATGATTTCAACTTCTCTCAATTGGTTCAAACATGATTTGCATTGGTTATTTTGCCATTGAGCAACATGGTTGTGAAGGACAAAATCTTGTGTTTTGAGTGTAGTGTATGCTAAAAACATCTTAAGGTTGGTTTGTTTATGTTCCAAATGGGTGACCTTTTTCATTTCACCTTCTCTGGTCTTACCACCTACTACTTTTTCAAACCTTCGCCAAGACATCAACCTAAAGTTTGCAAGATCTAACTTTGTGTCACATAATGGGATTTTATGGAGGCCACATAGGCTGCATTGTTTTTTCAAACAATTTAGTTTAAAACAAGGACTACATGTAGGTGTTGGCCATAGAGTTGGAACCATAAGTTAATGTTCAGGTTTTGAAAACATGGTGGATACCCTAACAAGCAACAATACCTTGAATAGTGGAATTGTTAATTGGTTTTGAGCATACTACATCACATTGGCAATTGCATGAAAGGTGGTCATCACCATGGTGTACAACAATTGATCTCATATTGTTGAAACCATCTTTAATCTCCACCATTTTTTGATGATATTTTCAATAACAAGTTTTGAAGTCCTTCAGCTTCTTCACAGAATAGGGCTTCAATTTGACAAATGATTTAAGCCCTATTTGCACATCTTCATGAACTGCTTTGAATCAGGTGAAAAGGTCCACTTGCTGAAATAACTCAATAAACCAAAAATTACCTGAATAGTTAGATACCTCACATGTAATTGAATTGAAGTGTAGTAATACATTCAATAGCAAATAAAAATACTTTCAATTTTAAAAAAACCTAGTGGACTCAATTGATTTTAGGACAACTAAAAATCTAGGACTTTCAAAACCCTAGGAATGTAGGATCCCAATTTGCACATAAGGATTTCATCACATAAGAATACATAGGAATCTAAAATCCTAATGCATCCATGAATCAACCCATGCAAGACTAGATA
>Ga0116231_10005924_pt1 | contig 23745 bp, 14 predicted proteins | sample S1TSphgellanicum_2_FD_89695 | JGI IMG/M metagenome (GOLD analysis project Ga0116231, IMG submission 89695) | Host-associated microbial communities from peat moss isolated from Minnesota, USA - S1T2_Fd - Sphagnum magellanicum MG | ecosystem: Host-associated > Plants > Peat moss > Unclassified...
ATTTTTTTTTCCAAATTCCTTAGGTAGGTGCAATGGCAAGGATCCCCAGCTTTAATTTACATTAAATGGCGACTGTCCTAAGCGGACAGTAGAGTTTTTTCTGCAATCCTGCCTAAATCTAGGCGAGCTACACAGACTCACTGTCTAAATCTGGTTTGAGCATCCGCCGCGTCTGTACTCCACGGTTTTCTCCGCCCCATCAGAGTAAACAGACCATGACGGGACGGATGGACTGGACGGATGACGGGATGGATGACGGGCGGATTGAAGGGAAGCTTCATTTCATCCCGACGTCCTTTACAATATATGATTTTTTTGAATGTTCTATTATTTCATAGCATATAAAAAAATCACCCTTTATCTCAAGTGTCACAACAAGAAAAAGTGAACTCCTCTGCATGATTCTGTAATCATATTAATTCATTGGATCTCATGATTTTGTTGGCTATGCATGTAAGGATAGATTGTGGAACAATGTAGTTTTCATTTTGTCCCACATTTTGAGGAGCAATTACCAGCTGTTAATGTGAATTCTGAGTTCATTTTTTGGGGACTTGATGCAACATTTCCTATATTAACTGTTGCTGGTTTGGCTTTCCCCAATGGACAGAGCCATTACCTGATCAGTCTATTTGAATCTGCCACAATATGGTGAAGCAATTCCTAGTAGCTTATTTGAGTCTGCTATAAAAGGGCAAAGCAATTCTGTGAATGAGTCTACTTATTATTTTGGTTTGCCTCCAGAACTGATCATATTTAATGGTTACCCTTGACTGCTAAAAGTTGTGGAGTTTTTAGTTACAATCTCATGAGAAAAATTTGTGACTATGTGTACATGTAAAGTTTTACATGAATTTCCAGGTGTTGAATTCTGTTGAGTTTTTAGAACTACAATTTCATCAAAGTTTTTGTTTAACTATGTGGTGTATGCAAGCTGTGAAATTCTAGAACATTCCTGAGCACTGTGTTCTAGAAGGTTCTAGAAGGTTCTCGAAAAACCCAGTTAATTACCAGGTCTAGATGCTGTATTCTAGAAGGTTCTAGAAAACCAGTCACAGTCTTCTACAAGGCTTTAGAAATAAAACCCTTGTAGTTACAGACCATGTTTTGGCCGTGAATTGTTTCTAACTTGAAGATCTAGTGCGAACAATTTGTGAAGGATGATTTGAGATTAACTTAAGAAGTGCGTGGATTGTGAATTAGGATTTGTGAAGAATTTGCAAAAAGGAATGCCATTGTCCAGATCTGTGGACTCGTGATCAACATATGTACTGAATCTTCAAAGGAAGACAAATGCGAAAAGCCATGTCTGATCTGATCACCACCGAAGCAGCAGCAGGAGCTCACAAAGGAGGAGGAGGATTAAGTCATGAATCCTGCCTCAGTACAGAACCAAAGCTCTGCTAGCTAGTTTCCTTCACCAGCACATGGGCCACATATTACTGTACCCCACCCAGGGAGTACTAGACTGTTCATAGACAATAAAGAAACAGAAAAACCCAATCTACAGTACAATCAGATTACTAGTACAAAATGAAGATCCTGTAATCAATCCATATCATCCTTGGACCTCGACTACCTGGGCCGACCCGGTTGACCTCGTCAGGTAATTTATAACATGATCAGGATTCAGTAGTTTGCTGAAGGAAAAAAACATAATAGAGCCCAGTTATACTCCCAAAAAACAAAAGCTAGCTAGGGTCTGGTCATTAAGTTGTAAGATTTGCAAGTTCATGATTCCAGCACAGAAAAAGGGTCAGCTCAAACATGACTAGAGGCCACCTTGGTTCCCCAGATCATGTCTGGATCATTTCCCAGTGCTGTTCCTGATCTATCCAGGTGATCATTAGGCGCTCATAACAACAACACTACTGTCTAGAATGCCCGGCTAGCCTCTTGGAATCAAATCCTCTGAGGTCTCTTCTAGTCATGACTAAGTTACCGCCGGCCCTAGAGAACTTTGATTCTCTCTCTAGACTCTTCTTCTTACTACTCTTCTTGATCCAGACCTGTAACCAATGCTTAGAACTTCTTAGATGCCATGGTTCTATATTGTTGTGCAGGTGATCTGTTGTTCTCTTTCCTCTTCATCATCTGCAGCTTCTTACTAGTCTTCTTCTAAAGCTACTAATAATGCATAGATTCTTAGATGCATAGTTCTAGATTGTCCCAGATTATATGCTCGCTGTTCTTTTCATCTTCTTCTCAATCTTCTTCTACATCTACTAATGGACGTTCTTCAAGTGGCTGGTTCCAAGTTGTTTCGGATCTATTGTTGTCGATCATATTCAGGCCTCTTCTTCTTCTTCTTCTGGTCTTCTTCTACATCTACAAATCTGCTTGTTCTTGATTGATATTGTTGAATAGTTTTAGTTTCAGTTCACCAGAGATTCCAACATTCAGTTTTAGTAACAGCTACATATATCTAAGTAGTAACAGCTTAAAACTGTTGATGATCTCTCTATCTTAGCATGTAAATGCCAGGCCAGCCATAGACTGTACTTGTCTTTCGACCTTCTTTATTTACTTTCGAGCATTCAGACTGCAATCAGTAACACTAGAAATAGTTTAATGTTTTCCCACCCTTCACACACACGCACACACACACACACACACATATATATTCTGATCATAGAGTTTTAGTAGCTCTGCCATTTCTTGTAAGGATCAAGCTCACCATTCAATGAAATATCAGACTGAGCTGAGTACTCCTGCTACTCCATTGTTGATTGGACTTTAATAATCAGGCATATTTGCATGACATTGAATATAGGATCCTTGAATAGGGCTAGAGCTTCTTAGATTTCTTGTTCTTAGTTCATTAATCTCTCAGAGGTCTGCCACTGTGTACAGAGAAATTTTGTTTACTTGATTCCCGGCTTGTCGCCTATATTCTCACATATAGGGGCTTGCTTGCTTGATTCTCTTGTAGTTTCTATTCTAATCTGAACTCTGTTGTGTGATTCTGTTCCGAGTGAAATTAACTTTTGTCTAATTCTTTTGACATCATCATTTTGAACAGTGTATTTGGGTTTGATGGGTGCCAGTATTTTTTTTTAAATTTTTGAATTATTATTAAGGAGTTTTCTTTTTGAGAAGAAAATGTGGCCAGTGAATTGTAACTTGTGAAAGATAAACGATTGAAATAATATAACACAAGGGTGCTTGACTCTCTCAAGCAAGCCGTCACTGCGCAAGCCTAGTAGTGGCCGTTAAGATCTTGGCAGAATCTGCCACCAACTGTGCCTTCTCTAGCAGGTTTCCAGCGGTAGAAGTCAGAGGAAGTTCCTGAACAGCAAGGCTCCTTCTGACCAGTATTGTTTTTAGAAGCATCTACTTTGGTTTTTGGACTTGTGCCCCCAAAAACCAAAGCCCATGGGACATGACCCATTGAAAAAAAATTGTTTTTGGGATGTGTACAAATGTGCTAGGGCGTGTTTGCAAATTATTAGGCATTTTATTCAAATATATAGCAATTGGTACACATCTATTTGACATTTATCATGTTTTCTATCACAATGAAAATGTCAAATCACAACTGCTATAAATTTATACTATTGAAATCTTCACATGTATTGCATATTCCTACAAACGTGCATGATTAATAATTTATAATATTGAAAATTTTCAAAAACATCCAAGAACAAGAATGTAAATTAAAGAATGTAAAATTTACATATAATAATGAATGACAGAATGATACAAATTGTCCTACTTCATGTTAATGTAAAACTTACATCCAATTAGGCATGACAGCAAGATGTAAATTGCCCAAAGTCATGCCTCCCTTTTTAACTGGTAAAATTAAACAACCTTAAAATTTGAAAAGTCGCAAAAAAACACAATCCACCTATGTCTAGCAATATTGATACTTGTCGATAATGGACAATGAGAAATAATTTAAGTTTTTTTGGTTGTGTCTGTGGACATGTTCAATTTTTTTCCATCAGTCATTTTGGCCTTTGGAACACAAGACAGGAGACCAAAAACAACCATGTAAACAAACAAGATCCAACATCTGACAGCCATAGAGGTGACAGGATCAGTCCCCTTGCTATTTACATATTGGAGAGGGGGCTAGAGCCAATTCCGGCTCCTGGCAAGTCCATGGGTGAGCCTGATAGAGATATGCAATAGACCCCAGCTATTCACGTACTAAAGAGTGAGCCAGCTAGAGCAGATTCCAGCTAATAAGCAAAGTCCATACACAAGCCTATGGGCGTGCTAAGAGCATTTAAAAGCATCTTTGCCCATTTTGGCCACTTAGATGAAACGGCTGAATCAGTGCCCCTGCCATTTACCTTCTGAGATGTATAATATTTAAATCATCACTTGAACCTAATACTTAGAGGCATCCTTGCTTGCTCAGTTTATGAAATACATAACTTTTGCCAAGATGGATGAATAATTTGTTTATTCCAATTCTATAAATGCCAAAATGACAGAGGACATTGCTAGAACAATGGGTAGCTGGTTAGAGAAGGGTTTGTTGAGAGTGGGAAAGAGTGCTTCTAGTCGAACAAAAGGTAGGTGAGTGAATTTTTTAATTTTAATTTCTCGTCGTGTGATTCAACAAAGGACTGTCAACAGCTGATTTTGTGTTTATCCATGATCAAATTGGCTGTTGATCTGCAGCATGCCGATTTTGCTTTCCAATGAGACAGCAACAAGGCCCAAGGGTGCATCAGCAGGAAAAAACAATGAGTGGTCAGTGGAAGGGTTTTTCGTGTCTTGTTGATGCCAATCAGTTAAATGGACATACCCCTAATAATCTAGATACATATCTACTGAGTTAGTTCAAAGAAAGAAATAATAATAATAATAATAATAGGAGGTATTGACATTATGGGAAAAATCTAAATATATATTTAAATTATTCTGAATATTAGAAATACCCCATGCTTAGATTAGGGTCTCTAAGTTCAAATCTAACTTGGACTTAATATGGTCACTAAGAGGCCTCACGCAAAAAGGTGAAAGTATTGATGTGGGTGCCCGGGCCACATGATCAAAGAGTGGGCTGGAGTGAACCAGCAGCCACCAATGCACCAGTTGAGGATGAGGCCGTTGAAGCCATTTCGGGGATGAACCAAAATCACATCCTCCCTGCCCAAAGTTATTGTTTTTTTCCGTCTCTTCTCTGCCCCAAAAATTTTCCCTCCTACCTACCTCACTCCCACCTACCTCCCCCTTCCTATTTACGTCTCCCCCCTCCTACCTTCCCACCTACCTCCCCCCTCCTACCTCCCACCTACCTCCTACCTTTCATTCCATCGCCAAACCCCGGGAGTTGTTGGAACAGGAGCAAAGCGGGAGTGGGAGCTAAACGGGAGCAACGCAGAGCTTCGGAGCACCTGAAGCGGGACCTAGAACGGGAGCTTCAAGCTCCCTTCAGTTTTTTTTTTTTTTGGGTTGCAACTTAACAAAGAAGGCAATAGCAGCTTTGATACCATCACCTTCTTCCTTTTGTTTTATTGTAGCGAAGAGAAGAAGGTGATAGTAGCTTTTTCTCTTTCTTTTTTTCTTTCGTTGTAGCTCAGCGAAGAAGGCAACGGCAGCAACGCTACCGTCGCCTTCTTTTTTTTATTTTCTTGCAAGGCAGTGAAGAAGGTGATGGTAGCAAAGCTGCAGTTGCTTTCTTTTGTTTTTTTTTTGTTGCAACAAAAAAAAGAAGGAAATAGCAATGTTGTTACCATTACCTTCTTTTTTCTCTTTGATTGTAGTTCAGCGAATAAGATGATGGCAGCTTTGCTGCCATTGTCGCCTTCTTTTTTTCTTTGGGTGCAGCTTAGCGAAGAAAGCTGCCATCACCTTCTCCCTTTTGTTTTGTTGTAGCGAGGAGAAAAAGGCGATAGCAGCGTTGTTGCCGTCGCCTTTTTTTTTTTTTCCTTTCAAAGTAGCTTTAACAATATAGTTTTATACTTTTAACAAAATCATAGTTATTTGAAAAAGATTAACATAAAAAATGTGATGCATTAAAGAACCTATAAGTATTTGTAATAACAAGTTACAAAACATTTGATTCAAAATTTCTTTTATATGCAAAAGTCATGAGGATTAAAAAAAAAGGCCACAATCCTTTTGTAAAGTAATCATGTTGGTTCATTTGATTGTGATCACACCCTTGTAGTGTAGCCATTATGTAATAGCACCATGTGATTAGAGTTTAAAGTTTAGAAAAAAAATATATCGGTGTAGCAAATTTACAATTTACACCCATTTTTGCACCATTGACTTTGGCAAAATGTTTGGATTGAAAATTTAACATTATCTTTCTCTTTGAATATGTTCTTACATGGAAAATGAGGTTTGCCTTAAATAACAAAAATTAATGGCATCTTTAAACTCCAATGTTTCTTTGAAAAGAATGACTTTGGAGGCAAATTTGGTCTTCACAAGTGCCTTTAACTTCAAGGGGCCAAGAGATGCATCTCTACAAGCTCTTGCCCATTCTTGCCTACCTTTTCCACTTTTCTTTGTCCTTGTTATAGTTTTCTACAATGACACATGGGCATCTTTTATTGATGCCTTTCTCATGGATGCACAAATTTTTAAATCATTAATGGCATACTCGTAGCACTTGGACACAACATGCCCAAAACAACTATTGGCATATGGTTGTGGCAACATCAATGGAACACATGACACAATGCTTGTCAACACATTTGTGAAAATGTTCAAGTTGGTGTCTTCATCCTTCATATAGGCTATCACCTTATCACATAAGTCAAATCAACTAAATAGATCCTTCAATTATAAAGCCATAGCAACCCTTGCTGTTTCATGAACCTCAAAAATCCCAACAATAACATGACAAGGAACCTATTGTTTGTTAATATAATTGACCACCAAAATAATTGTGTCAAATCCACCATGGGACATCCAAAGATGAAACATGGAAATAATTGTGGTGGCTTTAACAAGGGCATGAAAAACATGGGATTCCATGGTCTTGTTGACCATGTCAAGTATTACTTCATTATATAGTTGTCACTTGTGTGGAAATGTGATGTTACCACATTGGTGAAGGACTAACCTCCTAAACCAAATGTTTTTGGTGGCGTTCAAAAGGTGATACCCTTTGGCAATATATAAACACAAATCTTCCAAGAAATGTTGCTAGGCAAGGTGAAACTTATTGTCAAGGATTCCAAAGTTGAAAAAACTAACAATGGAATGGGATGTTGACATTTTCCATTTCTTGCAAGACAATTGGGCATCAGCTGTGACATGGCATTAGCAACAAGTCTTTTGCTCTAGTACAAGTTTAGCATAATGGAATGTTGGGTGAATGCACACTAAGGTGGCTCACTTTTTGTCTCATGGTGCCCATTTTTGCAAAGTGCCTTTTCTTTGAACACCTATAACAAATAATAAAACTTATCAAATTGAATTTTTTGAAATTGAATATACATTATCAACTTGATTATGAAAATAATTATGTAATTAATTTTTCAATAAAAATACATCCACTTTTCACAATGGACTTTTGAAGTACAAAAATATGGATTGGTCAATAGACCAAAATGGTAAAAAATAAAAAGATTCATATTGAATTTCATTCCAAATGATATATAGTGACTCAATATATGGTGTAACATTAAATAATAAACTTTTATATGAAAGTCTTCCTTCAAAAATCATAATCAAATTTTAATTAGGGATTTTTGAATGGTCAAAATTGAGCCATATTTTCACAAGTCCTTAACATAGTTATTTCTTTTTTTCAAATTTCAATTTTTTTTCCTAGAGGTGTATATATTGAAATATGTAGGTGGGCTCCTATTAATATGGACTTTATTGTTTTTTGATACATGGATTGCATTACAATTGAACCCATGGTAAAAAAAAATTCAAAAATTTAACACTATAGAATGAACTTTTGTGGACTCTTGTTTCTTTTTAAAATGAACCACCTTAGAGTGCATACACCTTATTCTATAGAAATATGCATGTTCATTGCTGTTGTCCCATGCAATTTGTTATAGGTGACTAAACCCTTATGGTGCCAAATATTATTTTGTACAAAATCTTTTTGTTAGACATTATGGCAGACAACACGTTGCATTGACCTTTGAAACTTTGAAACATCAATGACTATTAAAGACACATTAAGTTTATAGAAGGCCCACATACTTGTATTTTTGTGCCAAGGAAACCAAATTTTTTGATTTGCCTTTGATTGCAAAAAGAGTTATTGTTGAACATTAGTTTCAACTTGTACCACTTCATCTTCAATCCACTCTATTTAAGTGTCTAGTTCATTCATGGACTCAGATCAAAAGGCATTGTGATGATCCCTCCCAATCCCAACCTCACAACATGAGCATCAATATACATAGGTGAGCACTTAATGATTGATGTAAATGAACCTTGGGATTCTAATCATGTCAAACCACCAAACAAATCTACCATTACAACATTATACAAAACACTTAAATTAACAAAACAAGGATTAGCTAGTGCCAAAAGCCAAAACCCTAATCAAATAAGCCCATGGAACATTGAAACACAACAAGCATCAAATGAGTTCAAGACATTGTGATCCAAGCTTAAAATTCAAAACATTATGCATTAAGCATAAAACTCAAAACATCGTGCACTAAACATTGAACACCACACACCAATTCACAAAACATTACACACCAAACATAAAACAATGCATATCACACACAAAACACTAAATCACTAAGCAAATTTAAAGAGGCTTTCTTACAAAGCTTGTAAAGTTCAACTTATTTTGTTTCCACTTGATTTAGGTGCACATATAAACATCAATACAAAGCGAGGAACAACAACTATGTTCAACTATCAAATTGCATGATGCTAACACTTCAAGCTTTACCATTGCATCATGAACTCCTTTGCACTTTCCAAATTTTCACATCACTTCCACCTTTTGAGAGTTGAAACCCAAAAAGTTTTACACATTACGCACCTTAATTTTTTGAAACCCTAAAAATGTCAATGCCCTATCCATGTTAAAAACCCCTAAAGTCCCCTGAGCATGTGCATTTGTCAAGCTTAAAAAAAATGAAGGCCCCTTGCACAAGAGCATCACATATGTATTTAAATGGACATGGCTACCAAAGTAGGTCTACTGTTTTTTTTGGGTGAATCATTGCTCGTCAATTTGGGCTGGACATACCTTATTATTAACCCTTGTACATACCCAATGATAATCCACATACTTGCCCAACATTGGTTGAATCTTCACACTTTATTCCTCTACCTTTAAATCACAAAAAACATTTGTATCCCTCTACCTAGCACCTCAAACGTGGTAAAAATTGCTTCAAGGTGTAAAGGGGTTTTAATGTTTGGTGATGGGTGTATAAAAACAAATTAGGATTTTGATATTCTTGAATCTTTTATCATTCCAACTTTCCCTTTGGATTGTAAAGAAGTTTTGTAAAACTTTAGTTGACACACCCATCAAGTCTTAAATCACTCAAAATGAGCTCAAAATGGGGAAGATATGAAGCTAGAATTAGAGAAAGGTCTAGAGCTATTTTTTTCAAAACAAATTGAAATGAAATATCATTCATTTTCTTTCTATGTTTTTGTCCGTTGTTCCTTTACTTATGATGTTGAAAAAACATTTGTAGCCCTCTAGTTTGCACATTCAATGACATCAAAATCACTCTATTTCGTTAATGAATGAGAAAAATATTGGAAAATGTTAAGTGACAAGTATGTGTTTGGTGATAGGCAATTTGACCCTTCACCTACCAATTTCAAATAAGCAATATGTAAAGTATAAGAAATTAATTAGGCTTTTAATCACACCAACCAAGGTTGCCCCGATATTATTTGAGCGACACATCATAAATGTGTCACTTAGCCCAAAGCTGTCATGCCCGTACATGGCCTCATACATGATGGCCAGTTATGAGCATGCCCATCATGCCTTTTAATGTACGTTTTTAAGGTAAATGTACGTTCATAGGTGATTGTACGTTATTAAGTACTTAGGGTTTCAATTTGTTGGCAGGTATATAAAAGGCCAAACCTTTCCTTTTTATTTTTAGTTTTTCTAGAATTCCTTTGTCAAGAGAGTTTCCTCCATAATCAGATAGGATTTCTAAATGCTCACAACGGCCATTGCATGGCCACCGTTTACATACATTCATCATGTTCTCCTATAGCACTTTGATCCCTACTCAGACCATGCCATGATTTTCCTAGCTCAGGTCTAGGGGGGGATACATGAAAATTTCATCTCAGCCTCTTCTTGTGCATTATATGTGTGTGTGTGTGTGTGCATCTCTTTTTGGTTGATTAGTTTATACCTTTGATTGGCTTTAGTCTTTTTATTTAGTAAAATTTACTATGGATTTACACCCTTATGACACCATACATCACAACACTACACATCACAACAAAGCAATTTGGTGTAGATTCCCACGCTTGGGCAACTACACTCAAAACCTAACCTTTTGAAACATGCCAAGTTTTGGGCTCATGTTTTGAACCCCCCTCCCCCCACCTGGGCCATCACACTACTGCCACTTTATGCCTTTCAACATGCATCCCATCACACCTAGCTTTTCATGCTTTGAACATGCAAACTTTTCTTGGATGTGGTAGGTTTAGGGCTTACTACACACTAAGCAAAAAAAATCATGACATATTTTTCCAAATCTTCCTATTATGCCACTAAAGGGTTGCTTCCTAGCTCTCCCACCTTCATCTTCCCAAGCTTTCAACTTTATCATATTCATAAGCTTTCTTCAATTTCTTCAATCGCTACTTATGATGTTAAGGTTTTTTCAAGGTGGAAGTCTATTTCTTTATAATGTTTCCTAGCTCTCCCACCTTCATCTTCCCAAGCTTTCAACTCTATCATATTCATAAGCTTTCTTCAATTTCTTCAATCATTACTTATGATGTTGGGGTTTTTTCCAAGGTGGAAGTCTATTTTTTTAAAAATTTCCATTTGCGCTATTTTTTTGAGTGTGTAACATTCTTTCATTGTACCTTTGTAATCAATTATTGGGTAAATGTTATCTTCAATTATAGGCATGCATTTTGTTTGTGACCATAACACAATGCTTCAAATGTTCCCACAACACACACACAAACTTTGAATGTCTCATCTTTTATATACTTCGATTGATAATTTTGACAATTGGGTTTTGACATTGTGCATTTTTATCCCATGTGTGTTGGACATTTTTCACACTCATGTGCACATTCATTTTCGTCCATATTTGTGAGGTTCCGGGGATTGGTATTTGTTAGAAGAAACATAGTGAAGTTTTAGTTTACCAAATTTCAAATCCTTTGTGAAAGATATAAATTTCAAGTTCCTTTTATGTGCATTTCCCAACTACATGTGCTTGAAGAGACATGAATGGGCAATTTTTGTTGGTCCAAATTTCAATTATCAAGTTTCACTAGTCCCATATTTGTTTATCATCTTTCAATTTCAAGCTACAATTCCCAAGTTTTGATATGTGCAGCTTTTGACATGTGCACATCTAGGTTTTGTGTTTCTATCTAGACTTTTTAATATATTTTACTACCCCTCCTAAAGAATCTATCAACTAATTACATCCCAAAACTTTGGTTTGAGGTGATGTTGTTCCAAGTTTCTGAAACTTTAGAAACTAGGAAGTTCTTATGTTTTAGGATTTGTAACAGAGTCGTTGAGGCTATCATACTCGAAACCATGTCTTCAATGGGAGGTATCCACACTAGTAAGGCACAATAGGATGGTTCATCTAAACTTGAACATGCAACACCTTGATGCAGCTTTCATAATGAGTGCCCAAACAATTTTAGGTTGTTTGCAAATTTGTATGGTCATTGGGTCTCATCCCACTTCTCTGATATGGAAAAAAAGTGCATTTGCCCAATGCTTCTTTTTCCATATCAAAGAAGCGGAATGCAACCTGTACATGACCTTTTCAATGTATTCCAATCATACTCCTAAATGTAATATATATGGATGTGACTTTAAAATATTCTTCTATAACATCCATGTGCTCTTGGTAACACATGCAATTATGCAATTAAGTGTTGTGTTATGACGACATATAATTAAGAGACATGGCGAGCTTGAATAGATTAAAAACTAGCAAAAATTTCAAGCCGAAACATAACAAGTGGAAATTTGACTAAAACAATTCAACCAAAACATCACAAAAAAAATTATCACAATAGAACTAGCAAGCCAAAACAAATGGTCCAACACATGGTTAATGAGACCACAAAAAACATGAACCTTGTAACTTATTTTCAACATGCACATAAAACATTAAGACATCTAATTTAGTGCAATGTACTCTTTCTAGAATACTAGGTCTTATATATATATAAAAAGAAACGTAGATAAATTGAAACTACAAAAAACTGCAATGATGCTTACTACCCAAGTCAAAACTTTAGAAAAGGTTTTAATCGAAACATGTTAAAATGCACAAAACCTCCAACACCCATGGAACATGCTCAATGCAATGAAATACAAGTCAAACTTCATGGATTTCTATGGAAACGTGCAAAAAATGTGAACAATGGTTATAATACATGTTGTAGGTGAAACTTAAAAAACCAAAAGAGAAAGACATTTAAGTAATTTTCGAAACAACAACATTGAAAGTTCAAATGATCATTTGTTGAAAGAAATGTATGCATTGAAACATGACCCTCTGATTGCCAACCAAATTATTGAAACATGAGGTTATAAGATGTGTTGTCAATGAAACTTACAACAAACTTGTCAAAGGTTTTTTCTTTGAGTACATTATGAAATTTAGAGAAAGGTATGATACAAATTATCGCTTAAAACTACACACCACCGAATACATAAAAGTTGAAACATAACGCCAATGGAAATGTAATAGAAACATAAAGCCATGAGATTTTACCACAAAACCTACAACCATACAACCTTAGACTAACAATTCAACTACACTATGTAAGCAAAACATAAGTTGTAATTATTGCGAATGTGTTTTGGGGATAGAACAAGCCAAAATATGTTGACGAAACCAAAGTATGATCAACGCTATTAATTCAAACATGTTGCCATAAAATGTACACAAATCGAAAAGAGCAACAACTAAAAAAAAGATACGAAACCTTTGAAACTTTATATAAATGTTAAAAATAGTACAAACAATCGTTTATGTTTCCCGGCAAAGAAATATGGGCAAAACCTTTTTTTTCGTCACTAAGCTTACACAAATTTCAACAACATGGAATAGTCATGCCTTATGTAGTTGATAGTTATAGTTTAAAAAGTGGTTCATGAAACAAATTGAGCCAAAACATCACATTAAATTATTTACGTATTTTCCTCTGTCCAAAAAATTATTTGAAAATTATTTGAACAAATATGTATAACATTAGTTGAATGAGAATAGTGGAAACATTAGGGATGGACAAAAACTTCTATGTCATGTTGCCATGAATGTGAAAAGTGATCCAGAACCTATTACCAACAACAAAAAATCAAATGCAAACTCACAGTTCCTTGTTGACCCCCTATGGGATGATTCGTTAATTAATAGAGCACTGGGTGAAAACAAGGTAGAGTATACAAAAAAAGTTGACAAAAAATATCAAGTTTAAAAAAAGACAAATTTTCATGAAAACACAAGAAACTAGATTCAAATTTTATTCAAATTTCATTTTGAAACTATTGAGCCCTCAATTAGGTTTATTGTAAATCAATTATAAAACATTTAAAATTTTGGAATAATAAAAGTAGGGAATAAATCCATTTGAAATTTATTGGTCAATATGGTGTTCAAACCTACTTTTTTAGTATAAAATTTAATGAAATATACATGTACATGAAGTTATAGCATAAAGATCATTATATACTCAAAGGCATCACCAAAAAACAAATCTACTTTCTCTTTGGTAGAATATACTTAACACATATTTGAATCAAATCTTACACAACAGAAAATAGGTTTAAAACTCTACATACTTACATTTAGAAAAGTCTACATGAAACCTACTTTTACAATGCAAAATGAAACCTACAATGAAACCTACTTTTACAATTCAAAAATTTAATGCATAATAATGAAAAAGTATCTTGTTATTTATCATTCAACTAAAAAGATTGAATGTATAATAATTTTGTGATGGATTTTAGTCGTACTTTTTATTCACTTGAGAAGTAGAGTGGCAAGTACTTTTGGTTATACAGTTTACCATGCTTTCACCCCATTTGGCTTTGTGGTTGTCTTTTTCATTTTTCTTCTTCCAGAAAAGTCCCACTACATTTGAGAACAAGATGATGGGAAATAGCGAGCATGCATGGAAGTACACTTGCTGGTCGATAATGGTGTCCATCAACATGATTCCAAGAATCCCCACTCCTATAATGTTAGTTGGTTAACAATCCAACCATGGTTGTCTAGCAATGTCCTAGGTCTCACCTGATGCTTGATTCAATTTCATTCATTCTTCAGTTGCTTCCAATATTGACTTTGATGGACTTTCAAGTGGCATGTAAAATTACTTTTTATCATAATCAATTTCTTCCTCCACCTCCAAGGATGATATGATCCTCTTAACAATCTCCCAAACAACTTTGCTTATATGATTCAATACCCTTTGCATCATCACCTTGCCACTTGACGACACCATCAAATTCTTATAAAACATTTATTTCCATGCAACATCCAGAAAGTAAAATAGTCAAATGTTAGGGATGGATGTAAATTTGCCAATGATTTCATACATCATAGTCCCACATGTATAACATGGACTAAAGAATTGGAAACACACAACTTTACCCTTCGACCTTAAAACGTGAAACTTAACCAGGCACATAAATTGGAAAGTAACAAGGGGAACTTTCAATTGAAACCTAAACATGGAAATTCAACCCAAAACTTCATTTGAAACATGACCCAGGAATGTAAGGTTAGCAATTCTAACCCGAGCTTCGAAACAAAAAACTTAAAGTCCCAAAATAAAAAAATTATACCTTGCAAACTAACCGTACAACCTAAGCATGAAGCCTCCCCCCATAACATGCCTCTAAAACTTAACCTAGGACATCGAAACCTAAACTTAAGAACCCAAAACCTCCCAATAATTAGACCCATCAAAAGAGCAAAATATGGAATTTGAAACATGATCAGAACAATGGTTTAAAACGTGAACTCAGAACCTAGATAATCAAGACACAAAACTTGAACATCAACCCGCCATGAAAACACAAATCATCAACCAACGAAAACACACAATGCATTGCCAAGTTAAGCAATATAATCCATCTACAATTTCCTTTCGATCTTCAACCTTTAAGCTCCATCTCCTTGACTCAAGTGGTTCCGCATGCACTTCAACCCCATTGCCTAACTGTCATTAATTCGATGGAATTTGACCAATTGTATGGGGGTGGACAAACCCATTTATGAATTCAGCAGTTAATGTCCATTGTCATCCAACAACTTGCATCAAGTCAACAAACAAGTGTTACATTAACATATTATTTTGAATAACATTTGAAATGATGTTCATCATGAGATCACAAATATCATTTTCCAAATTCATTGTCGTATCTCGGGGTCATTCATCCACAAACACGGGTTGTAGGAAACACTGGCTTTGGTATTTGACATTCAATATTTTTAGTTGAATGATAAATAACAAAAGACTTCTTCATTATTATCCATTAATTTTTTAATTTTGCATTATAAAAGTAGGTTTCAAATAGACTTTTCAAAATTCAAGTAGCTTTTAAACCTATTTTTTGCAATGTAACATTTGATTCAAGTATGTGTCAAGTATATTCTACCAAAGATAAAATAAATTTGTTTTGTGGTGATGCCCTTGAATATACAATGATATTTTATTATTCCAATTTTTTTGAAATTTTATAATTGATTTACAATAAACCCAATTGAAGGCTCAATAGTTTCAAAATGAAATTTGAGTAAAATTTGAATATATTTTCTTGTGTTTTTGTGAAAAGCTATTTTTTTTAACTTGATATTTTTTTGACTACTTTTTCTATATTGTTGTGACATGTAGTATTGTGATGTGCGGTGTCGTAAGGGTCTAAATCCTAGTAAACTTTATTAAACAAAAAGACTAAAACCAGTCAAAGGTAGAAACTAATCAACCAAAAAAAGATGCACGCACAAATATATACAATGCACAAGAAGAGGCTAAGATAAAATTCTCATGTATATTAAATTGAATAAAAAAAGAGGAAAGAAAACGTAGTGTATGTAAACAATGGTCATGTAATAGTCGTTGTGAACATCTAAAATTTTAATCTAACTATGGAGGAAACTTTCCCTCACAAAGGAATTTTAGAAGAACTAATAAGAGAAGGGAAGAGCTTGGCCTTTTATACAACTGTCAACAAAGTTGAAACCTTAAACAAGTTGTAACCCTAAAACACCTAATAGCTTATAATAACCTAAGAACGTACATTAACCTTAATAACGTACATTAACCCCAAAGGCATGATTGGCATGCCCATAATAGCCTGTCATGTATGAGGCCATGCATATGAGCATGACAACTGTCATGACGTGTAGTGTTGTGACGTGCGGTGTGGTAAGGGTATAAATCCATAATAAACTCTACTAAACAAAAAGAATAAAACCAATCAAAGGTAGAAACTAATCAACCAAAAAGATATGCATGCACATATACCACAAAAGGAGGTTGAGATGAAATTTTCATGTATCCCCTCCCCAGACTTGAACCGAGAAAAGCGTGGCATGGTCTGAATAAAAATCAAGGTGCTGCAAGAGAACATGATGAACACTACCAAATGCCGGTGGGAACTTGAATGAGCTCCAGCTTGAGGTAGAATAAATGGTATCCACCATTACAACTCTCTCAAAATAACATCTGATCAACAACGTCTGTTTTCTAACATACTTGACATGGATAATCAAGTGGAGGAATCAAAGTCAACATGATGATGGTAGGATCCAAGTTTGGCAGGTGGTAGGATGCATAGTTTTTGGGGTGATCTTCAATTGTGCGTTCGCTAACTCCTTGCAACTCCAACACACTTGAAGGCTTAATTGCCTTAATCCTCAAGATAGTGTGATCGGAAGAAGTGTCTAGAGTATCATTAGGTTGCTGCTAGAGATACACAAAGTCACCAACATCAAATTGTCTCACCTTAGGTTTATAACTGCCACCTCGTGTGTGTGCATACTTTACGGTGTCTTGATGTTGTGCAATGGACAAGTTTTCCATGGCCATGGGCATAACCCTCCTAAATAGGACAACCCTTTCTATGATGACCCTAGCGTAAGTGGCTGGGAGTCCAAGTCCACAACTTGGTCCATTTGAACAACAATGGAAGAGGGTGCAATGGGATGTCTCCCAAAAAGTAGAAAGTAAGGAGAAAAATGGGACAAAGAGGCGTGTTTAGACATCCTATAACCCATGGTGATGTAAGGTAGGGCCAAGTCCCAATCCTCTTTGTTCTTAATGAGGCAAATTTTCCGAAATCCCTTCTTGCATGTCTAAACCATCTTCTCTACAAGGCCATCAGCTTGGGGATGATCCCTTGAAGTCCGGTAATTGTGAATGAAAGCATGATCAAGCAGGTTTTGGAATTCTCCTTTGAATTTTGATCCTTGATCAGCAAGGCATTTGGCATAAGCCCCAAACTTATTTAGGACCTATTGTAAGAGAGTTTGGCTAATGTTGTGTGATGACTTGTCCGGCAACGCAACAAGCTTGACCCACTTTGAAAAATGCTTAATCATAATCATGATGTAAACATTACCCCTGGAGGTCATCAACCACTTGATAGGCTGGTGGTCGGTATACAAAGTGAACTCGGTGCCATAAATATAAGGCCTGAAATGTATGACGGCCCATACAATAGCAAGACATTCCCCCTCGTATGAAAAGTAGTTGCTCTCAGCCTTATTATTGCTTCGGAATGCATAGGCGATAACATATTCCTTACTTTTCTCATCAAGTTGGCCAAGAATAGCACCAATACCAAGAGCACTTTAGTTAGTGTTAGAATGAAAATTTTGCTGAAATTAGGTCTTTTCAGAATGGGGAACTCTAAAAGTTTTTCCTTGAATGTGTCGAAAGCTTCCTAAGCCTCTTCGCTCCATGTCCAAGCAACATCCTTCTTTAATAATGCATAGAGAAGATGAGCAATAGTACTGAAGTCTTAAACATAAATCCTATAGTAACTACATAATCCAATGAAGCTCCTCAAAGTGTGAACATTAGTAGGATTGGGCATTTCCAAAATGGCTACTACTTTGGCCCAATGAGCCATAATACCATTTGGCAAAATTCTATGTCCAAGGTAAACTACTGAAGTGACAACAAACTCACACTTTTTAGGATGGATCTTCATATTGACTTCGTGGAGCCTTTTGAATAACTTCTCAAGATGAGCCAAATGTTGTAGGAGTCCCTTGCTATGCACTAGGACGTCATCTATGTAGCACTTCAGGAAATCTACCCCTTCAAAAACGTGGTCCATGACTTGCTAAAAAAAGACACATGCATTCTTTAATCCAAAAAAACATCACAAGCCATTCCCACAACTTGTTGGTTTCACGGAATGTCGTTTTTTTGCGATCCTTCACAACGAGCACAATTTGGTTAAAGCCTTGCTTCAAATCCACAATTGTGAAGATGTTTAAATCTCCAATGCTATCAAACAATTCTTCAGAAATGGGCATAGGGAACCTGTCTTGAGGTGTAACCAAGTTCAAAGGCATGTAATCCCCACACATCCTTTTCTTAGTCCATAATCCAGCTGAATCTTTTTTTGCTAGAGTTATTATAGCAGTTGCGTAATCAAAACTCGATGGTTGAATGAGACTAGCCTCATGGAGCTTTTTGCATTTTTCATCTACTAGTTCCCATTCATGTTTGCTCAACCTATGCCTCTTTCGATAAATGGGTGTCTCATTTATAAGGTTTATAGAGAGCTGCATGGTCTTACACCTACCTAAGTCTTTCATTGAGAATGCAAACACATTCTCATACTTAATTAACAAGTCTATGACCTTGTGTCTCTCCTTCTTGGTGAGTTGGTTCCCCATAATGAAAAGGTAATTGTTTCTCTAGAAGTTGATGTACCTCCAGGTGTACAAGAAACAACTTGAGTCAAATTATATGGTACCTCCTCCCCCCCAAACACTAATAATGAAGTGTAGAGTGTTGAAAATAAGCAAGTGTACTTAGTCGAAGTGCCATGTGGTCGCATCACTAGAATTGCAAGTTGATTGAATCAATGTTGGTGTTGTGTACAGTTGAAAGAATACACAAGTTACCAACAACCATGTGAGGGAGTTCAGGTCCATGCTTCTTCCCAATAGAGCGTTACGCTCCAATTTAATCACCTTGGTGTGACTAGTAGTGCCAATTTAGAACCCATTGCCCTTTCTCTTTCTTCTTGGTTTGGTTCAACCCAAGTGGCTGAAGCATGATGATACACCAGGCCTAGTCCATCTCCTTGAAAGGTGTGTGCTCATGGGAAGGAAACAAAGGTGGGCCAAACACCTCTTGGTTTTCCTATTGTGTTTGTAGGAAACCAAAGAGGTTTTTCTTGCCTTGTAACTAGTTAACAAGAATTTTGATCATCAAATATGTGAAAAACTTGCAAGTTGGGGTCTCTGATGGTGTATCTCAGAGCCAATTATAAAACTGAGAATTCTGCAAGGTTAGTCCATCAGTTGCACAACCGGTGAGCATAGGAATTGCATTGTGCAACATCAAGTAGGAGTGGCTTTCAAAGGTAATGTTTGACCAAGGTGTAGTGTTCATGGACTTTCTCCCTGTGGTCAATCTAAGAAGGGGTGTTTTCAATTACATAACCAAGCGTAGGAAAAATGGATTGAACCTAGGTGATCAATTGTACCATGTCTGTGAAGAGACTAGATTTTGTGTCACTCAATCCTCCTCCAAATCCAGCCGTTGAAAATCCTTGACATTCCCAACCTGAAATGATGAAGTCCACGGGGCCAAATAATTCCATATGCTTTTTCTGAATTAGTTGTATGTCAAAGGGCAAGAAAATGAAACTAGCCTTCAATGTGGTGGTTGTAAACTATAGTGGAAATCTAGCCGTGAGCTCCATTACTTTCAATGCTGCCACTTGCCTTGCAATAAAATCAATGTCTACGTAGAAATACCTCCGAACCACCATCCTTGACTATAGTAGGGCTTCGAGACCTATACCAATACCACCAAAGAGGTCTAGTAATGTAATCCCCTCCTTAGGCGGTGTCTAGGTGATTAGCTAATGAAATACTGGCTTAATTAGCTCGCCATGGCTTTCCATGTTTTCAAAACTAGATAGAGCATTAACCAAGGGCTCATGGGCTGCTTTGAACCTTTATAAAACTTCTAGTCCATGTTGAATGTTAGTAGGAACCACCTTTAAGCTTTTAGTAGCTTGGGCGTAAACTATCACCTTTCATCTTCCTCTATCCACTCGTGGCTAGCTTGTTGGATGTAGGAAATGGTGTGTGTTTCCTTGAACATAAAATGGTGAGCCATAGGACTATGGTTCCCATGTAAATCAAGGGGTATGTATCCCAGGTGGTGGCCATTAATCTCCCAATCCACTTGGTAGTGTGCATGCTTGAACCAATTGTCCCTGGTGGAAAACAGGGCCTCTTGCCCAATGAGCACATCGTAACTAGTGGTATTAATGACTAAACATTTGACTTGCAGGCAAAGCTTCTGTACCTTTATTGAAGTTAAGTGTAATAAAATCAAAGCTCTCCCCAAGTACCTCCTCTACGCTCCCACTAACGGTGTGAATTTGCCACATAGATTTTCGTAATTTAGAGTTAAGCATGCCCATCTTCTTGGCAAATTGAACTCTAAGAATCACTGGTTGGGCATCTGTATCAAGAAATACCACTCTGGGTGTATGTCCTCCCACCTAGATTACTTATTCAATATTGTCAACAATGGCAACTCCAATGGTGATGGAAGTTCTTTCACTAGGCACCAACTTCGAAAATGAGTGAGAGACTTTGTGGAGAGAATGGTTATCCACAACACCTTTGCTAAGTAACAAATCCACAAGTGAGGTGTTTTTAGCTCCCTTCTGATATGTGAATGTAGAATCAGAGGTAGGAGAACCCAATAGTTTAACCATGCTAGAACTGGTGACCAGATTACGAACGCCATTTATAACACGTGAACCAATCAAGTGTTTCTCCAAGGTGTTGGATGGGACCCCTGTAGCATGTGGATTAGGGATTGGTAAAGGACCTAGTGTTAGGGTATCCTTTAGTACTGCAATTATGTCCTTGGTGCTTAACTTCAAATCTTGAAAATTAAACAATAGTGTACTCATAAGCTTTTGCACCACTTCACACATTTGAAATTACACTCCATAAGTTGATTAGTGAAAAAATTGTGTGTTTTCCTAATGTACATGTACTCTTGGGACACGAGAATTTGATGCCCTAGTAACTTGTGGTGTAGTAGTTTCCTCCCCCCTCGCCAACAAAGTGCATTCTTTTTTCGTGTTGAGAGGATGAAAAAATTGTGGCATGATGCTCAAACTCTTCTAGACCTGGTAATAGGACTTGAACTAAATGTGAGTCCATTAATCTGAATTACCTACCTAGTGGTAGAAACTTTGGGTGCCACACTAACTTCTTGTGCCGCAAAGTAGGAAGGGCAAAAAGAAGTGGCAAATTCTGGTGTGAGAGTAGAATTGTGTGCACTAAAAAGAACATACTCCCCAACCATGGCATCATGTGGGAGGCCATAGAACAACCTAAGAAGTCCTTCTTGTGATCTGGAACCTTGTATAAGTTGGGCATGACTAGCTGGTTGGGAAAACTTGCCTTTTAGATTAAGAAGTTGGGCCTTTAATGATTTGAGTTCATTTTGTAGAATTTGAATTTGAGTGACATGGGCTTGAAGCACCTCCCTTTTTATAGCATTGTGCTCCTTCTTCTTAGCATTCTTACTGGAATTACCTTTGGTGGGGAAAGCCTGAATGGAAGGCTGAGGTGCCTTAGCTTTTGATTTGAAGGGCAACGGAAGATGTTGGCAAATTTTGCCATGGTAATCGGAGTTGTTTCCACTCTGAGAATTTCGTAAAACAAACAACTTCCTGATGTCCCTATTTTCCCACAATAATCACAAAAGAGATCCTCGAAAGGAATGTTGCACTCACTAGCTTTGTGGGCAAGATTACCACAGTAGTTGCAAGAAGGTAGGATGGGTGTAGTCAAGTGCACTTCTTTAACCATCGAAGAATAATGTGATGATTTAATTAGCATAGTTGGTGAAGGATGAGGCCTTGAATGTGATGGAAGCCTCATAGTACTAGCCTCATAGTGTGCATGAGTTAGTTCTAGCTTTTTAGAAATGTTGTACACATCCAGCAAAGTGTATGAGTCTCCAAATTCTACAAAAACTTGTTGCAAAACCTACACATGGAGTGTCGAAGTACCTTTTAACGAACGAAGATATCGATGGGCAACTTTCAAGTTTGTGATGCTCTGAGTATCCTCTTTAAGCTTGAGGAGATTCCTGTAAAGCATCTTGAGGGTTTCATCCTTCTACCTAGAAAAAATGGCGAACTATAGAATTTTTTTCAGAACTCTTAACTGGAAATTCCAGCTCAAGAACTTGAAAGAATTCCCCATCTGGATCAATAAAAGCTTATGCATTGATGGTGGGAGGAATGTTTGCGGTAGTAGCAATGAGTTGTTGAAGACAAAGGTTTACTCAAATAGGTACCAAATTTTAATTATTGGGCATAGTCCCATGATGTGCAATGGCAGCTTATAGTGTAGCTTAAGAGGCGGTGGCGATGGCTATGGCATAAGTTGGATTAGGGATTTAAGTGACACCCAAAATCTTCGGAAAATGTTGCTTGTAGACATCCAATGCTTCATAGTGCACATAATGGGCCAATTGTTTGAATATAAACATTTCGGTGTAATTAGCGCCATACTTGAGCTCCAATTCACAAACCACAGTTGAAAAAGTTGCCTTGAACACCCTCAAAGAAATGGTACCTGACCTTTCACTAAACTTATCAATTCTCCCAAAGGAACTGTTAACCTCCATGGTGTATATGGGTGTAGAGGTCACGGTTTGCAATGGAGTATACGATGATGGTGTGAAAGCAGGTGCGACAGTAGGCGTACCCCATTGATTAACCCCTCCAAATGGACTTTGATGAACCATTAATGTAGTGTAACCTGAACCTAAATTCTTGGTAAGAGTTATGTTGGATGACGATGGCATTGTAAATGTTTGGTGGTACCATCATGAAGATCATGAACTCAAAGAAATCGATTCAAATGATTGTGTGTTACTTCATAGTTGATACCTTGGCTCTAGCTAAACGATAGTGCTTTCATCATTTGAGGACATGGTGTTGTCCCATGCCCCAAAATTTGGTAGCAATATATAACACTAACTACAAAGTTCTAACACAACCATGCAATTAAATATAATTGTAATGGAAATTGAAATGTGAAGTGTTTAAGAGAACATACCCTAAACAACTTTCAGTTTCTGTAATCACCAATACTAAATGACAAAGTAGAGGAAGAAAGAATTATATATTTATGTATTAAAAAGATTACATAAGTGTATGTATTAATACAAAAATAACGTAAATATACGTGTTAATGTTAAATACATAGATGTATGTATTCTATTGAAGTATTGAAGAACAATAGGATCAGAGGAGAGATTGCGCAATTACAAGCACATAAGACACACAAGTATGTGAACAATGCTTGGAGTGAGATATCCAACTCCCCTCCAGCCTTG
>Ga0116231_10005925_pt1 | contig 23745 bp, 20 predicted proteins | sample S1TSphgellanicum_2_FD_89695 | JGI IMG/M metagenome (GOLD analysis project Ga0116231, IMG submission 89695) | Host-associated microbial communities from peat moss isolated from Minnesota, USA - S1T2_Fd - Sphagnum magellanicum MG | ecosystem: Host-associated > Plants > Peat moss > Unclassified...
ACGAGGTCGTGCGGGAGCGGTGGAAACAGCTGATGCGGGAAAACCACCCCGACAGCCTGGCATCGCGGGGCGTGCCCGCTGATATGATCGCCAAGGCGTCCGACCGGGTGGCGCGGATCAATGCGGCTTATGATCAGATTAAGAGGGACCGGAAGCTTTGAAGGAAGCACGACTTTTCGTGAACAAAGAATAGCGGAAAAACTTTGGGAGTCTGGGACTTGGATGTGCACGGCGCCGTGGTGAGGTCTCCTAATTTTGATCCTCGATCCTCTTCCGTCGATTGTCTTGTCCTGCACTACACGGGAATGGTCACAGGTGCGGCGGCACTCGCCCGGCTCTGCGATCCCGAAGCCAAAGTCTCCTCGCATTATGTCGTGGACGAGGACGGGGCTGTATACGCGCTGGTCGACGAGCGCCATCGCGCCTGGCATGCGGGGGTAAGCTTCTGGCGCGGCGTTTCGGGACTGAACGATAACTCCATCGGTATCGAGATCGTCAATCCGGGGCATGAATTCGGCTACCGCGGTTTTCCGCACGCGCAGATGGCGGCGGTGCTGGACCTGTGTCAGGGCATACTGGCTCGTCACGACATCCCGCCGCGCAACGTGGTGGGGCATTCGGACATCGCGCCCGACCGCAAGCAGGATCCGGGCGAATTGTTTGACTGGGCGTGGCTGGCGGGCAACGGGGTGGGCGTCTGGACGGATGCGGCAGGCGCGCCTGGCGATTTGTTAGATGACCTGGCGGCGATCGGCTATGACATCGGTGCAAAGGCCGTGATCACCGCGTTCCAGCGGCATTTTTTGCCACAACATCTCACCGGCGTGGCGGATGAGGCGACACGCGCGCGGGCGGCGGCGGTGCGGCGCCTGGTTGGCGGTTGACGCCGCCTGTGCAACGGCGCAGGGGATCAGAAATCCAGACGGTTGGACGGCCGCTGGCGGGGCAACCCGCTGGAGGAAAGTCCGGGCTCCACGGAAACACGGTGCCGGCTAACGGCCGGCGGGGGCGACCCCAGGGATAGTGCCACAGAGAACAGACCGCCGCGGGCTTGCCTGCGGTAAGGGTGAAACGGTGCGGTAAGAGCGCACCGCGGCCCTGGTAACAGGGCTGGCAGGGTAAACCCCACCGGGAGCAAGACCGAATAGGGGTGGCCGGCGCCGTGCTGCAAGGCATGGGCGCGGGAGCGTTTCCGCTCTGCTGCCCGGGTTGGTCGCGTCGAGGCGCGCCGCAAGGCGCGTCCCAGAGGAATGGCCGTCGCGCATGTGAATGCAGACAGAACCCGGCTTACAGACCGTCTGGACTCAAAAATCGCGCTGGCGGCCGGCTAGGGGCGATGTTCTGCGCGCCGGTGCTCACGTACTTAGCGTACGCTCCGCGCCGGTGCTCGAACATCACCCCTATCCGACTCGCCAGCGCGATTTTTGGTGCTGGCGGTGTGAAAGGGAGTCGCGGGGCATCCGGTTGGCTAACAACGTCTTGCTTCGCTTCATCCGGCTAGGGGCGATGTTCTGCGCGCCGGTGCTCACGTACGTAGCGTACGCTGAGCACCGGTGCTCGAACATCACCCCTATCCGACTCGCCAGCGCGATTTTTGGTGCTGGCGGTGTGAAAGGGAGTCGCGGGGCATCCGGTTGGCTAACAACGTCTTACTTCGCTTCATCCGGCTAGGGGCGATGTTCTGCGCGCCGGTGCTCACGTACTTAGCGTACGCTGAGCACCGGTGCTCGAACATCACCCCTATCTGACTCGCCAGCGCGATTTTTGGCGCTGGCGGTGTGAAAGGATAGGGCTGCCGGTTGGGCCAGCAACATCTCCCCTTGGTTCGTTATGATCAGGTAATAACAACGGTTTATGTTTTGTTCTTTTGGAACAAAACATAAACATGGATTTCGAAAAACCTGAGGCGCTGGCTATAAAAATCCGTACGAATCAAAGACGAACAGGCCGATTCCTTTTGACCGGGCGGAGTCTCCCATGCTAGTGGGAGAAAAACCCATGATCACCCATAACTTTGTGGAAGGCCTCGCGTCGCGGATTTATGAGTCAGTTCTTCGGCAATCACGAGAATCGGCTGGATGCGAAAGGCCGCGTGTCGGTCCCGGCACCCTTCCGCGCGACCATGAAGAGCGAAGCCAGCGTGATCTCGCTGATCCTGCGGCCCTCCTACATCCCCGGCTGCATCGAGGGTTGGCCGCAGGCGACCTACCAGCAGAAATGGCAGGAAAAACTCGACCGCCTCGATGAGTTCGACCCCAAGCGCGAGGCACTGGCGACGCTGCTCTACAGCGAGGCCTGGATGCTCGAGACCGACCGCGAGGGGCGCATCATGATCCCGGCCGAACTGGTCGCGCATGCGAACCTGAAGGACGCCGTCACTTTCATGGGCCGCGGCGATCATTTCCATATCTGGGAGCCGGCGGCGGGCACGCAATTCCGCCAGGCCTCGCGCGCGATGGCGCCGGGCTACGCGCCGAAGGTAACCTCGGCGTGACGAATTATTCACACATTCCGGTGCTGCGCGATGAAGCCGTCGCGATGCTGCGGCCGCGCGAAAACACCTTGCTGCTCGATGGAACTTTTGGTGGCGGCGGCTACGCGAAAGCGATCCTCGCGGCGGCCGATTGCCGGTTGATCGCACTCGACCGCGACCCTGCGGCGGTCGCGCGCGGCGCTGTTCTGGCCGAAATGATGCCGGGCCGTTTTAGAATTCTTGGCGGCAGGATCAGCCAGATCGCCGAGCTGCTGAGTGCGGCCGGCATCACCGCTCTGGATGGCGCGGTGTTCGATCTCGGTGTATCATCGTATCAAATCGACGATCCGGCGCGCGGTTTCAGTTTTCGTCACGATGGGCCGCTCGACATGCAGATGGGCGGCGCTGCGGGCACGGCGGCTGAACTCGTCAACTCTCTGTCCGAATCCGAACTTGCTGATATCCTGTATGAATTCGGAGAGGAGAAGGCATCCCGGCGCATCGCGAAAGCGATCGTGCTGCGCCGCGCCGAGCAGAGTTTTAAGACGACGTCGGACCTCGCCGGCGTGATACGGAGCGTCGTGAGACCGGACAAATCGGGCATCGACCCAGCCACCAGGAGTTTCATGGCCTTGCGCATCGCGGTCAATGACGAGCTCGGGGATATCGAGGCGGGGCTGGCGCAGACGGCCGCCTTGCTGCGCGCCGGCGCGCGGCTCGTCTCCGTTAGTTTCCATTCGCTGGAAGACCGTGTGGTCAAGCGCTATTTCGCCAAATTGAGCGGCCGCGAGCCGGGTGTGTCGCGGCACGATCCGGCGGGGCTGCAAAGCGTTGCGGCACCCGGCTTCAGGCTGCTGACCGGCCGGCCGGTGGTGGCAAGCGAGGCGGAGCTGCGCGCCAACCCGCGCGCCCGCAGTGCGAAGCTCCGCGCGGTCGAGAGGCTCGCCGCATGATCCGACCACTCACCTTCTTGAGCGTGCTCGCCTTCATCATCTCGGGCGCGTACATGTTCGCGGTCAAACACCGTGCGGAAATGCTGGACGATCAGCTCGCCCAGGTGAGCCAGGCGACCCGGCTCGACGAGCAGCGCATCCGCGTGCTGCAGGCGCAATGGGCGCTGGAGGTGGACCCGTCGCGGCTGGCACAGCTCTCGAGCGCGTTCACGACGCTGCAGCCGATGCGGCCGGGACAGCTGGTGACGCTTGCCGATCTGCGCGGCGTGCTGCCGCCGCCGGGTAGCGCCGTGCCCGGCGAGAATCCGCAGAATTCAGTGGCGCCGATGCCCAACGCGGCGGACGCGCCGATCGCGCAGGCGGCACCGGTGCTGCCGTTGCCGCCCGCGCCGGCGCCGTTACGGCTCGCGCGCGCGACGGCAACGGCAAGCGAGGCAGCGCCCGGTGTCGCCACGGATCGCCTGGCGGATGTGGAGACGCTGCTGCGCAGTCTGCCGCGGCATCCGCACCCGCATCGTGCCGTGGCGCGCCATGAATACGCCTCGGCCCGGCCGCTCGGCGGCTCGCTGCTGGCGCCGCTGGGCGAGAATTCCGTACCTCTGGCCCCGATGGGGGCGCAGGTGATGTCCGTGCGCGCCGTCGCCCCGGCGCCGGCCGCCGCCGCACCCGCCGATACCGGCGGCTCGATGCTCGGCATGGCGCAGAGCGGGGGCGGGTAGGTGGCCCTCACGATCCGTCCGCAGGGCGAGCCGCCGGCGCGTCGGCGCGGGGCGCCCGATCGCGGGGCTGTGCCGCTGGTCGAGCATGTGCGCGTCACCGCCCCCGACCTTGTGCAGCGCGCCGCCCTGGACAAGGCGCGCGGGCGCATGCTGATCGCGGCGATGCTGTTCGCCGGGCTGTACGGCGTGCTCGCCTTGCGGCTGACCTACGCCACCATCATCCATCCGGTGCTGCCCGCCCCCGCCGTGCTCGCGGCCCTGCAGCCGGTGCTGGACGTGACCCCGCCGCCGCCCGGGCGCGCCGACATCACCGACCGCAACGGCACCATCCTCGCGGTCTCGCTGCCCGGTGCCGAGCTGTTCGCCGATCCGCGCCAGGTCTCCGATCCGCTGGCGGCGACGGAAAAACTAAGCAGCGTGCTGCCGGGCCTCGACGAGACGGCGACGATGCAAAGGCTGAGCTCGGGCAAGGATTTCGTGTATCTGGACCGCAAGCTCACCCCGGCGGAGGAGCTCGCCGTCAACCAGCTCGGCATCCCCGGCGTATATTTTGAGAATAGCGAGAAGCGGCATTATCCGGACGGCGATCTCGCGAGCCATATCCTCGGCGGCGTGACGGTCGGCGATGTCGGCATCGCCGGGGTCGAGGAGTATTTCAACAAGCGCCTGTCGAGCGATCCGGCGCCGCTCGCGCTCTCGATCGATGCTGGCATTCAGAGCATCGTGCATGACGAGCTCGCGGCCGCGGTCAAGGAATTCCAGTCGCCGGGCGGCTGCGCGATCGTGATGAACGCGCATACCGGCGAGATCCTGGCGATGGCGAGCCTGCCGGATTACGACGTCGCCGATCTCGGCAATGCGAGCCATGTGTCGCAGTTCAACAAATGCGTGGCCGGCAATTACGAGCCCGGCAGCGTCTTCAAGCTGCAGACGATTGCGATGGCCCTCGATTCCGGGATGATCCACTGGTGGGACTATTTCGACACGACCCATCCGCTCAAGGTGGGGCGCTTCAGGATCACGGATTTCGAGCCGGTGGATACCTGGATGGCGGTGCCGGAAATCCTCAACGTGTCCTCCAATATCGGCGCGTCGCGGATCGCGACGATTCTGGGGCCGAAGATCGAGCAGGCGTGGTACGCCAAGCAGGGGTTCTTCAAGCCGCTGGACGTCCAGTTGCCGGGCCCGCCGCAGCCGGCTTTCCCCGCGTTCAATAACTGGGGGCTGGCGGCGACGATGACGGTGTCGTTCGGCAACGGCATCGCCGTGAGCCCGCTGCAGCTGGTCACCGGGGTGGTGCCGATCGTCAATGGCGGGATCCGCTATAACCCGACGCTGCTCGCGGTGAACCCGGCGGGGCCGCAGCCGCAGGGCGTGCGGGTGATGCGGGCCGGCACGTCCGAGATGATGCGCAAGCTGATGACCAATGTGGTGCTGTACGGCACCGGCACGAACGCGGCGGTGCCAGGCTATGTCGTCGGCGGCAAAACCGGGACGGCGCAGGTGGTCGGCCCGCATGGCGGGTATCTCAAGCACACCAACAACGCCTCCTTCATGGCCGCGTTCCCCATGGAGAACCCGCAATACGTCATCTACGTGCTGGTGCTGCAGCCGAAGGCGGATGCAACGACGCATGGGTTCACGACCGGCGGCTATATCGCGGCCCCCACGGTCGGGCGGATCATCGCGCGGATCGGGCCGATGCTGGGGGTGATGCCGGCGACCGGCGACAAGCTCGCGGAGCTGGACGCTGCCCTGACCGTGCCGCTGAACCCTGCGACACCGCCGGGCGAGCCCGCTTTGGGGCCGGGCCATCCGCTGCCGCCGGGGGCGAACGCATTCGCCTACCAGCTGCTGGGCGAGACGCCCCCGCCGGGCAGCTATGACACTTTGCAGCGGCTCCCAACCTTGCTTTCCGCGGCGCATGGCACGCATCACACCCACACATCGCCGATGGCGCCCGTCTATCCGGCGTTCGGCAACCATATGACGGAGCGAAACCTGCCGGCGGGTAATCAGGTTGCGGAGCAATCCAATACGAGGGTTGCGGAGCAATCTAATACAAGCGTTGCGGAGCGGTCGGATATCCATGTTGCGGAGCAATGAATTGATCGGCGTGCGGGGCATCACGGCGGATAGCCGGGCGGTGCAGCCGGGCTATCTGTTCGCGGCCCTCCCCGGTGTCGCGTCCGATGGACGGCGCTTCATCGCGGACGCGGTCGCGCGCGGGGCGGTCGCCGTGCTCGCCCCAGAGGATACGACCTGGCCGCCTGGCGTGCCGCCGCGGCCGTTGTTCCGCTCGGCCGCCCCCCGGCAGCGTCTCGCCGAACTCGCGGTGGAACTGGCGGGGCGGATGCCGGACCGGCTGGTCGCGGTCACCGGCACCAACGGCAAGACCAGCACGGTGGATTTTCTGCGCCAGTTTCTGGCGGCCGATGGCAGGCGCGCGGCGTCTCTCGGCACGTTGGGGCTGGTCGCCCCGGGGCTGCCGCATACCGAGAGCCTGACGACGCCGGACCCCGTGAGCCTCGCGCAGACGCTCGCGAAACTCGCCGCCGGCAAAATCACCGATGTGGCGCTGGAAGCCTCCTCGCATGGGCTGGCGCAGAACCGGCTGGACGGCCTGCGATTCTGCGCCGCGGGCTTCACCAACCTGACGCGCGACCATCTGGACTATCACGGCTCGATGGCGGCGTACCGGGGGGCCAAGCTGCGGCTGTTCGAGACGCTGCTGCCGCGCGGCGCGCCGGTCGCCGCGATGGCCGACCTCGAGCCTGAAACCTTTGCGGCCTTGCAGGAGGCCTGCACCCGGCGCCGGCTCGATTTCCGCGCCGTGCGGATCGATGCCTGCACGCCGCTGCCCGACGGCCAGGAGATTGTGAGCGGCGGGCGGACCTGGCGGCTGAACCTGCCCGGGCGGTTTCAGGCGGATAACGCGATGCTGGCCGCCACGCTCGCCGAAGCGCTCGGCGTGCGCGATGCTTTTACAAAATTATCGGGTCTGATGGGCGTGCGCGGCCGGCTGGAACGCGCATTCGTGCTGCCCAACGGCGCCGCCACCTATATTGACTACGCGCACACGCCGGACGCCATCGCGCGCGTGCTCGCAGCCCTGCGGCCGCATACGAACCACCGCCTGGTCATCGTGTTCGGCGCCGGCGGCAACCGCGATGCCGGCAAGCGGCCGTTGATGGGGGCAGCCGCGATGGCGGGGGCGGATGTCGCGATCGTCACCGACGACAACCCGCGCCTCGAGGACCCGGCCGCGATCCGCGCCGCCATTCTGGCCGCCGCACCGGGTGCGATTGAGATCGGCGACCGGCGCGCCGCCATCGCCGCCGGGCTGGAACAACTGGGGCCGGGCGATGTGTTGGTGGTGGCCGGCAAGGGCCACGAGCAGGGCCAGATTGTCGGATCCGAGGTGATCCCGTTCGACGATGCCGCCGTGCTGCGCGAACTGGGGGCTGCGGCGTGAGCGTGCTGTGGGACGATAACGCGCTCTCCGCCGCCATCGGCGGCAAAGCCGGGTTCAGCGTGAGCGGGATCAGCATCGACACGCGCACGATCAAGCCGGGGGATCTGTTCGTCGCCCTCAAGGCCGAGCGCGATGGCCATGATTTTGTGGCCGAAGCCTTCGCAAAAGGGGCGGCCGGCGCGCTGGTGAGCCGGCCGATGCCGGGGCCCGTGCTGGTGGTCGAGGACACGCTGGCGGCGCTAGGCCGGCTCGCCGCCGCCGCCCGCGCGCGGACCAGCGCGCGGGTGATTGCGGTGACCGGCAGCGTCGGCAAGACCACGACCAAGGAGATGCTGCGCCGCTGCCTCGCCGGTTTCGGCGCCGTGCACGCCGCCGAGGCGAGCTTCAACAACCATATCGGCGTGCCGCTCACCCTCGGGCGCCTGCCCGCCGCCGCCGATTTCGCGGTGTTCGAGATCGGCATGAACCATCCTGGGGAAATTCAGCCGCTGAGCGGGCTCGTCCGCCCGCACGCCGCGATCATCACCTGCGTGGACCGCGCGCATCTCGGCCTGATGGGCTCGGAGGCCGCGATCGCCGCCGAAAAGGCCGCGATCTTTGCCGGGCTGGAACCGGGGGGTGCCGGCATCCTGCCCGAGGACAGCAAGTTTTTGGCCCTGCTCCGTTCAAAAATTCCGGCGGATGCAAGGCAGATCGTGTTCGGCACCGGCCACGGGGATGTGCGGCTGCTGCGGCTCAAAAGTACCGCCGAGGCATCGGAGCTCTCGGTCCTGATTGCCGGGCGCACCATAAAACTGCGGCTCGCCGCACCCGGGCTGCACATGGCGCTGAACGCCTGCGCGGTGCTGGCCGCGGCCGCCGCCATCGGGCTCGACCCGGCGGATGCGGCCGCCAGCCTCGAGGATTTTGCGCCCTTCGCCGGGCGCGGCGCGCGCCGCGCCCTCGGCCTGCCGAGCGGGGGTCGAATTTTGCTCCTGGATGAGAGCTATAACGCCTCCGGCGCCTCGATGCGCGCGGCACTCGAGGTCCTCGCACTCCAGCCCGGCCGTCGGATCGCGGTGCTGGGCGATATGCTGGAGCTCGGCGTGCATGCCACCGCCGAGCACCTGGCCCTCAAAACCCCGGCCGGGACCGCGGACCTGATTTTTACCTGCGGCCCCGAGATGAGGCATTTGTTCGACTCGCTGCCGCAGGCCAAGCAGGGAGGGCATGCGGCTGACGCCGCGTCTCTCGCCCCGCTCGTGCAGGCCGCTTTGCGCGACGGTGATACGGTTCTGGTGAAAGGCAGCTACGGCAGCCGCATGCGTGACGTTATCTCGCGCCTCGAAAGCCAAGACTGATGCTGTATGCCGTGCTGCTGCCGCTGGCGGGACATGTCCACGCCTTCAACCTGTTTCGCTACATCACCTTCCGCGCCGGCGGCGCCTGCCTGACGGCTCTGGTCATCAGCTTCTGGGCCGGCCCGAAGCTGATCCGGATGCTGAAGACCCTGCAGCGGCATGGCCAGCCGATCCGGCTCGATGGGCCCGAGCGCCACCTGATCGAGAAGAAGGGCACGCCCACCATGGGCGGCGTGCTGATCCTGATCGCCCTTGGCCTCTCGACGCTGATCTGGGCAGACCTCGAGAACGGCTATGTCTGGGCGACCCTGCTGGTGACATTCGGCTATGGCGCCATCGGCTTTGCCGATGATTTTCTGAAACTCACGCGGCGCAATACGAAGGGCGTGTCGGGCCGGGTGAAGCTCGTCGCCCAGGCCGGCATCGGGCTTGCCGCCGCCGTGTGGATGACGCAGCTGATGCCGGGCGCTTTGGGTAGCGAACTTGCCGTGCCGGTGTTCAAGAGCGTGATGATCCCGTTCGGGTTTCTCTTCCCCCTGGTCGCGATGTTCGTGCTGATGGGCGCCTCCAATTCCGTGAACCTGACGGATGGGCTGGACGGGCTCGCGATCGTGCCGACGATGATCGCGGCGGGCGTGTTCGCGCTGATCGCCTACCTCGTCGGCAACCATATTTTTGCTGGCTACCTGCAGCTTAATTTCATCCCGGGTGCCGGCGAGCTCGCCGTGTTCCTCTCGGCACTGATCGGTGCTGGCCTCGGCTTCCTCTGGTTCAACGCGCCGCCGGCCGCCGTGTTCATGGGTGATACGGGCTCGCTCTCGCTCGGCGGGGCGCTCGGGGCCGTGTCGGTTGCGACCAAAAGCGAGATCGTGCTCGCCATCGTCGGCGGGCTGTTCGTGGTGGAGACCGTCTCGGTCATCGTCCAGGTGTTCTGGTACAAGCGCACCGGGCGGCGGGTGTTTCTGATGGCCCCGCTGCACCATCATTTCGAGAAGAAGGGCTGGGCTGAGCCGACGATCGTGATCCGGTTCTGGATCATCGCGATGATCCTCGGGCTGGTCGGTCTGGCGACCCTGAAAATCCGATGATTTTTGGCCCGGTGTTTTCAGGGATGCGGTTTGCCGTGCTGGGCCTGGGGCGGGCCGGCCTGCCGGCCGCGCGCGCGCTGGGGGAGATGGGCGCCGAGGTGTTCGTCTGGGATGACTCCCTGAATGCTGCCGAGGGCTTTGCGTTTGTGAAACCCTCCGACGTGCCTGGCACCCTCGACGCGCTGGTGCTCTCGCCCGGCATACCGCATCTGCTGCCCGCGCCGCATCCCGAGGCCGCGTGGGCGCGGACGAGGGGCGTGCCGGTGCTGACGGATGCCGAGCTTCTGTTCCGCGCGGTCCGCCTGAGCGGGGGCAAAACCCGGTTTGCGGGGATCACTGGCACCAACGGAAAATCCACCACCACGGCGCTGCTCGCGCATATGCTGGCTGTCGCCGGCATCCCGCACGCGGCAGGCGCCAATCTCGGGCCGGCTGCGCTCTCGCTGCCGCTGCTGCCCGATGACGGCGTGTATGTGCTCGAAATGTCGAGCTACATGTTGGAACGAATCGCGACCCTGCGCTTCGATGTGGCGGCGATGCTCAACCTCTCCCCCGACCATCTGGACCGCCATGGCGACATGGACGGCTACGCCGCCGCCAAGCGCCAAATTTTCGCGCGCCAGGATGCCGGCTGCACGGCTGTGATCGGCGTTGATGACGCGCGTTCACGCGCGATGGCGGCGTGGCTCGAGGGGCAGCCGGCGCGTGTCATCCGGGTGTCCGGCGATGCGTTTGATACCGCCGGCGCGCGGGCGCTACCGGGCGCGCATAATGCGCAGAACGCGGCGGCGGCGGCGGCGATGGCGCGCGCGCTCGGCGTGCCGGAGGCGGCGATCGCGCGGGGGATCCAAACCTATCCCGGTCTGGCGCATCGCCAGCAGGAGGTCGCCGTGGCGGATGGCGTGCGCTTCATCAATGACAGCAAGGCGACCAACGCGGATGCGGCGTCGCGCGCCATGGGGTGCTACGAAAACTTTGTGTGGATCGCGGGCGGTGTGGGCAAGGAGGGCGGGATCGCGCCGCTGGCGCCGTATTTTCCGCGCGTGCAGCAGGCGTTTCTGATCGGCCGGGATGGTGCCGCGTTTGCCGAGACGCTGCGCGCGCATGACGTGCCGCATGTCGTGTCGGGCTCGTTGGAGGCGGCGGTGCCGGCGGCGTTCGCCGCGGCGCGCGGGGCAAGCAAAATCGTATTGTTCGCGCCCGCTGCCGCCAGCTTTGATCAGTTCAAAAACTTTGAAGCCAGAGGCGAGCGTTTCGCCCAGCTGGCCGGAGGGATTTCATAATGCCCTCGCTCTCGCGCGCGGATACCTCCGTCATCGGCCGCTGGTGGTGGAGCGTGGACCGCGTCACCCTCGTCGCCCTCGCGGTGCTTATCGGCATCGGCTACGTGCTGGCGCTGGCCGCAACCCCCGGGCTCTCAACCCGCGTGACCGACCCGCATACGCTTGCGATGATCAAGCAGATCCTCTTCCTCGGTGCCGGCGGCGCCATCATGCTGGGAATGTCGATGTTCTCGCTGCGCCAGGTCAAACTTGCAGCGCTCGGCATGGGGATCGTGTTTTTTCTGCTCACCGGTTTCACGCTCGTGCACGGCGTGGAGGTCGACGGCGCGCATCGCTGGATTTCACTGCCCGGCTTCACGATCCAGCCGAGCGAGTTTCTGCGCCCCGGTTTCATCATCATCTCCGCCTGGCTGATCGCGGAAGCCAGGCGCACACCGGGGTTTCCGGGCAAACGCGCGGCCCTCGGCGTGTTTCTGCTGGTGGCACTGTTATTAAAAATGCAGCCCGATATCGGCATGACGTTCCTGTTCACGATGGTCGTGTTCGCGCAATTCTATCTGGACGGCCTGCCGCTTAAATTTGTCGGCATCGCGGCATTGGTGGTGCTGGGAGCGGGCGTGTGCGCCTTCCTGTTCATCAGCCACGTGCACACCCGCGTCGAATTGTTCCTGCACCCGACCAAGACGTCCGCCTATCAGGCGCTGACAGCCCTCTCGGCCTTCGGCAATGGCGGGATGTTCGGCCTCGGGCCCGGCGAGGGCGAGGTCAAGCATTATCTGCCGGATGCGCGGGCGGATTTCGTGTTCGCGGTCGCGGGCGAAGAGTTCGGTCTGTTTTTCTGCGGCTTTATCATCCTCGTATTTGCCGCGATCGTGATCCGCGCGATGCTGCGGCTGCTCGCCGAGCCGAACCTGTTCGTGTTGCTGGCGGCGGGTGGCCTGATCATCGGCTTCGGCCTGCAGGCATTTGTCAACATGGCGTCCTCGCTCTCGCTCATTCCAACCAAAGGCATGACGTTGCCCTTTATTTCCTACTGCGGCAGTTCCGTGCTCGCCATCTCGGTGCAGATGGGTTTCCTGCTGGCGCTGACGCGCAAACGCCATGTTGGAGACTACGTATGAGGGCCGCGGTGAACCAGCCGGTGGTGATCGCGGCCGGCGGCACGGGCGGGCATTTTTTCCCCGCCGAAGCGCTTGCGGGTGCGCTGATCGAGCGCGGCGAGCGCGTCGTGCTGCTCACGGATGCGCGCTCCTCGGCCGCGCGATCCGCGATCTTCGCGCGCTGCGAGGCGCATGTTATCCCGGGTGCGGGCATCGCCGGCCGCAATGTTTCGCGCGCGGTCTCGGGCGCTGCCGAGATCGGCCGCGGGGTCTGGGTCGCGCGCAGGCTGATGGCGCCGATGTCACCCGCGGTCGTCGTCGGCTTCGGCGGCTATCCCTCGGTCGCGCCTCTGCTCGCCGCGCGCAGCCTGCGCCGCCGGCCGACACTCATCCTGCACGACCAGAACGCGGTGCTCGGCCGCGCTAACCAGCTGTTGGCCCGGCTGTGTGACCGCATCGCGCTCAGCTTTGCCGCGACCGCAGGCTTGCCGGTCGGCGTTGCCGGGACCCTCACCGGCAACCCGGTGCGCCCCGCGATCACCGCCCAGCGCCGCGCCGCGTATCATCCGCCCGAGGATAAGATCGAGCTGCTCGTTCTCGGCGGCTCGCTCGGTGCGACCGCCTTCGCGACGTTGATCCCGGCCGCACTCGCCGCTTTGCCGGCAGCCTTGCGGGCGCGCATCAACCTCACCATGCAGTGCCCGCAGACAGTGGTGGAGACCGCGCGCAGCGCGCTGGCTGCCTGCGGCGTTAACGCCGCGTTGGCCCCGTTTTTCGATAACGTCGCCGAGCTTCTGGTCGGTGCCCACCTCGTGATCGCGCGTGCCGGCGGCTCCACGGTCGCCGAACTAACGGTTGTCGGCCGCCCCGCGATCCTGATCCCGCTGCGCATCAACGCCGACCAGCTCGCCAACGCGCAGGCGCTGGTCGGGTCAGGTGGTGCTGTGCACGTGCCGCAGAGCGAGGGGGCGCCTGCTTTGGCGGCGGCGCTGAGCACGCTGCTGTCAGAACCGGCACGGCTGGCGGCGATGGCGAAAGCCGCAGGCCGCATGGGCATTTTTGACGCCGCCGAGCGCCTGGCGACGATGGTCGGGCAGGCCGTCGCGGGCCGCGCCGATGTACCGGGTGTACGCAAATGAGGGCGCTGCCGCTCAGCATCGGGACGCTGCATTTCGTCGGCATCGGCGGCATCGGCATGTCGGGCATCGCGGAGGTGCTGCACGTGTTGGGCTACGCCGTGCAAGGCAGCGACATCGCCGAGAGTGCGAATGTCGCGCGGCTGCGCGCGGCCGGCATTCCCGTCGCCATCGGCCATGACGCCGCCAATCTGCGCGACGCGCAGGTGGTGGTGATCTCGACCGCGGTGCCGCGCGACAATCCGGAGGTTGTCGCGGCGCGCAACAAGCTGATCCCCGTGGTCCGGCGGGCCGAGATGCTGGCCGAACTGATGCGCCTCAAATGGGCCGTCGCGGTCGGCGGCACGCATGGCAAGACCACGACGACAAGCCTGGTCGCCGCCGTGCTCGAAGGGGCGGGTTTCGATCCGACCGTGATCAATGGCGGGATCATCAACGCTTATGGCAGTAACACGCGCTTGGGGGCGGGCGACTGGATGGTCGTCGAGGCCGATGAATCCGATGGCAGTTTTCTGCGCCTGCCCGCGGTCATCACCATCGTCACCAACATGGATCCCGAGCATCTCGACCATTGGGGCACGCGCGAGGCGATGGAGGCGGGCTACCGGCAGTTCGTCTCTAACATCCCGTTTTACGGCTTTGCCGTGCTCTGCATCGACCATCCGGCGGTGCAGCAGATGATCCCGGCACTCTCGGATCATCGGGTGATCACCTATGGGTTTTCGCCGCAGGCCGATATTCGCGCGGAGCGGATCATCTCGGCGAAAGATGGCGCGACCTTCGAGGTGCGCTTTGCCGACCGCGCCACCGGGCGGGCGCGGCGCATGGGGCCGTTCCGGCTGCCGATGCTGGGCAACCACAACGTATCCAACGCGCTCGCCGCGATCGCGGTCGCGACGGAGATGGAGATCGACGAGGCGCAGATCAAAAGCGCGTTGCAAAACTTCGCTGGTGTAAAGCGTCGGTTTACGAAAACCGGCGAAGCCGGTGGGATCACGGTGATCGACGATTACGGGCATCACCCGGTCGAGATCGCCGCGGTGCTGAAGGCCGCGCGCCAGGCGGGCGCGCGCGATGTCGTCGCCGTCGTGCAGCCGCATCGCTACACGCGCCTCGCGTCGTTGTTCGAGGAATTCTGTACCTGCATGAACGATGCGGGGACCGTGATTGTCGCGGATGTTTACGCCGCTGGTGAGGCGCCGATCGAGGGGATCGACCGGGACGCGCTGATCGAGGGTCTGCGCGCGCACGGGCATCGCCAGGTCGTGCCGCTGACGGACCCGGCCCATCTGCCGGAGATGGTGCACGCGATCGCGCGGCACGGTGATTTCGTCATCTGCCTGGGTGCCGGCAGCATCACGCACTGGGCCGCCGCACTGCCGGCGGCTTTGCAAACGCTGAGGCAGCCGCGATGACGCTCTGGTCCCAACGCGCGCGCGTTAGCGAGCAGACGCCGCTCGCGCCCAGCACATGGTTTCGCGTGGGCGGACCCGCGGAATACCTTGTCCGTCCGGCGGATACCGAAGATCTCTGCGAGATTGTTAGAAACCTGCCGCTCGAAATGCCGCTGACCGTGATCGGTGCTGCCTCCAACCTGATTGTGCGCGATGGCGGTCTGCATGGCGCGGTGATCAAGCTTGCGCGTGGTTTTGGCGAGGTTCTGGTTGAGCCCGATGGCATCATCGCCGGTGCAGCCTGCCTCGATGTCACGGTCGCCGAGCACGCTGCCGCCGCATCGCTCAGCGGATTGGAGTTTTTGTCCGGCATTCCGGGGACGATCGGCGGTGCGGTGGCGATGAATGCGGGCGCCTATGGCGGTGACATCGCAGACGTTCTTGACTGGGCGGAGATCGTCATGCGCCCAGGCGAACTCGTGCGCATACAGGGCGGTGATCTGGGGTTTTCGTACCGACACGCGAACCTTGGTTCCGATGCGATCGTCGTGCGGGCCCGCCTGCGGGCGCGGCCGGGAGATGCGAGTGCAATTGCGGCCCGCATGGCGGAGATAAAAAGCAAGCGCGAGGCGAGCCAGCCGGTGCGCGCGCGGACCGGCGGTTCCACCTTTGCCAACCCGCCGGGCCAGAAGGCGTGGGAGCTGATCGACGCCGCCGGTTGCCGTGGTCTCGCGCATGGCGGCGCGCAGGTCTCCGAACTTCACTGCAATTTCCTGCTGAATAATGGCGGCGCGACGGCCGCCGAGCTGGAGGGGCTGGGCGAGGAGGTGCGCCGCCGCGTCGAGCATAGTTCAGGTATCGCGCTGCGTTGGGAAATCAAACGGATCGGGGTGCCCCTATGAAGCGCGTGGCGGTTTTGCATGGCGGTATCTCGGCCGAACGCGAGGTCTCTCTGCGCTCCGGAGCGCAGGTGATCGCTGCCTTGCGGGTCGCGGGGTACGATGTTGTACCGGTCGAGGTCGGGCCGGATTTGGGCGCCTTGATAACGGCGCTAACACCAGCCCCTGACGCGGTGTTCAACGCGCTGCACGGACGTTTCGGTGAGGATGGTACGATCCAGGGCGTGCTCGACTATCTCGGCATCCCCTATACCCATTCAGGCGTGCGCGCCTCCGCGCTCGCGATCGACAAGGCGGCGGCGAAAGCGGTGTTCGCGCATGCCGGGCTCCCCGTGGCCCCGCACCGCATCATCGACATCGGCGAGCTTGCCGACCACGACCCGCTGCCGCCGCCTTACGTGGTAAAGCCGGTGAACGAAGGCTCGTCCGTTGGCGTGCACATCATCCGCCCCGGGGATAACATTGGCGCTTTGATTGCGCAGAGCTGGACCTTCGGGCCCGCAATGGCAGAGCAGTTCGTGCCCGGGCGGGAACTGACGGTCGGCGTGCTGGAGGACCGCGCCCTGGCGGTCACCGAAATTCTCCCTAGCGAAAACTTCTACGATTATCATTCGAAGTACGCTGATGGCGGCTCGCGCCATGTGGTGCCGGCGCAACTCCCCGAGGAGGTTACGAGGCGCGCGCTCGAAATAGCACTCGCGGCGCACCGCGCATTGGGCTGCCGCGGCGCGAGCCGGGCAGACCTGCGCTATGATGACGAAACAGGCCGCCTCGTGCTGTTAGAGGTCAACACGCAGCCGGGACTAACGCCGGTATCGCTGTTGCCCGAGCAGGCGGCGTATGTGGGGATGGATTTCCCGGCACTCTGCGCCTGGATGGTGGAGCGGGCGGCATGCCGCGTGTAACCGCCACCGCACGCCCCGGCATTTCGCGCCCCGCCAGCCGGACGCGTGCCAAAAAGATCGCGCCGCAGGATAGGCTTTCCGCACGCACGCTCTTTTTGCGCCGCGTGCGGCGAAGTCTGCGGCCGGGGCTCTGGCTGCTCGCCGTCGTGTCGTTGCTCATCGTCGGCACGGCGTTTTTTCGTAATCTGCATTTGCCGGCGGCCACTAACGCCGCTGCCACGACGCATCACGGCTTTGGTTTAGCTAGCCTTGCAGCCGATGCCGGTTTTCGTATCGAGAATGTCGAGGTGGTGGGCGCGCGGACGACCGACCCCGCAGCCCTCGCGGCAGCGATCGGCGTGCGCGCCGGTGAGCCTAGCCTTGGCATTTCGTTGAGCGATATCCGGGCGCGGGTGGCGGCGTTAGGGCCGGTGCAGACGGCAACCGTCGAGCGCGTACTCCCAGGTACGCTGATCGTACGTGTCACCGAGCGCGGCGCCTACGCCATATGGCAGACCGGGGGTAACGGCGCGCCGCTAACGTTCCAGCTGATCGACAAGGCCGGCAATGTCATCGCCGACCAGGACGCCGCTGCCGCCAAGCGCCGCGAACCAGGCCTGCTGCTGCTGGTCGGTGCTAACGCGCCCGCTAACGCGCAGACCCTGTTGGAGGCTTTGGCGGCACAGCCCGCCGTGCAGGCGCGCACCGCCGCCGCCGAGCGCATCGATGGCCTTCGCTGGAACCTGATCCTGAAAAACCAGACAGTCGTGAAACTGCCGATCGAGAACATGGATGGCGCCCTCGCCGAACTCAGCACTTTGCAACGCTCCATGTCGCTGCTCGACCGGCCCGTGGAAGTGATCGATCTGCGCATCCCCGGACGCCTGGTCGTACGTCCCTATCCCGCATCGGTGGACGCGCCGGCCACGTCCCCGGGAGAGCACACGTGAATAACATGTCCCGCCGCCCGCCCGTGATCGACCACGCGCCACTGCCGCCGCCCGATGACACGCTGCGCACCCGCAACATTCGCTCGGGCCCCTTTGGTGTGCTCGATCTCGGCTCGACGAAAATCGCCTGCCTGATCGGCCGCGCGGAATCCGATGGCAGGCTCCGCGCGCTCGGATTTGGCTGGCAGAAAAGCCGTGGCATCAAAGCCGGCGGGATCGTCGATCTGGACGAGGCGGAGAAGGCGATCCGCGCCGCCGTCGGGGCAGCCGAGGACATGGCGGACACGCGGCTCAAATCCGTGTATGTGAACCTCTCTTGCGGGCAGCCGGAATCGCGGCTGTTCAACGTGCAATGGCCGGTCGATGGGCGTGCTGTCACCACCGATGACATCCTGCGAGTCGTGCGCGAGGCGCGCCACCGCGCTGCCGCCGACGGCCGGGCAACGATCCATGCGCTGCCGCTCAGTTTCGCAACCGATGAAACTGCCGGCGTGACAGATCCGCGCGGCTTGTTTTGTGACACGCTGACAGCGCAGCTGCACGTCATCGATGCCGGCAACACTGCTCTGCGCACGCTGGCTGCCTGCCTGTCGCGTTGCGAGCTCAACATCGCCGCCCTGGTTTCGGCGCCCATGGCCGCCGGGCTCTCTTCGCTCGTCGGTGATGAGCGCGAACTGGGCGCCACTGTCATCGACATGGGCGGCGGGACGACGACGCTCGCGGTGTTCGCCGAGGGACAGGTGCTGCACACGGCGCAATTGCCGATCGGCGGCCTGCACGTGACCAACGACATCGCGCGCGGTTTTTCAACCTCGGTTGCCCATGCTGAGCGGTTGAAGGCGCTGTATGGGAACTGCCAGGGCAGCCCGGATGACGAGCGCGAATTGCTGCCGGTGCCGCAGGTCGGCGAGGATGAGCACCAGATCGCAAAGATGCCGCGTTCGATGCTGATCAGCGTGATCCGCCCGCGACTCGAGGAAATCTTCGAGTTGACCAAGGACCGTCTGGAGACCGCGGGACTCGGCCGCGCCGCCGGCACGCGGGTCGTGTTAACGGGCGGGGCCTCGCAGCTCGGCGGGGTGCGCGAACTCGCTGCCCAGATCCTTGACCGAAACGTGCGCTTGGGACGGCCCGGCGGGATGATTGGGCTTCCGGATTCCGCGAGCGCACCCAATTTCGCGACCCTCGTCGGACTCCTCGCTTTCGCAACAGGTGAAGGGCAGACCATGCAGGATATCAATTTTGAAGCGGAACGCGGGACCGGATGGTTCCGCGGCATCGTCGATTTCTTAAAAAATCGGGTTTGAAGCGATCGATTTTTTAAAAAATCGTGTTTGACATGAAAACGGCGCATTCGTTACCCGTATTGGCCTGAGGAGAGACATCATGGTTTTGCACCTGTCAGTCGAAAAGACCCAACATACCGATTTCACGCCGCGTATCACCGTGATCGGCGTCGGTGGCGGCGGCTGCAACGCGGTCAATAACATGATCTCGCTGAACCTGCCTGGCGTCGACTTCGTCGCCGCCAATACGGATGCGCAACAACTGCAGCGCTCGCTCTCTGAGCGTCGGATCCAGCTCGGGCCGCATCTCACGCAAGGCAACGGCGCAGGCGGGCGGCCGGAAGTTGGCAAGGCCTCTGCCGATGAGGCGGCCGACGAGCTCGCCCGGCACCTGGAGAACACCCACATGGTGTTCATCACCGCCGGCATGGGCGGCGGGACCGGCACGGGGGCCGCACCCGTGATCGCCCGCATGGCGCGCGAGCGCAACATCCTCACGGTCGGCGTCGTGACCAAGCCTTTCGCGTTCGAGGGCAAGCGCCGCATGCGCGCCGCCGAGGAGGGCATCAACGAGCTGCAGGCCTATGTCGATACGCTCATCGTCATCCCCAACCAGAATCTTTTCAAAGTGGCTAACGAGCGCACCGGCTGGAAGGAAGCCTTCGAGATGGCCGACAACGTCCTCTATATGGGCGTGCGCGGCGTCACCGACCTGATGGTGCTCCCGGGCATCGTCAACCTCGACTTTGCCGATGTGCGCACAGTGATGTCGGAAATGGGCAAGGCCGTGATGGGCACGGGCGAAGCCGAGGGCGAGGATCGCGCGATTCGCGCCGCCGAAGCCGCAATCAGCAACCCGCTGCTCGAGGACACTAACATCAAGGGTGCGCGCGGCCTGCTGATCAACATCACCGGCGGCTCGGAGGTCACCATCTTCGAGGTCGACCAGGCGGCCAACCGCATCCGCGAGGAGGTCGATGCCGAGGCTAACATCATGTTCGGGATGTCGCTGGACGAGACCCTGGGCGGGCGCATTCGCGTCTCGGTCGTCGCAACCGGCATCGACGGCGCCTCGCAAATGGCCGCCATGCCCAAACTTCAGGTGGTCAACGGCCCCGCCGAGCCCGTCGCCTTTCCGGCGCAGGCGCACACGCAAAATGTGACGCCGGCGGCAGCTCCGGTGGTGGCCGCACCGCCGCCAAACACGCGCCCGGCCGGCTATGTGCCGGAGCCGCCCACGACGCCGCTGCTCTCCAAGGCGTACCTGAACCGTGCAGCCGAGGAACTGGAGCTAGGCGAACCCGCCGCGGCGCCGCCGCCGCGTCCGGCACCGCCGGTGCGCGCAACCACGGCCACCGCACGGCCGCCTGAGACACCGAAAGCGAGCAGCATTTTTAAATCCGTGTTCGGTTTCGGCGGGGCTGCAAAGCCCGCCCCCGCTCCGCAGCCGCATCGGCAGGAGCCGGCGATGACACCGGAGCCCGAGCGCGAGCCGGCACGCGCCGCAGTCCGTCCGGCGCAGATCGATGAGATCGGGCTGGAGATCCCGGCGTTTTTGCGGCGGAATAATCCGTAGGGGTAGGAAGCAAGGGCTATTTTTTGTGAACAAAAAGTAGCAAAAAAACTTTGATAATGTCGTTCATGGGCTTCGGTGGCGTCAAAGACCACGGCCTAGCATAGCAGAAGTTTTTTGCTTCTTTTTTTCAAAAAAGAAGCGCTTTCTTCCTTCCTCTATGAAACGCTCCCGCACCCGTCCCCCGCCGCTCTCCGCCCAATCGCTGCGCTTCATCGAGCGGCGTGGCATTTCGCGCAACGGTTTGCGGGACGTGTACCATTCGCTGATGACGATGCCGTTACCGGCCCTGGTTGGGGTGCTGGCCGGCGTGTTCATTGCCGTCAATATCGTCTTTGCCGCCGCCTATTTCATGAGTGGCGGGCTTGGCGGCATTGGCCATGGCGGTTTTGCGGACGCCTTCTTTTTTTCAGTGCAGACGCTCTCAACCACCGGCTATGGCGCGATCTATCCTGTGTCGTTAGCGGCTAACGCGATCAGCGGCTTTGAGATCATGTTCGGTGTGCTCGGCACGGCGTTGGCGACGGGCGTGCTGTTTGCCAGGCTGTCGCGCCCTAACGCGCGGGTCACCTTCAGCCGCGTTACGGTGGTTTATGCCTTCAAAGGCACGCCGACGCTGATGTTCAGGATGATCAACGAGCGCCGCAACCAGATCGCGGAAGCGCGCATCAGCGTGACGGTGACGCGCGAGGAGGATGACGGGCATGGCGGGATCATCCGGCGGATGAGCTCGCTTCGCCTGGAACGCGAGGCTTCGCCGATCTTTGCGCTGAGCTGGCTGGTCCTGCATCGGATCACCCAGGACAGCCCGTTTTACGGCATGGATGTCGCGGCGTTAGAGGCGGCGGGCAGCGTGATCATCTGTTCTCTGACCGGGATCGACGACACGCTGAAGACGGCCATTTATGCCCGCCATATCTACGGCCCGCAGGATTTGCGGTTCAACGAGCGGTTCGTGGACGTGATCGAGCGGGGCGAGGGCGGGACCCTCGCCATCGATTACCGCAGATTTCATGACACAGTTGCCGTGTAAAACATTTAGTTACAAGGGGTTATAGCGACATAATCAGAAATAATGATTGACTGGCCGAGGGACGGCCGGGTCGGTAGATTGCACTGCATCAATTAAGATAGGCTTAAGAATGTCGTCTCTGCGTGACCGGACCACTGTTCAGCATTTTCGCGCGGCCCCCCTGCTGCGGCGGACGCTGAAAGCGGCCATCTCGGCGGTTGGCGTTGGCCTGCACAGTGGGGCGCCGGTCGAGATCACGCTGCGGCCGGCCGGCCCCGGCACCGGCATTGTGTTTCATCGCACGGATCTGGGTGTTAACATTCCCGCGCGGTTCGACCGTGTCGCTGACACGCGCCTGTGCACGGTGGTGAGCGAGGGCGCGGCCCGCGTTGGCACGATCGAGCATCTGATGGCGGCTCTCTGCGCCTGCGGGATCGATGATGCGCTGGTAGAAGCGAATGCCGCCGAGCTGCCGATTTTTGACGGTTCGGCCGCGCCATTCCTGTTCCTGATCGAGAGTGCCGGCATGGCCGACCATGGCGGGCCGCGCGATTGTCTCGAAATCCTGCGGACCGTGCGGGTCGAGCATAACGGCGCGTTTGCCGAGCTGCGCCCCCACCATGCCGGGGAGGCGGGCTTTGAGATGTCGCTCGCGATCGAATTTGCCGCCGCCGCGATCGGCGCGCAGGCCTACAGCCTGAGCCTCACCGCGGAGACCTTTGCAACCGAGCTTGCCGCCGCCCGCACCTTTACCCTGGCCGGCGAAATCGCCGCCTTGCGCGAAGCCGGCCTCGCCAAAGGCGGGAGCCTCGCGAATGCCATCGTCGTCGACGGGGCTGACGTGCTAAACCCCGAGGGCCTGCGGTTCGCGGATGAATTCGTGCGTCACAAGCTGCTGGATGTGGTGGGCGACCTCGCCCTCGCCGGCGCGCCGATCTCAGGGCGTTTTGTTGGCAGCCGGACCGGGCATGCGATCAATAACCAGCTGCTACGCGCGGTGTTCGCGGACACCGCGAATTACCGTTTCGTGCAGGATACCAAGGCGCTGGCCCTGACGGCCGCTTAGAAAGACCGATAACACCCCCTCGGCTTTAGCGACCACGACCGTCAATCGACCTCAATAAAATAACGAGCGTATGATCTCGTTTCGTGCGATCATGCGCTCGTCTCCGGTTTGGAGGGTTCGATGACGCCACGGATGTCGGCTGCTGAACTCGGCCTGCTCGCGAGCTTTTTGCGTTGCGCCCAACATTATTTTGAGTTTGGGGCGGGCGGCAGTACCTGCCTTGCCGCCAGCCTGGTGGCAAAATCGGTGACGGCGGTCGACTCGTCGCAGGCCTGGCTGGATGAGGTAGCGGCCTATTGCGCAGCGACCGCGCAGCCGCGAAAACCTCAGCTCATCCATGTCGATATCGGGCCGATCCGCGACTGGGGGTATCCAGCCGATGACACCGCGCGGGAAAAATGGCCGGTCTATCATGACGGCGTATGGGAGCACCCGCGCGCGAAATCCGCGGATCTGTTTCTGGTCGATGGCCGCTTCCGCGTCGCCTGCTTCATGCAGATCATCCTTCACACCGGCCCTGACAGCCTGATCGCAATCCACGATTTTGCATCGCGCAAAGAGTATCACGTGGTGCGGGAGGTGGCGCGCGAAATTGCGCGGAGTGAAGATCTGGCGGTGTTTATGCCCCTGCCGGGAGATGCAACGGCGCCCGCTGCGCGGATATTGGAGGCGCACCGGTTTGTGGCGGGTTAGGCAACGGGCACGGAGGGAGCCATGGGTAAATCGATTTTCATCAGTCTGCCGGTCGCCGACCTGAAGACGTCAGTAGATTTCTACAAGGCGATCGGTTTCACAAACAATCCGCGGTTCACCGATGAGGCTGCGGCGTGTATGGTGTGGAGCGAGCAGATCAGTTTTATGCTGCTGACCCATGCCAAATGGCAGACGTTCACAACCCGCCCCATCCCGCCGAAAACATCGAGCGGGGTGATGCTGGCGCTGTCCTGCGAGAGCCGCGACGCGGTCGATGCCATGACCAACGCCGCCGCCGCGCATGGCGGCATCGCCGATATCAATCCGATCGAGGACCATGGTTTTATGTACACCCGGGATCTGGCTGACCCGGACGGTCATGCCCTGGGCGCGATGTGGCTGAATGTTTCGGCAATGCCGG
>Ga0116231_10005926_pt1 | contig 23741 bp, 11 predicted proteins | sample S1TSphgellanicum_2_FD_89695 | JGI IMG/M metagenome (GOLD analysis project Ga0116231, IMG submission 89695) | Host-associated microbial communities from peat moss isolated from Minnesota, USA - S1T2_Fd - Sphagnum magellanicum MG | ecosystem: Host-associated > Plants > Peat moss > Unclassified...
ATTGGGTATTTTTTTTGTAGTGCTTATTTTGTTTATGTATTTGGATTTTTTTTTTTTTTTTTTTTTTTGTTGTGAAATCACTTTAGTTTTTGGACATTAGGTGAATTCTAGATTGCATGAAAGTCCTTCCAAGCTTCTATTGATGTTGTATTTTTAAATGTCATGTAGGTATGATATCCAAAATAAAACTTGAGACAAGCTTGAACCCAAGCAATGAATGAAAAATGCATTCAAACAAAAGCAAATATAGTGTAGTATAGGGGCAAGTTTAGCACATGTTTGTGGAAGATATAACTATGCCACACCAAAAAAATATTCCTTTAATATCCAAAAGTATTTTTCATTTTTCTTCACAAAAATTTTTTTAGAGAAAAATAATTTTGAAAAAATCAACATTTCTAAAAATTAAATAATTTGTACCAAAGGCCACCCCATGTACTATGATATTAAAGAATCATATACATCAAAACTTAGAACCTGATCTATGTATGTCATGTTCAATGGAGAATACAAACACATCAAACTCTATGGGGTGCAAGCTAGATAGTTTCAAGTCCCCTACAAGATGGTATGCATTCAAAATGCAAAGGATTGCCTTCAATAATGCTTGCAATTCTTGCACATACATATGGTTTCTTGCTAGAATCCCCACCTCAAGTTGCCACCGCCATCTTACATGCCAAGGAAAGAGACTTCCATAATAGAAATGAAATAACAATACATGTATCCTAACTAGGAAAGCCAAGTTGACATGGTCACATTTCACCTGCAATAAAAATGTAACCTAGACGTTAAGCAATTTCAAAAGCAAACCAAAAGAAGGCAAAATTTCACTATAGGATACATCTCTCACAAAATGCCTCCATAATTATTATTTTTTAATTTTAAAAAAATTCATATCAACTTAAAATCTTTCTATGGTGATAATGTTGTAGTGTCTTTTTATTGCATAATCATTAACAATAGGAGTTAAAATATTATGTCCAGTTCTATCTACAAACTTGAGTCACAAAGTTGTTAAAAGATTGAAATTCATCTAGGATTGCTAATCATGAAAATTGAAGATACATGGTCAACCGGAGAATAAGTAGTAAAACAAAGTAGATAGGCAATTCTCCCTACCTAAAGCCTCCTATGAAACTCAAAATAATCCTCCATGGACTTACATATTAAATTATATTTTGTAGTCAACCCATGTATTAAATGTATATTAATTATTGACAACCATTTGAGCAATAAGACTAACTTCCCTAAACTCATCTTCATAGTTGAACAAATTCATTTTTGGGTGGCATCATTAGGAACCACCTTATCGAAGAAAGGTGGATTTCATTTAATTTAATTAGTTTAATTAGATATTTTAATTTTTCTTTTTATTGTTGATTTGCACCACATGGATTTTGTGTTTTTCATTTATGTACACATTATGGAAAATTTGTAAACACCTACATAAGTTACATAAGTAAAAAATTTGTGTTCTTGAAATGTTTCAAACATGTGTTTTTAAGGTTTTTAACTTTTTATCATTAAATGTTAAGTTACATCATTGTAAAAACTTTTGTTTCTAATTTATCAATCATAATTATTAGAGTATGGCCTCAATTGTTGATTGAAACAAAAAAGTGAAAATTACTACAAATTTGTAAATGTGAATGTGATGGCCTTTCAAAACCTCCTAGTCCTAACCTTCAAAAATTGCTCAAAACTTTATGATTTCCTCAATCCATTATTTATTGGTCAAATAAATAAGGGTCTGTCTTAGGCTTTCTTAGAAATTAAAAACATTTTTAAAGTGAAAAAGCATGTTTCCTCTGTGTTCCTCAACAAAGGGATCTAAAACGTTACTTTGTTAACTTTTCTTTTAACCATTCATTTGGACTATCAAAACATTTTTTAAAAAATTCAAGTGAAGTTTCAAATTTTACATGACTTGGATGATCTTTTGATATATAAAATTTGAAATGAAAAGTCTTTTTTTAATGAATTTTGTGTTGCTCTAAAGTTGAATGGATCTAAGAAATTTGGGGTGTGACATTCTTAGTGGTACCACCCAAGGATGGGCTTGTCCAATCATCAAACATTATGTCATCGATGATTAAGAAGTCCTCCATTGCCCTTATAACAAGAAAGCAACCAATCTTTGGAAATTTGGCCACTTCTTCAATATCATCACAAATTTGTTTAGAAGTTCTATACTCCAAAACAAGGAATATTCTAACAACTTTAAAAATCCACTTAATTTCAATCTAAAACCCTAGACTACTCAAAAGTTGGCAAGCTAAAAAAGTAACAATAAAAAACTATTTTTAATGTTTTTTCACTAATGGAAGGGAGATGGTGCATTATTTTCATTAATAAATGTCCAACAATATAATGGCAATTTGTTTTTCACCAAAAAAAAAAGGCAAATCATCCTTGTTTAGTACCATTAAAAACATCACACCTTGATTTTCCTAGACCCATCGAAGTTTAAAAAATCATAGGAAACAATTAAATAAGTATTTTCATTTTTTTTAATGAGAATATTTATTAGGTTCCATAGATTTTAAATTTTCAATAATATCAATAATAGTGTGTATTTTGATGTTCTTAATCATTGCATTTTGAAAAAAATTTAAAAATGTAGTGTTGGTTCCTTTCCTTGAACTTTTTGATTAAGAACACAAATTTGAAACATGGTTTCAGAATTTTATTGAAATTTTTTTTCTTAAGATAATTTTAAGTCATTAGATTTTTAGTTTTCTATTAGGCAGTTAATTGAATAAGTATAATTTAATTATGAATTTCCAAAGTTAAGGCTATTGATTTGTGAAGGGGCCATTTTTATTAAGAATACAACTTTTTAACAATTTTCACTTTTTTTTGTTCCAAAATAAATTTCAAACCATATATTAGTGCATGCAACAAATAAACATGAGAAAAAAAACAATTTATAGTTTTGAAAACATTTAAAGGAAAAGGCCCTAAAAAATGATTTGTCCATTTTTGGTTCCCTAACCATTCCTTGAGGTGGTTCTTTATGGTACCACCCAAGGATGGGTTCACCCAAAATGGTTTCTTCAATTCAAGATACAAAACCCCAAAGAAACTCATCAACATTGGGGGCATCTAGGAGTGTGACCTTGTCTATATGTCCATGATTTAACTACTTGAAAATGTTCATGACCAAAGAGTCATCAAGACTTATTGGTCATATTCTTTCATAATTGCCCTTGTTTTCTCTTTGCTATTATATTTTATGATGCACTAAAAGCATTTGAATTGAAGATCCAATTGAAGGACACACATATTGTGTGTTTTGGCAAGGTTAAAAGTGATTACGAATGCCATAAAAAGGTTTAATACATGAATGACCTCAAGCCCTACCCTTGCATACAATATTTCCAAATCTTGCACAAGATCTTCACATTGAAGAGGTGGATTAAAGGTTGCCTAAGCTTTGGAACCTCTATGTAGTTTTTAATTCATGGAAAATGCATCAACTGAAGCATTTGACAACAATTAATAGCCCTTATGTTGATTTAAAATACATTGTTTCACCACAAATGAAGGTTTAACGTTTCAATTATTGATTTTACAATTATTCACATTGATCTTGAAAGCACCCAAGCTTGTAATCTTGAAGTTTGTTGACTATAATATAAATTTACAATAACGCAGTATTCCAAATTTTCTTAAAACAATATAATTTTTGAAACAAACTTAGTTTGAATTAGTGTTTTCAATTTGCATGACCTCAAGCCAACCTCCTTACAAATCATTTCCCATTCTTGCATGCTCTTTTCAAATTCCTTTGTGCACATGATGTTTTTTTATAAAATGTTTTGAGCTTCAACCAAGTTCATCTCTTTCATCCCAACTACCATTTTAATATCATTTGTTACATATTAACAAAATTTGGACATAACATTCTCAAAACCATTGTTCCAATATATCATGAAGAAAGTTGCAATGGTGCATGAGACATCACATTAATCAAATTAGGAGTTCTGGAATTGTTTAAGTTTGTGCCCTCATCCTTGGCATATGCAATTATTGAGTTTGGTAATTGGTACTCACATGGTACTTAATTAAAAGATGTTTCATTTGTTTTGCCAAGGTTACCTTCAAATGTGTCAACAGCTTCAAATAACCTTGTTGTAACATGGTAGGAAATCCACTATTTGTTAATCACGTTTATTACAAAAGCAAAGGTACCAAAGTTGGTTATGGACATCAAGAGGTCAAATGTGGATGTGGAATTTGCACATTATGCAATAGAGGGGAGCACATAAAGATACATTGTTTTGGCCAACATGGTTGGGATATGTTCATGCATGAATTGCTTACCAAATGGATATTTATTCAATCACATTGCCACACTAAAAGATGTTGCAAGCTTGGACTTACATTAAGGGGCATTGACATGTACCCTTTGAGAATTATCAATACCAAGTCTTCAATAAATTAGAACCAATGAAGGCCATTAATGCTTCATAGGGATTTTGGTTAGAAAATAATTTAATAATGGTCAAAGGTGGCACTACTTTGTTGTTATTCTTTTCTTGTTGACCAGTTATAGTTCCATCTAAAACCTTTGTGTGTTTTATATATTGAACTAAAGCAACATGTTCATTAGCAATGTGTTTTTTCATAGTTGTGATCCCATGTGAAAGTGTAAGAAATAATGGTTTTTCCAAAATTTGTGGTGTTATTGTTATTGGGTGTTTGATTTGTCATGTGGCACATGGTGCACCTCATGTTTTGGGGGGACTTGGATATGGACACTTCTTGTTAGGTTTTTTAACTTGAAGAATGCCCAAGTAATTGCAAATTATGAGGTCTCCAAAACCCTAAATTTTCTTGCAATTCTAATACTTCATACACTCTCCAAATAGTCTTATCAACAATGAGCTTTTCAATTGTTATTTCTATGATCTAACAATCATCCATACCATATGCAAGTTGGGGTGAAATTTTTTTACAACATGGCCCTTTTTATATAATCACATTGTAGTGTTTTCTTGGGTGAATGTCTTTGAACTTAAACCATGTAAACATGAAAAAGTTTCACAATGTTTTTGCACATTATAGTAGAGCATAACTTAAACAATAAAATCATATATATATATATATATTCCTATGTATATAACGATGGATTGGAGTATGTTTGTATGAATATAACACTTGTAATTATGCACTACAAAATGAAAATATTCTCCAAAAACATTGAAATAATTTTTAACCTTTATGAAATTTGTAAAATCTATTTCATAGGTGATTCCACATATTTCGAACCAATCATGTGAAAAGTTTGACAATTTTCATTTCACAAATGGGGTTTTTTCAAGGCATTGACATAAGTTTGTGGTAAATTGAAATTTTAATAAACGAACATTTTGAAATGGAAGGTGACAAGCATTATAATTGGGCCAATGCATAAAATCCATTTCAAACATTTATTTGAATGACTAATCAAATCAAATACCTAATACACTTTAAATTTTGGAATAGGTTTTTTTATATTATGTATACCATAAATATATTCATGGTTATTTGAATTTAAATGATTAAATTTATTTCAAATAATACTACATAGCATTAACTTTGTGAAATTCATAATCCTAAGGCCTAAACACCAAAACTTAAACAAAAATTTAAATGCATCACATTTTGGGAGGCATATACTTTAATATTAGACACAAAAACCTGTAGTGTGCTTTCACATGTAATTGGACTTGCACATGAGTACATTCACAAAAATAGGAACCATAGGAATTGTAAATGGAGTTTTGTTTTTCATGTTTTCATGTCAAAGATTATATTAATATTGCACATTTTTGTATATGTTTTGATGATAATGTTCTTAATATATTGTGGAAACATGTGTAATAATTTGAAATGAATCTAATGAAATTTGAATTTTCAAAAACATTGATTAATAATTGTAACTAGTTTTTTACAATGCTTTTATTACTTGAAAAAATTCATAAGTGACTTTTAAAAGACTTGACAATGACATAATTTTGAATAGACTCTTAAAACAAATATTCACATAACAGTATAATGTAACATGTTTTTGCATTGAAAAAGACTTTCTTATGACTTTTTGCAATTTTAAAATGGAATATTCCTAGAATATACCCAAAATCTTTCAAAATAAGTAATCACCAAAGTCCTTATTAAGGCTGCACCCCCAACTCCTTATTTTGTGAATGTAGCCATATTATAATTCGTCACACATGTAATTGTAGCATCTTCCCCCTTTCCATCAGGTCATGAACACATAATATATTATAATGAATGTTGAAATTTGTGTTCCTAGATGGAAATTAAAAACCCACAACTTTAATAACATAACATATGAGGATTTAAAGAGATAAATTAACCCCAACCCTCCCCTTCACCCCAACTTTATTATTTTGAAATTTTTATATACTTGAAACTTTTTCACAAACTAACAACATATTTAATCTTATTTTAAAATGAATAGAAATAGAAACTACATAAAGAATTGGAACCTTAACAAAAACAAGTTTGGAGGTTGGGTCCAAGTTTTAGTCAAGGTTTGGGTCTTGTTGTTCATGCCAATTCCTTGGTTTAAATTTAGTTTGGAATTTGACTCTAAGTTCACTTTTGTTAAATTTTCAAAATTTTGGACAAATAGTCTAATGATTTGAAATCAATTTGAAAACTAAACTTTGAACTAGCTTAAAATTAAACAACATTGATCCAAAATCCAAAGTTCAAACCTAGATTCATCCTATTTGAAGGTTGTATTCATCCAAATTTTATTTTACATGCCATTTTACTCACATTGGCATAACTATAATTCTTACTAAAAATAGTTCCATCCATAACCAATATTTGGGCCTCAAACAATAAATTTTACATCCAAGATGGTTGGCTTATTATTTCCCATGCCAACACCCATACACATAAAGTTGGGACTTTAAGAGGTGGGAGGCTATTAACAAACCACTTGGACCAATCGATCATTTTGACCATCAAGATGTGTTAGATTGTACAATGCATTTTACTAGCCACAACATCTTGTGCACAAATGTTGGTTCAAAATTATTTTATTGCCCCAAATTAACATAATTTAATTTTTTTTTGGGTCCAAAACTTGTTTTATAATGTGTTAGTGGGAATACTCTAAGGGCTAGGACACAATTGCAATCTTGTTAATAGAAACAATAATGTCAATTTCATTCTTTGAGTCAATACAAAATACATATAGACTTTTGAGTTATCATGACATTTGTATTTTTCTTACTCATAATTTAAGAAATACCATGTGAACAATAGATTTTTTAAGGAATATATCAATTAAGAAGAAGCTTGAAAATTGTGTATTTTGAATTTACATTGTAGGATTGAAATAGGAAACTCAAAAAAATGATGCTCATAAGTAGATTAGGAATTGAATTTTGATAAAATTGGGTTCAATTGAGTTGCATTCATTCATGCACTTGTGGTGTTTTATTTTCCCCTCATATAACTTGAAGACAAAAAATTCTTTCTAGTTTGTCACATGAAAATTCATGTGCTAGTTGCAAGGTGAAGAGTTAAATGGGTTGTCCTTTTAGATTCCTTATGTAGTTATTAACTACAATAAAAATATTTACAAATTTTTCATTTAAAAGAAAATGTATGGTTATGTTAATCAAGGATGTTGATTCATGAAAAACCCATACCCTACAAATGATCGATTTGGTAAATGTTTACCAAAATAATTAATTTTTTGAAAAAAGGTTTAATATGGCAACCCAATTTGAATACTCCAAAATTTTGACAATAATGACCTTCCATTTATTCATTACCCTTCCATCCCCAATTTTATGCAATTTACAATTCATTTATAGGTGGGTTGAAGTATTAATGATCTAGTAGTTAAACACCATGACTTGTTCATGATTTGAACTCACAACCACTTGCAATGCTTTGTCACAAGTCATAACCAATGTTGTGTGGGTATTTATTTTACTATAATATACTTTACGGGTACAAATAATGTATAATATTTACCCTAAAATCAATATACTTACATGGTGCACATACCCATGGGTATGTAATTTTGAAAAATTAAACCATATCCCTACCCTTGAATATATATGCAAGACATATATATTTGTACATAAGAATGGATATGTGTAAAAAAATCCAGGTAAGTAGGTCATGAAACTTTTATATATATCAAAAATCAATTTTGGTTTTTTCAATTTTGCCCAATTTGTTGGAATGTGTTGGTGCTAATTTTGCCAATTTATTAGTGTTTCTAATTCTACCAATTTGTCATATTGTGGGGTCAATAATCATAAGCATGTCGATCAATCTGAAGCACATAATGGATGTCTAATCCAAGGTGAATGTGTGAAGGTGATTCATTATGTGGCAAAAAAATCACCCAAAATCCATTTCCTTCATTTACAAAAAAAAACCTTGGAATGGTATAACAATTAAACAGCATTCAATCCATTTAATTTCAGTAATTATTTTTGTTGTGCACTCCAATGTTGATGCTTACAACCATTGTTGTGTGCAAATTTTTTTAAGTGTACCAAAATCTTGTCACACGTCATCCTTTTTTGTCTTTTTGACCTAGAGTCGTTTTTCACCATGTAAAGACACATTTATGGATGATTATGATGGAAGCTAGAATTGTAATGGTCTAAAATATAGTCTTTTTGAAAATTTTGACAACTTTTCACTCATTATTTACATGGGGATCAAAATATAGGGTAAAAAAGGACTGTAATATTGTTGTGATGCCAATAATAAAACATCTTAGCTTGCATCAACCTTTCATAAAAACCACAAATATTTTTTTGGTTGTAGCATTTGTGTGTGCATGTGTGTGTATGTTTAGCTTTACATAGTTTAGCTTTATGTTTCATAAAGCAAATCAAATTTTTCTTATGCGTTTTGTGCATATTTGTACTAAGGATGAATCAAACACTTTGATTTTTGCATTCTAACATGGGATTTCTGCATGATTTCACTAAGTTTGGCCTTTGAAAGTTTTGTTAATATTTCCAAAATGTGAACTTTTTCTTCATTTCAAAAACAAATATTACATGTACTTGTTTTAAACTACAAATAAAAGTATACAATAGGGGTTACCATGACCATACCTCATTTATTAGAAACCACAATTTTATCATACCCATACTTTATTTTGATCTAGAACAATTTTAATATTAAGGGTTTACATGATGGGTATACCCATTGAAAAAAAATTGTTACTTGAAAATATATATCAATAATTATACACATGCACTTCATTTATGTTAAAGAAGCATATTAGACAAAAACAAAAGTGCATTATTATACTAAAACACATCATATATATTTTTGAACTAGTAAAGTTATCCTTTAAAATCACTGTGTCTTTGGGCCTTAGTTGGACCCCATGTTTATTCCCAAATTTGAGTGTAGTTGTAAATTGAGCAAAAATGGGCATTATTTAATGAATTTAGGTAATAACAATTTACATGCTTTAATGAAGAAAATGAACAACATGAAACCATGAAGCAAGGCAAATTCTTAATTGGGGGTGAAAATCCTATGAGGACCAATTTAGGTGAGAAAACCAATATGGTTCCATTTTCATCTTGACGTTTGATTTCCTCCTTAGTTTTGGCAAAACTAGCACACCCATATCCCATGTTGATACTTTGTGAACAATTATATTAGAGTTATCCGTAAAGTAACCTTGTTTTCACCTTGTCTTTGGGCATCCTTTCACCCCCTATCCCCTCTTTCAGTGGTATTGGCAAAGTAAAGACATTTTATTAATTCTTAGTATGAAATGTTATAACTCAATATGAAATGCTAAAACTTAACATTTAATGCACAAGGTTGGAAACTAATCATAATACTTGTATAGGTAGAAGTGTAACAACAAAATAATTACTAATAATTGCAATAATAATATTATGGATTGGGGTAATAGTATGGATAAAAATGGGGAATAAAATAATGAGCCTCACGGGCCTCACAAGGAGAATATTTTGACTAGTGGCATAAAGGTTGATTATGAATAATTTACATAACTATTTTGGCTTAGTAATAATCCTAGACTCCAAATAATGTAAAATCTATCCATAGAAAGATGAAAAGTTATATGTGACACTTCACAATTGGTTTGATACATAGAGAATAGATGTTGATGAATGTGGTTAACTATTAACCCACTTTTTTCCTTCAAGCATTTAAGGGGTAGAGATTGGAGCTTTTGACTCATAATTTGCATTCAATAATTTCATGTTGTTAGTTGGATCAAGACTTGTAGAAGCATTATATGTGAATAGGAAGCTTTGAAGAAATAAAATGTGGAGATGATTGTGAATACCATTGTTGAAACTTTATAGTGTTTTGGTGAGTGATCCCCATAAAGGAAAATCTTTAGGCACGTGTGATGAACTCCTTTGGGGTGTAATTTTCACATAAATATTCGACTTTAGGCGCATGGGTGATCCTATCCCAAAAGTCTCATGTTGAAAATCATGTGAATGACAAATATTGCAAATGATATTTTGAAGAATGTTTGATAGTCTACTTATGTGTTAGAAAAAATTAATAAAAAATTAATTTTCATAGTTCTGGACCTCCTTTTAAACTACAAAAGCAACGAAAATATATGTTGAAATAGTGGAAAGGCGGTCACTGAAAATGAAAGACAAGATGAAACTCAATTTACCACCAAAATTGATGGTTTTCTGAGTTTCACCCTCCCTCAGTTGAATATTTTTAAAAAAATTTGCAAGTTTTTTTTTTAATCTCACCTTATGTATGACCAAATTTAGGGTTTTGGTGTTATGCTTGTCTTATTTTATGGATAACGCTATTGTTTAACACAATTTCAATAGATGCACCAATTTAGAAGAACCCATATTTTGTTTTAAGGTTTTTTAATGTTGGTAGGTTCCTTAGTTTTGGATGTCAAACCTAAGGGTTTCATGTTAAGTTTTTGTAACTTGGACTTAAATCAACATCTTTTTGGTAGAATTGACATAAGATCTAAACTAGGGAATTAATTATTTGTGCAAATTGAAACCAAGATCAAAACTTTGAAGAAATGTTTTTTGAACATAGGTTCAAATTCATTGAATAAAACATTTTTAATTTTTCTGGAAATGGTGGAAAGTATGTAAAATTTCATAAGTAACTTATGGATTTTAATTAGTTATATCTATGCATCCTTAGTTTTAATTTGTGTAAAATGTCATATTTATACAATATTTATGTAGTTTTGAAAAGTGTGTAATTTGTAAATGGAATTGGACCCAATTTTTTAAGTGGGCATGACAAAGGTTTTGAATTTGAAAAATTGTCCCAAAATCAAAATCATTTGTGGTTAAAAATATGAAGAATTGATCTCAAACCTTCATTTGAAGAACTTAACAAAGAAAAAATAATGTCACAACTAGGACCAAAGGTTCTCTTTAAAAAAAAAAAAACCAACATTGCTTAAAACCCAACCTTTAGGGAAAAAACACATGTTTATTGGATAAATTAATCATTTAAACATTATTAACACACCGTGATAATCACTAAGCTAATGTTGAAGACCAACCAATATTTTTTGAAGTGAATTTTTTAATATGACCAAAGTGGTGACTATCCAAAGGAAGGTTGAGTCAAATTTGGCAATAAACAATATATGAAAGTAAAAAATTTTGAACATCTTTCTATATCTTTGGCTACCTATTTAAATCATGTATAGGAACTTGAAGATTTCTTTCGAAAATAATTCTCAAATTCTAGTGATTGAAAAATCCCAAAAATCATTTTATGTTTACATTAAAAAAAGTCGATGTTAGGCTTATATGTGTTGGTCATGTGATGTTTGATGGCTAACTTCTTCATGAATTTTAAAATGATATCATTTGCAAATTGTGGGCCATTGTTTGAAACAATTTTGAGAGCTATTTCAAAACATGTCATAATCCTTTGATACACAAACCTTGTCACCTTCTCCTTCTTGGACATCTTCAAAAGTTTTACTTCTACTCACTTCATGAGGTAGTTTGTTCTCATGTCACAAAAATATTGTTTTGTGAAGTGACAAGGAAAAGTTGAATCAAATCAATTCCCCAGTTTTCAAATGCTCCCAATGATGAAATTGGGTGCAAAGGAGGTCGAACAATGACCTTGTTTTCAAATTCTTGACACACATCACAAGACTTGCAATACTCCATTGTTCAAATTCATCCACGAAAGTTCATTGTAATCAATAATGGATGAAATGGATCCATCATCATACCCTTTTATCCATACAAAAATATTCCAAAAAATGTTTTAAAAGTTTCCTTGTAAAGTTGTTCAACAATTATTTAATTATGTACAACTTTATATCATATTCTTATTTAATTTGTTTCATGTTCCAAATTTTTTCATTTTATAAATAAATTGGATATGAACATTACGGTGCTCCCAAATAAAGTTTAATTATTTAAAATGAAAAAAATGAATTATAATTCATGTGAATTAGAAGAAATTGGACTATCACATGGAACTAATGGATTGAAAGGTCTACTATTCACATTGAAAACCCCCCCACATTAGGGGTTCCCATTAAAATAGTGGATGGGTGCCCTTACATGGAATTGCATCCTAATGAGTAGGGAACAAGTGATAAAAAAGATCTTCATTTTGCACTCCAAAATGTAGTGTTCCTTTTTTGAAGGTTGGGTCTACGCAATTTTGTGAAGGCTTTTAAGGTCCCTAGTTCAAATAGGATTCAACCATCATTTTTTTTTTTGACAAAAACTTTTATCTTTACAACCAAAAGATTGTAATTTTTTATTTTTCATTTTATTTTTGTCTAGTTTAAACTAACTAATTTTGCTACATTTTTTAAAAAAAATTGCCAATTTTTTGGATATCAAATTTTTTTTGAAAAATCCTTGGATCAAATGTCTTTGCCACAATTAGGCCACACCTAAAGTTTGAGAACACAATGTTCTTGTACCACTTTCATTTTCTTTCACGTGCAAGAGGTTGAGAGAGTGAATTTTGAGAAATTATCCATCCAATAAAATAGCTTGAAACCATATTCTTTGATTGAAATCTTTTATATAAATCAAGGTAGGACCGTAGGAGAGTAGGTCCACACTCAACTACCACCTCGCACATCCCCTTCTTCTAGTAATGCCCTTGATCACATAAAGACCCAATCGAAGGTGTCAGATTTTATGAAGTCAATTTATCAACTTTGGTACATCATCTCAACCTCTCAAGAGAAATGGTTTTTAAAATTTCGAATTGCGGTTTCATTTATTCTCCAACCAATTTGTTGCAATGTAACATGTATATTTGTGCTAAAAATTGGTCTATCACAAGGAAAACTTTAAAAGATTGATTGAAATATGTATTCAATGGTTTAACTTTGTAAGGTCTTTGTCTATTTGTATTATTTTGTTTGGATTCAATAAGCATAATGTGCTAGGCTTTGTCAAAAAATTTAAAAATTGGTGAAACATCATATAATAATTAGCATTAACAACTAGCTATGTTGTGTTCATACCATGGCAATTCCACCCTATATGTCTTCCTAATTATCAATAACAAGATTTTCAAACCAAAAGCCCTAAGCACACTAGGCCCTACAACAACATATCCAAGGGCTCATGATATAAGTAAGAACTAGATGGCCACATTTAAAAATAAGACAACAAAATTTCATACTACATTCCCTTCCCGAGTTTTGCCTAATGGTTTCCTAGATGTAAATCATTCGGTTATGATGGATGGATGGTGTGCAATATGGCTATATGATGGTACATTTAATATTGTTATCTTACTCCAATAGTAGAATAACAATATTAAGATATACTAATATATTGGAATTACTAATATATTACAATAGAGACTGGAACATTACTAATAACTCGATTCCAATATATTAGCAGCTGAGAACCTTGAAAATCACCCATGGAGACAAAATGTTTCCTTTGGGTACATACTCTTCATCACCAATTAAATAGGTTTCAATTTGAATGACACCCCTTACTCAATTGTTCATTTCTAGGAGTTCAACATAACATGATTTTTCCTCCAACATATTACATTAATATTACACCAATGTCAAATTAGAATATGGGCTACAAATTTAGTGCGATTTGTGCCATAAATTAAAGTTGAACTACAATATTAAGTTAATATGTGCCACAAGCACTACAAAATTGATGATGTAATAATATGTGTCACAAACTAATGCCAAATTCAAATATAATACATGCGTCACAATAAACAACACTTGTTTTACATTGTAATGGATGAAACCTCAAAGTTTACCTCACACATTTGTGATGAGCCAAGGTCTACTCCCATAGAAAAAAAAACACTATAAAACCATATTTAGGTAATGTTAGGTAGTTGATTGATTTTAAAGACATCAATCAACCCTTATAAAATCCCAAATGGTGGCCCTTGAGTGAGAGCATCATAAGTATTGTGAGGGTGATTTCTCATAATCCTTCCTATATGCATGCATGTTACCTTTGATTTATTATTGTATTAGAATAAAAAGGTTTAACAACTAATGATATATATTTACAAACTCTAATGAAATGAGGATGCAAATTATTCAATGAGACAATAATGAGAATTAATGCACAACTTGATAATTTACACATCATGTAATATATCACGCCTCAAACTATATGCTTACCCAACCTTGGAATATGGGGTTTTTTTTTTTTTTTTGAAAATTCAAATTTTAATATAAAATATTTGGCCAAAAAATAAACATATTTTTTTGGAAAAAGAAACCCTGATGATTGGTATGTATTAAATAATATATTATGTAAGATATTCATTCACATAATGGGGCAATGATTTTCTTAAACAAAATTTGGGGGGTGAAATTTGCTCACCTAGTGACAAATGTTTTGGGAATTGTTTTTTAAGAATGTAAATTAACTAATTTTGCTATAATTTTGTAAAAAGATTGTCAAATTTTCAGAACGAAAAAATGTAAAAAAAAAAATATTTAAAAAAAAACTGATACATGTGTGTTGATTAAAGCATCTCTTCAAATAATGAAAGACACGGACAATTAATGAAGAGTAGTGATCAAGCTGAGCACCACAATAATAACCCTACATGTGTTCGGTCGGTCATTAAATTTATTTTGGTGCAACTGTCGGGTGTGTGTAAGCATGTGGGTACATGCTTTACACTACTGACCCCTTTTACGCCATAGCTTCATCCACACTCAAAAATTAAGTGCTTTCTTTATTTATTTATTCATGGTACAATTAAAATTAAGTGCTTTATTTATTTATTTATTTATTTATTCATGTTAAAATTAAAATTAAGTGCTTTATTTATTTATTTATCTTTTTTTTAAATTTTTTTTTGCGGAAACGACAAAACCTCAACTGAAGTTGATCAATGACACAATTTGTATGAGCAACAACACAATTTATTACGCAATCCGAGACGAGAATTAGGGAGACCGTGCAAGTAGGCAGATGATGAACATGTCTTATGATTTTATCACTCGCTCCTTTCCCTAACCAAAAACGAGGGAAATGGGCACTCAACAACAAATGCGGACGACGGACAACACATGGGCGTCCTCAGAATTGCATTGTCTAGGACACTACTCTTGACCCGTGCGTCACATAAGCGCATGGGTACCGAAGTACCGAACCCAATGAACTACTCCCAATTGATCGATTAATTGGCACCTTCTTTGTCAAAATATTTTTTGAATCATTTTAGAAAATGAGGTTCGGCAGTTTGAAATTTTCTTTTTTCTTTCGAATTTTAACGGTTGAGGAATAGGTAGGGCTATGCAAAAATGCATGCACTTTGGGGTAATTGGGGTATTTTGTCATAGTAACCCACCCAATAGAGTTTTTAATTTTCAACAAATATCAACACTTTTATTTTATTTTATTTTTCTGGCTAAACCTTTTGCCAAATTATTATGTGCTGGAACTTCAGTTATAGGTTACAATACTTAATTTATTAGTCATGTTAATTAGTTGTGAGCAGCAAATTTTTTAATTATTTTTTTGGGTGAATCTTCACACTTGGTGAACAAAAAATAATAATAATAATAATTCTGAAATCAGCATGGACAATAGGTTCCAGTAGGTTGCCAAAGGGCCTAAATTCCAATCTAAAACACATATCATGAGTCGACCAAATTCTTTGTGCAATTTTTTCTTGCACAAATGTGAAAAATAAAAATGAAAAAGGAATATTTTCTCACATATTCCTTGTTTATTGGGGGAAAATTCATCATTTTTTTTGAATTGGAAATTTTTTAATCACATTCACTCTGGTTTTGAATTGGTAGAAAGTTCGATTTGCATTTTTAAAAAAAATTGTATATATAGATAGGTTCTTGAAAGCTATCACCATTTAATACAAGATGCCTCTTGTAATGCTTGCAACTAACACAATGTTAGACAAATAATGAAAAATAAAAATTAAAAAAATTCATCATGATCCACATTACATTGCAAGCCATATCAAAGTTTAAGATTCATTTCTTCACAATTGATCATTTGGTTTTTCCTAGGAAAAAATAAGAAAAATAAGGAAAAAAAGGGGAAAAAAAGGTTCCAATGTTTGAAGGTGTGATGTGTACAAAAAATTAAAAAAAAGTCCCAAAACAAAGGAGGTAGTTGTAAAGCATGAGACAAATGTTATTGTGAACGTAAAATATACATATATCACAAGGAGTAGGAAGTGGAATGATCTTGCGGCTACTTGTTATGAATTGGAGTGATCTTATTTAAGTTGGAGGATATTTAGTAAGCTCTCTCCCATTCTTTCTTCTCTTGTTCACTTGGCAGGTGTTTTTTCATTATTTATTTATTTATTTATTATTATCTCCCATTCATAAGTAGTAGGCAGGCATAAAGTGTTTCCTCTTTTTGGATGAGGGTCCAAGGTCCATGGTCCATCCAATAAAATAGAGCAATCCTATTGGATGAGAGCCATAAATTGAACCCACAGCTTATAGATGAGGGTCCAAAACCAAAAAAGTGGCAAATCAAGGCTAAACCTAAATGGCAACCACTTTGGAGGGAAAATAATTGGTTTAAACCCGAATTTTTTTTATAAAAAAATCTGAAAAGAGAGCTCATGATTTGGAGAACCAAGATGCAAGCTAGGGGTCCCAAAGGCATGGTCGAACTCAAGGATTCAATTTGCTTCAAATGTGTCCAAATTGGTTCTTACGAATTTGGACCCCAGACCCCTGTCTAGAGTGGGCCTAAGTCATATATAAAGGCATTTGGACTTTAAACCCTTGTCTAAAGTGGGCCTAAGTCGTATATAAAGGAATTTGGACTCTAAACCCCATCTGAAGTGGGCCGAAATGGAATATATAAAGGAATTTGAACTCTAAAGCCCCATCTAAAGTGGCCCTAAGTCGTATATAAAGGAATTTGAACTCTCAAACTCGATCTAGAGTGGGCCTAAGTCGTATATTAAGGAATTTGGACTTTACACCCCAAATGTAAAGTGCGCCTAAGTTTACTTGTTGCACTTGTGACAAAAGAGTGAACCATAGACCAGCATGGAACAATGAAATGAGACACAAAAGATGCTGTATACAATGGTAGTACATCAGCAGCTTCGACACATGTGTGTTGAATAATTAATGAAATTTGAAGATTCCATGCTGAAAAATAGAAAATTGATCCTTGAATATTCCAATTTTTTAAAAAAATCCTTTAAAAAAATTTATTTGAAAAAAAAATAAAATTCAATATTTTAAAATTTCTTCACAAATAATATAATAATTAGTGTTGAATGTGTCAAGGTTACCATGGTATCTGTTTTAACATTTTGTGCACATTGCATATGTAGATCTTTTGTCCCCAGATTCAATTGTGTGATTAGTGTTTATCAACAATGTCTTCTTACCCCTCTATAATACGACATGTATGATATAAACTCACGATTTGAAACATTTATGCATTTAAACAAACCCTTTAGATGTGTGCATACCAAAGCATGCAAATATCATTATGCAAAATTATGACTTTATAAAAATGGTATCTAAAATACTACAAATGCATGTCTGAAATAATTGGTGGAGACAAAGGATAAATAGACATATAAATTTCATTAATCAATGTATTAAAAAAATTCTGAAAAATACATATATTCTTAGCATGTATGTACTCATAATAATTACATTAGTTATTGAAATATTGTGTTTGAGTATGGATATTATAAGATTTTATTTTAAAGTCATACTCAAAATTCTTTGTTAAAAGTGGAAATGCACATGTTAATAACTAATTTGGTGTGAAAGGTTAAAACCTAAATATAGATGTATAGTGTTTTTCTTTAAATGACTCAAATATGCAAGTATTTAATTATCAATTCAGATTTTATATCAACTAGTGTGCCATTTGACATTGGGCACATATTGTAATATTGAATGAATTTTGAAAAGGAAATTGGTACACACTCTTTAATACATAAGTCTAAAATCAAAATTACATCAAATATTCAATAAATATCAAATATTATTTTTTTAACTGACAAAAATTACTCAAAATTCAATATCTCTTGCACCCTAGGTGTAAAAATTACAAAAATTCTTCGATTAGACCTTGCTTACGGATAACTTTCCAATAGTACCAAGAGCATGTGCCCCCATTCCCTTATAATATTTAGTTTTGATTTCAGCAAAATTTTAATGAAAAACATTTCTTGATATTCAATAACTCTTGCACCACAAGTCTAAATATTATTATTAGAAACCACACTATTCTTTCAGAGCTTTTCAATGGTGTCAAGAATGTGCAAAGGGGCTCTATGGGTATTTTAGTTTTGATTTTATTGAGATTTTCAATGACAAAAATTGTTCAATATTCAATAACTCGTGCATCATAAGTCTAAACTATTGGTCAATTAGAAGCACCACATTTCATGCCAAGTTTTTTTTTCTTTTTTTTCTTTCTTCCCAATTTTGTGTTATTAAGAATTTGAAAAATTAGTTAAATTTATGAAAACATTCCCACATTCTTTAATCACACTCAAGAAAAATTTCCTAAGTATATATGGAGGGTGCCTTATATCCATGGATTATCCTCCTAAAGAAGAGGAGGGATCGTATGTGTAGATGGATTTAGTATACCATAGCGTTAGGTCGGTTTCCACATTGACAAAACAAATATATATATATTATTTATTTATTTATTCGTTTTTAATTTTGAAATTATTAATATTTCCATGATTTACTGTGATATTGTCATATGAATAATGAAATTATTTGGAGTGTAACGTATCATAATTTATGATGATTTTTAACATGTCAACTTCATATTTTCACAAAAATTCGTCTCACTGTTTTGAGGATTATTTAATGAGGAAACTGACCTTAGGGTAAGGTAATTGTTTTTGAGAATTGCCAAACATTCTGAAAAATAGTTAAGTACCATGCAAAAAATCTGAAAAAAAATAATTTCAAACACACTAGCTTCATTATTTAGTATAGTGCCTAATTATAAAATATTATAATTTTACTGCCGAAAAAAATGACAAATTATATATATATGCTGAACCAGCCCAGGTATTATGATAGTTATCCGTAAAATCATCATGTCTTTTGGGCCTAGTTTGCCTATCAAATAGTTGTTTCATCCCCCCATTAGAGTGAAATTGGAAACTGAACAAATTGGGTGCCATTATCATAAATTCACAAGCTTTGATGAATTGTATTTTTGAATAGCCCTTTGGGTGGACATTCGTTTTTTTCATCCTCAATTTTGATTTGGTCCCCAATTTTTTCCAAAACTAGGACTACTGACCCTCAATTTCACATACTTTACACATAACATTATTGTATCAGAATTTTTTGGATGATAGATTGTATTTGAGGAATATTTTGGATTTTGGTATTCTCGTTCTATTGCAAATTTCTACACTTTCAACCTACATAGGAAAGGCTATCTAATATTTTATTTTGGGTGTTTCCATAGTTGAGTGTTTTTTTTGTTCATGGGTCAATCAAATATGTCAAATTACCCAACAAATATTTCAAATTCAAACAAATCATTTTGGATGCATGCCGACAAGTTTCAAGGTTTTTTAAAAATATAATAATAATAATAATAATAATATAATTAAATTCTATGATTAATAATCATCATGAGGGATTAGCCAAATATGGCTACAAGTTAGAGAGAAAAGTAAAAAAATTTAAGAATCTTGCTCCCTTGACACTAAAGCATAAAAGCCCATGACTATATCTATTTTATAGCCAGATTTGGCTAAATCTTCCTGATGTTGATCGCCACTTTTTTAACATGTCCTATGGGTGATTGCCACTTTTGCTACAAACCAAAATTCTTTGTTTAAAAAATTGCTCCCTGGTGTTAACAATTGTTAGGTCTATAAAGCATATGTTACGGAATTGTCAATTAGGTGTATAAAATTCAATGAGTTCATTGAAGAACTAGCCGATTTTGAGCTTGAAAAATGCACATATTTCAATGCCTTGAAAGAGCCCTCCAAGAGCACAACAATAATAAGAAAATGACCAATGTTCATGGTGTTTTTGATTGGTTAATGATAATGAGTGGCTTAAGTGATCAAACTCCAAAAACAAATGACAAAAATCGTTGCAATTACCTACAATATGAAAGAGTACTTAAGTTTTCTACTTTTATATTTTTAATATTATCAAATTTGGCTAAATATACTTATGGACAATCACCATTTGAGAAACATCACAAAATTGGAGGAAGAAAACACACACACACTCTCTCTCTCTCTCTCTCTCAGAGGGAGAGGACATTTGGTTTATATTTTGTCACTAATGCCCTATTTCCTGAATAAATAATTTGCCCAAAAATAAATAAATTGCCACAACAATCTCCAACATGAAAAGGTGCTTAAGATTTCTCTACTTTCATATTTTGAATATCACAAAATTTGGCTAAACATTCTTATAGACTATTAGAATTGACCAACAACACAATTTATTTATTTTTTAAAGAAAAAAAACATTAGCTCTAGCATTCCCTATGTATTTAGGTATTTACTATTTACCTATGATACTTACCCACTTACATAGGTAATCTCACCGTAGATTTTTAATGTGAGGTGTGGGAGATATTGGATTATAAGAAATTTTTGTCACTGAAAATTCAATTATATTACAAAAATGGTTTTGAAAATTAAAAAATTAGTTGGGTAACCAATTCACACTTGAGCCAATGGCCCAGACTACACTAGTATTTATGATCATAGCAATGTAATTAAATTTCATTTCATTCAAGGTTTAGAGTCACATTTCAAATGGTTGTAGCCTACCAAAAGTTATAAATAGATTTATGTACACCATTTTTGCAAGCACAGAAAAAAAATAAAAATGCCACAATTTAAACTTGTGTTTTGAAAATAAAATTCAAAATCAATTACAAAAAAAATATTAATTCTACCAATCTTACTGGCTACTGATTTTTTTAGAGACATTTTGTCACATTTAAATTTAAAATGGGAAATGGATAAATTTATTTTTCAACTGTAAATTAAAATGATTTTACTGATTTTTTAAAACTATTTTTGTCCTAACTTTCAATATCATCAAATTTTCATAATAATATACAAGACAAAAATGCATTCATCTGCTCTCCAATACTTTAGAACCTTGGCAAGTTCCACACTAATTATATAATTTTCAGAAATACTTTTCTGGTGGAAAAATTTAAAAATCAACTCAAATATTTGGGAAAATATATCATTTTTCAAAATGGAATGTCCTCAAAATTAATTAATTAATTATTCAACAAACATGTATCGAAATGACCAAGGTACTAAAGTAATACAATAAGAGGGGACCCATTATTGACACCAGAAATTGCACGAACACAGCAGTTATCTCCCCCCGCCCCCAACACAGCTTGATAAATGACTCCTGTGCACGAAGACAATTTGTTTGATCAACAACTGACAAGGCTATTACTCCGGGAGAGAGGTACACCCAATATCACATGGATTGCCAATACCTTAGTACTTTGGCCAATTCAACATTAATTACATTATTTTCAAAAATGTTGCAATTTTCAAAAAATTATTTCTTCCAAATCAAAAAATATTGTGAAGGAAAATTGTGAATATTTAAGAATATTCCATTTGTTGAAATGATTTTTTAAAAATTAATTAATTAATTACTCGACAAACATGGGTTGAAATGGCCAAGGTACTACTATGGTATACGTAGTTGGCCTAAAACACAATTGTCTTCTTTCATCACAACTAATGAGTCCCAGAGCACATACATGTTCATGTTTCTGGGGGACTATAGTATTTGACAATGAAACAAGACAGTAGGAGCCAGTATGGTACCAAGGACCATCGGTCCAACTACTCTGGAAGAGCATCCCCAATGGTGCTCAACATGTGACCCTGCACTAGAAATCTTGGATGAGGTTCATCAGTAAAATCCAGTGGAAGACTGCTGGCTGAGGCCCTGAAAAGAACCACACCTTTCAGAGCCAGCCCTGGAGCAGTCAGTCTAATAAACACAGTCAAATTGTATTTATTGACTGGTCCCTGTTTCTGATCGGGTAGATGGTTTGATTGGGCCCAACTGGGTTGCTTGCTCTTAGTGGTCTCCCACCTGCTTGCAGTTCCGCTTTCAGTTTTATGGGTGGGGTTGGAAAAAAAGTTAGTAACTAAAACTTGGATGTGAGAATTATTTTTGCAGGGTCTCATACTGAGCCCTCCTGGGGTTTCTTAACCAGTGGGAGGGCCCTCGGCTAGTTCTCCCCCTCTTACACTTCGTGATCAACAAAAGACATTCCAATTTTTCGGAATTTTCATGTTGAAACACTAACCTCACCATTCCTGTCTTTTGGAATTTGTCATGTTGAAAAGCTGACTTCAGCATTCCAGTCTCTTGGAATTTTCTTTGGAATTTGTGACGTTGAAATGTTAACTTCAGCATTCCAGTCTGTTGGAATTGTCTTTGGAATTTGTCATGTTGAAACCTGAAACGCTAACCTCACCATTATTCCAGGCTTTGGGAAAATTGTCATGGTTGAAACCCCTAACTAACCTGACCATTCCGGTCTTCAGGAATTGTCATATTGAAAACCCTAAACTAAAAAAGGTCATGGGGTCATCATCGTCTGGGAAGCTGGACTGCAAAAGTAAATTGCGAAGAACCGTCGCCATTTATGGCGAGTTATTAGAATGGTTCCGTAATTATAATAATAAAACCTAGGTTTCACCAGAAATGGCGATTAGAGAGCGCCGCGGGTCCGTCACTGGGTCAGTGGCTCCCATTCTTGTCTCTCTCGCGTGAGCGCTCTCTTGCGCTTCTCTCCCAACTCTTCCGAGCTTCTTTCTATGGCTTCTCGTCTTTTTCCTTGCATTCGTTTCGTGCATTTCAATGTCGGACTCTGAAGCAAGCTCAGTCTCTGTCTCTGTCACTGTCTCTCTCTGTGTTGTAGCTGAGCCTGTTTTTTTCTTTCCCCTTTTGATGTTGTAGACTGTTTTTCTTTGTTTCTGGATCGAGGTTTTTGGTCTGTTTTGGGCTCTTCGCTTTGTGAACTGTTGTCAGCTTCGCTATTGAAGCGTGTGGACTTTTTTGAGCGCATGGAGGACCGAGAAAGGGATCAGAGCTTCTGAAGCAGGAGCTCCTGAGAGAGAAAGAGTCACAGCGAGGGAGAGAGAGAGAGAGAATCAAAAAAAAAAAAAAAAAAAGGGGGGTCACACTGGAACTGAAAAAAATACAGAAAGGAAGGGAGCGGCGAAGCTGGAAA
>Ga0116231_10005927_pt1 | contig 23740 bp, 18 predicted proteins | sample S1TSphgellanicum_2_FD_89695 | JGI IMG/M metagenome (GOLD analysis project Ga0116231, IMG submission 89695) | Host-associated microbial communities from peat moss isolated from Minnesota, USA - S1T2_Fd - Sphagnum magellanicum MG | ecosystem: Host-associated > Plants > Peat moss > Unclassified...
ATCGTCGCACTCATGCGGAAATTGCTCGTGCTCGCCCAGACCCTGGTTGCTAACAAAACTACCTTCGACCCCGCCTTTGCAGCTTGACCGGCAACACAGTATCTGAGCCTGTCGAAGGATGGGAATGAGATAACGCTGGTGGGCGCGCCCATCCTTCGACTGCTCCGCGTCTGAGCCGTATTCGAAATCGTCGCGAGATGCACACGGTGGCGGCTCAGGATGACACGGTGGCGGGTCAGGATCGTCTCAGTCGGCGCCGAGATTTACGCCGTCGAGGTGAGCTCCCGTGAATAGCGTTCCTTGAATATTTGCTCCGGAGAAATTGCAGCCGGTCAGCGAAGCGTTGGCGAATGTCGCGCCGGATGCGTTTGCCCCCGCGAAGTTCGTTCCGCCGAGTTGCGCGCCCGAAAAATTCACGTTATGCAGATTCGTTCCCGAAAGATTTGCAAACGTAAGCCTGATGCCGTGGAGGTCATCGCCGGCGAGGTTCGCATCGCTAAGATTGCAACCGACGCAGCTTTCGAGCATCGTGCGGACGTCGAGTCCACGCAAGTCCATGCCCGCGAACGATGAACCAATCGCGTGGAAGCCCGTCAACCGTGCGCCGCGCAGCGAGACATCGTTGATATTCACGCCTACGAAGCGCGCATTGACGAGCGAAGCGCCATCGAGTTTTGCCCCGCTGAGGTTGACTCCGGTAAATGTTACTCCATCGAGCCGGGCGTCGCGCAAATCGGCATCGGCGAAATTCGCCCCGACGACCTGTATTCCGCGCAGATCGATTCCGCGTAAGTTGCGGCCCGACAGGTTGCAGTCCGTGCAGTTGCGCAACGTCTGCACGATCATCGGGAAATCGGTCTTGTCCGCCAGCTCGCGTTCCTCGTTCGCCTGAGCGACGGTGCGCGGCGTCGCCGGTGGGATGCTAGCGAGCGTGCTATCGACGAGATCGCTGATGTGGCGTTTGATCGAATCGGTGTCGACCGTGACGGAATCGTCGCCGCTGACGTTGACGACCACGCGAACGTGGGCGCTCGCCTGCGGAGCCGGAGCTGCGGCGACGCCCGGCGCAGTCGGGCGCGTAGCCGGTTCGGTGCCGTAGATCACGGGCGGTGCTGTGAGTGACGCCGGCGCGGCCGGAATCACTTGAAAAAACGGTTTGAGCGAGTGGATCTTTGTCCGCGTGTCCGGGCGCGGACTCGCTTTCATAATCATGCGAGCGACATCCGACGCCGACGGCTGCGGAGGTTGCACGAGTGGCGCCGGGCTCTCCGGTGCGGCGCTGGCCTGCGCCACGACGGCCGGGGTTGCCGGCAACTGCAGCGCTGGCGCACTCGATGCGGCGGCGACGATGCTGAGCACGGCGGCGCCGACGATCGCGAGTGCGGCGAGCGGTCCGAGCGCGGGGATCGGGGTGCGGCCGGAGAGCAGCGTCTCGATGCGGATCGAAATTTGTTTGCGCGTGAGCAGCGCGCCGGGGGCGACGACGGCGTGTTCGGGCATGCGCATCTCACGGGCGAGCCGCCACAGCGAGGTTGCGTATTCTTTGGGCTGACCGGTGCGCGCCACGACGGCTTCGTCCGAGGCGATCTCGCGTTCGAGCGCGATGCGGCGTCCGACGATCCAAACCAGCGGGTTGAACCAGAACAGCCGCTCGATCGCACGTTGCAGCAGATTCGTCCAGTCATCGTAGCGCTGGAGATGCGCGTTCTCGTGCATGACGAGCGTCTCGATCGCGCCGAGGCCGCTCGCGGTCGTGAGTTCGGTGGGAATCAAGATCACGGGACGGCGGAACCCGATCGCGACCGGCGTTTCGATTTCGTACGAGAGCCGCAAATAGATTTCGCGTTCGGCGTTTCCGCTTTCCGTGAGCCAGGGCAGGTCATCGGCCAATGCGCCGTCGAGCGGGCTCGAGCGGCGCTTGAGGCCGCGCACGCGGAGCAGGCTTGCGACGAGGCCGCCGAACCCGATCGCCGCACCGAGTGCCCAGGCCGCGACGATGGCGAGCGCGATCGTGTGATTGAGGCGCAGATCGGGGAGCGTACCGGCGGGAGGCGTGGACGGCTCGTGCCGCTGGGTGCGGCTCGAGCCGTCCACGTGCGTCTCCGGCCTGGAGGCACGCCCGCCGGAGACGTCTGATCGAGCGGCCGGCAGGGTTGCGGCGATTGTGGATGCGGCGGGACGTTCGATCGTCGTGCCGACCGACGCGCGCGACGCCGAGACGGCGAACGCGGCCAGCGGTACGAGGGCGGTCGCGACGAGCGCGATCGTCCAGAGCGCATGACGCGCGGCTGCGCTCAGTGCGAGAAAACGCACCAAGACGAAGACGATCGCGCCGAGCACGACCCCGACCACGAGGCTCGCGACGACGGCATGCAGCGCGGCGCTCACGATCGCTTCGAGCACGGTTATTTTCCCTTGCGGTCGATCAATTCGCGCAAACGCGCGAGTTCGGCGTCGTCGATGTTCTCGGACTCGAGCAGATTGAGCACTAGTTCGCGCGGCGAATTGTTGAAGAAGCGCGACACCACATGTTGCACGACGGATCGCTGCGCGTCTTCGCGCTCGACGGCCGGTTTGTAGATGAAGGCGCGCCCGCTCGCCTTGTGCTTCACGTAGCCCTTTTGCTCGAGGATGCGCATCGTCGTAAGCACGGTGTTGTACGCGAGCGGCGGATCGCCGAGCGATTCGGTCACTTCGGCGACGGTCGCCGATCCGCGCGTCCAGAGAATATCCATCAGGCGGTACTCCGCCTCGGTGAGGGTCGGCGATTTCTTACGGGCCATGGATTTGACGCTACCACGGGCCGGGGCGGGCTGTCAACTATTTCATTAGGTGTTCGGTGCAAAGCGAAGGCTCCGGTTGCCCGGAGCCTCGTTGGTCACAGGGTTAGACTTTGACGACCGTATAGCCGTCGCGCGGCTTGATCGTCTCCGAAGCGAAGATCTTCGAGGCGGCGGTGCTGTCGGGATTGCTGCACGATTCGGCCGCGTAGTCGCCGCCGACGCGCGAGCCGATCGTGAAGTACTCGCCCGGCGAACGGCGCTTCGATTTCTCGACGATCACGCCGGCGTAGGTATTCTGCACCGCTTGATGATCGCACTCGCGGAAATACGCTTGCTGCGCCTTGGCCGCATCGTAGTGGTAGCCCTCGAATGCCTTGACGAGTTTCGCCGTATCGGTCGTACCCGCGGCGTTGAGGCGGTTGATGATGTTCATGGCTGCCTCATAGCCGAGGTATTGGCGCCAATCGACGTTCGGCGACCCTTGCTTGAGACGTTTGTAGAGCGTCATCGCATCGCCGCCCGCTTCCGGTCCCCAGACGTAGCCCCACGCCGATCCGATGAGATCGTCGACGGGCATGCCGACCGCGACGTCGTTGCCGCACAGGATGCCGCCGAATTTCATCGTCTTGTTGAGCCCGAGTTGGACGGCCGCTTTGGTAGCGTTTTGCGTATCGGGGCCGTAGTTGCAGAGCACGAGTACGTCGGCGCCCGAGTTGCGCGCTTTGGTCAGGTACGACGAGTAGTCGGTCTGGCCGAGCGGATGCAAGTCGTTGCCCATCTCCTGGCCGCCCTGCGCGAGCAAGATTTTCGAAAGACGCGCGTGCGCGTCGTTACCAAACGCGTAATCGGCGGTGAGAAAGTACCACTTCTTGCCGAACTTCAAGAGCGCGGGTCCGACGGCGTTCGCAAGCATCGCGTTCGAACAGGTTTGCCGGAACGTCACCTTGTTCGCTTTCGGGCCCGTGATATTCGTGTCGTGCGTGCCGATCGCCATGAAGAAAATGCCGTTCTCTTCCGCGATCGACGAGACGGCAAGGCCGACGCCCGAGCTCAGGCAGCCCGCAAGCACGTCGACTTTCTCTTGCGAAATCAGGCGCTTGGCTTCGGTGCCGCCGACGTCGGGCTTCGAGTTATCGTCGCCTTTGACGATCTCATATTTGATGCGCGAATTCTTCTTCATGACATCGGCGATCGCGGTTTCCATGCCGTATTGCTGCGATGCCGACGCCGACGCGTACACACCCGAGAAGCCGTCGATGTGGCCGATTTTGACGGTCGCCCCGCCGCCCGCCGCGATCACGTCGCGCGGGGGCAGCAGCGGCGCGGCGCCGGCCGCGCGGGATTCGAGAAGCGGGAAGCCGAGCGCGGCGGCGCCGGCCAGACCGAGCGCACCGGTGCGCCGTAAGAACTCGGCACGATCGACGGATTGTTCGGGACGTTGATCAGCCATGGTACTCCTTGCCGAAAAAAAGCGGATGATCATGAAACTTTGCTCCCCGCTTGCGAAGTCATGCCCGCCTTCGGCGCCGAAGGACTCGAAAAATGACGGAAGACCGCTCTGAGCCCAAAGTCGTCCTGCTCGTGCGGCTCCTCAGCGCGATCGACGAGGGCCGCTATACCTTCGAGGACCTCAAAACGCGGATCGCCGACGGGAAGCCACCCTCGACGCGCAGCCTGCGGCGCTACCTCTCGATCCTCGCCGAGGCCGGCTTTCCGTGGTACTTCGACCGCGCCAGCAGCACGTACCGGTTCGCCGAGGGGTACAGCCTACGGCGCCTCAACCTCACCCAGCGCGAGTTGCTGGGCCTGGTGACCCTCAAGCGTCTCGGCGCGTCGCTGGGTGGGACGCTGGCCGGCTACATCGAGGAAACGACGACGAAACTGCTCGCCTCGAGCGACCGGCGCAGCGCGAACGCCACCTCGTCGCTCGCGATCCGGCTCGATACGGTCGAAATGGAACCGGCGGTCGAAGCGACGTTCGAGACGCTGCAGAACGCCGAGCGCGACCGGCGCCGCGTGCAGTTCGCCTACGTCGACAAGAACGGCAAACCCAGCGAGCGGCGCGTCGACCCATACGGCTTTATCGTTTCATCGGGGCGGGTCTATCTGGTCGGGTTCGATCACACGCGCAGCGACATGCGCGTCTTCGCGATCGACAACGTCGCAACGGTCGGCGTCACGCCGCAGACGTTCGAACGCCCGGCCGACTTCAACCTCGATGCCTACGGCGCGAATTCCGTCAGCGGCGTCTTTCACGGCGCAACGCTCACCGATGTGACGGTCCGGTTTTCGCCCGTCGTCGCGAAGGCGGCGGCGGCCGGCAGCGTCGCGCGCGAACGGCGCGTCGCCCGGCGCGACGACGGCGGGGTGGATATCACGTATCGCGTGAGCGATCCGTTCGAGATCGTGCGCTGGTCGCTGGGCTGGGGTGCGGAGGCCGAGGTCATCGCGCCGGCCAGCGCGCGCGCAGCGGCGCGCGAGATCGCCCAGCGCGTCGCGGACCGCTACCGGGAACCCTAAGCCGGGGTCAAGTGACGGCTGTTGATGCTCACCGCGGGCGGCGCAAAATTCCGCTTCTCAGCGGTCCCGAAATTGTCGTCGGTCGCGTACCCGCCGACACTCGACGCGAGCGCAGCGATCTCGCGTTGGAGTGAGTCCGACGTTGCGAACGACGAGCCGGCTGCCGCCGACACGAGCGCGTTCGTGCGCTCGATCTCGACGGCGCTGCGCTCGATGATCGCTAGCGTCTGCGTTTGCTCGCCCGTTGCCGTCGCGACTTGCGCGGCGACGCCGGTGGCGAAATCGATCGCGCCGCGCACCTGACGTGAGAGGTTGCCGACGACTTGCGCGGCGTTCTGCGTGGCTTGCGCCATGCGGCGCATCTCTTCGGTCGCGAGTTCGATCTGCGCCGTGCGCTCGGCCTGATTGTTCGCGATCGCCACGATCTCGCGCGCGCCGTTGGCGTTTTCGGTGATCTCCACGACGAGCCGTTCCATCGACTCGCTCGTGAACGCGGCGCGATCGATCGCACTCTTCGCGAGCTCGCGCGCGCCGTTGGCCGTTTTCACCAGGGCCTGCGTTTCCGTGACGACGCTCTCGACGAGCTCTGCGACCTCGTCGCCGGCCGACTTCGAACCGGCGGCGAGACGCTGGAGTTCGTTTGCGATCACGGCGAAACCGCGCCCGGCGCTGCCGGCGCGGGCGGCTTCGATGCCGGCGTTGAGCGCGAGCAGGCTCGAGCGTTCGGCCATGTCGTTGATGACGGTGACTTGGGCGCGAATCGCGCTGGCGGTCGTCTCGGCGAGATGTTCGAGCCGCCCGACCGTGTCGAGCAGCGATGTGCCGACGCTGTGCATGTCGGAGACGAGCGTCCCGACCGCTTCACCGCCCCGATCCGCGGAGCTCTTCGCGATGTCGGCACGGTTCCCGACGTCGCGCGCGCGCGTCGCGACCGCGAGCGACTGTTCGGCGAGCGCGCGGCCGGCATCGTTCGAACGATCGATGCTCTCGGTGAGCTGATGCAGCGCGACGTTCGTCGAGTCGACTTCGGCGACGAGCGCGTCGAGCTGGGTAAGCCCGGTGCGCGACGAGGATTCGAGATCGATGCAGTCGTTGCGAATCGAGCGGGCGCTGGCAGCGAGTTCGCTCAGCGCGGCGAGGATCTGCCGGCTCGCGAGTTCCTGTTCTTCCGTGCCGGCGCGCAGCGATTCGGCGGTGCGCACGTTATCGCCGGCGGTCTTGGCGATTGCGTGCGATGCGCTCCCGATCCCGCCGATCATCGAGCGCAGCGTACCGGCCATCCGGTTGAACGAGTTGCCGAGTTCGCGCAGCTCGCGGGTTTCGCCGAGGGCGTCTTGGGCGACGGTGGCGTCGAGGGAACCGTCGGCGAGCCGATGCGCGGCCTCGCGGACGCGTTCGATCGGCGCCGCGATGCGGCGCGCCGTCCAGAAGGCGGCGAGAAAGGCGAGGGCGAGCACGATGACGCCCGCGATGACCGACTCCAGCGCCAGGCTGCGGATCGGCGCGAGCGCGGCCTTTTGGTCGACCGTACCGACCAGGCTCAGGCCGAGGCCGCTCATCGTCGAGGCGACCGTCGCGCGCATCGCCGAGCTGCTCGTCATCGCCGGCGCCGTTTTGCCGGCGTTCTGCCCGATCACGGTCGTCCCGGAGGTAAGATAGAGCGCGCTCGAATTGTCGACCGGCACCGTGCGCAAGAGCCCGACGATCTCGGTCGTCTGCAAGCGTCCGAGGAGCGTTCCGGTGTGCAGTCCGTTGCCGTCGAACATCGGGGCGTAGACGGGGAACACGTCGAGCGACTGATCGGCGAAGTGGGTCAGCGGCAGGATCCCCGGCCGGACGGCGCTCTTGAAGGTCTGGAGATACGGGGCCGAGGTATCGATCTGCGGCGCGCCTGTCGACGCGATCACCTTGCCGTCGAGGTCGAGGATCGTGAGATCGGCGTAGCGGTCCGATCCGAAGGCGCCGGCGTAGTCGATGAGGACTTTCGCGCGCTCCGTCGGCGTGATCGTCGTCACTTGGAGCTGTGAGGTCGTCATCGCGCGCATTTCGTCGACGCGCGAGCCCAAGTACGAATCGATCGCGCTCATCGACTGCTTGGCCTCCGCGTCGATCCGAGCTTGGATCTGACGCTCGATCGTCGTTCGGCCGCTCCAGTAGCCCGCAAGGGAGACTGCGACGACCGTCACCAAAACGATAGCGGCTACGGTGATCGTCAGCGAGCCCGCGAGGCTGGCGCGACGTTGAGCAAGCACCTTCACGATTAGGAGTATATGCGGTGCAGGTTATCCGGTATTTAAGAGCGTTCACCGTTGTGGGTATGCTCGCGCTTGTGGGCGGCATACCCGCGGTGCATGCGCAAGATGCCGACGGCCGCACCATCGACGGTGTCCATTGCGAAGCGATGGAGCAGACCGCGATGCACATCCACCAGCACCTCGCGATCTACGATCACGGCCGGCCGGTGACGGTCCCCGACGATGTCGGCCGTCCGATCGCCGCGCAGTGCTTCTACTGGCTGCACACGCACACGCCCGACGGCATCATCCACGTCGAGGCGCCGACGCTGCGCACGTTCACCCTCGGGCAGTTCTTCGATGTCTGGGGTGTGCCGCTCTCACGCACTGACGTCGCCGGCGCGAAACCGCGGCGCGGGGAACGCGTCGTCGTGTACGTGGACGGACATCCGTACACGGGCGATCCGCGCAAGATCGAGCTCACACTGCACCTCGACGTTGCGATCCGGGTCGGTCCGCCGTACGGCCCGCCGCCCCCGTTCACCGAGTGGAACGGCAACTAGCGCGCTTGTGAAAAACGCGAAAACGCTGTGAGTGTGTGTGAAGAACCGAAGTTTCTTGTGGATAAGGGCTTCACGCGGCGCGTGCCCTCTTGCAAGGCATTTTCGCGTATGTAATCATCATTTCACGACAGCGATGTCGTACGACTGACGAGCAGTCGGGCGCCGGACGTGATGATCCGCGAAAGCGGAACGGACTGCCGGACGAATGGCCTTCGACGCCACCCGGGCCGCGCAATCGGCGCAGGTGCGCGCAACACCAAGAACTCGAACGCACGAACCCCGGCGCTCACGCACCGGGGTTCGTCGTGCTTCGACAGCCTCAGCACACGCTACGTTTAGCGATTGTTCAGTGCGTCGAGTGCTGCGCGGAGAAGCGTACGCGCGCGTTCGGTTTCGGCGGGTTCGATCATCGCGGGATCGACGTAGAGGTCGAGGCCGGTGACGTGGGCGCTATAGACATGCGCTGCGCCGGCGCCGTCGGCCAAGCCGTCGATCACGTACGGGACGACGTCGCGGTTGATGCCTTTTACGCGCAGGGGTTCGAGCGCGTGGGCCGTGACGAGATCGCGTACCAAGGCGTACGTTTCGTAGCTGACGACGACCGAGCCGGGTTCGGCGATCGACTGCAGTCGCGCGGCGAGGTTGGCTTCGGCGCCGATGATCGTGTAGTCCATGCGGTCGGCGCTGCCGAAATTGCCGACATTGCAGAAGCCGGTGTTGATGCCCATGCGTACGCGGAAGGGTTGCTCGATGCCGCGCGCCCGCCAGGCGGCGTTGAGGACCGCGAGTTGGCGCTGCATCTCGAGCGCCATCATGAGCGCCGCGCGCGCATCTTCGGAGACGCCCTTGCTCTCCGGGTCGCCGAAGAACACGAGGATCGCATCGCCGACGAACTTGTCGATCGTGCCCCCATGGCGCAGCGCGATCGCGGACATTTCGGTGAAGTACTCGTTGAGCAGCGAGGTGAGTTCTTCGGGTTGAAGGCGTTCGCTGGTCGACGTGAAGTCTTTGATGTCGGAGAAGAAGATCGAGAGTTTCTTGCGCTGGGTGTGGATCGTCGCGTCCGTTTTCCCGCTGAAGATGCTGGCGTAGATTTGCGGCGAGAGATACTTCGAGATCTTCGTCGAGACCGACGCCAGCATCGCGTTCGTCCGAGCCAGTGCCGCTGCGCTACGCGCCTGACTGCGGATGAACGCCGCGCCGGCAAAGGCCGCGATCACGAAGTAGATCAGCAGAAACTTGAAGCCGAAGAGGTTCGTTGCGATCGGCGAGACGATCGTCAGCTCTTGGATGCCGCGCACGTCGCCGACTTTCCAATCGCGTTTCGTACTATCGGGATTCGAGTTATGGCATGCGACGCAATTCGCCGCCATGATGATCGGGGCAACGAGCCGCACTTTGCTTGCGCTCCCGACCCAGGAAACGTTGATGATCGGCGGCTGCGACGGATCGGCACTCAGCGAGGCCAGCGCCGAGCGATCGAAATCGTCGAACGGATGCGGTGCCCGGCCGCGGAACGGGTAGAGCGATTTGAACTCGTAGGTGATGTTGTGCTGGTGTTCGGAGACCGCGTTGCCGAGCGCAAGCGAAAACTGGGCCGGAATCGGCAGATCGGCCGGGTGCGTCACGACGTCTGCAGCGTAGTAGCTGCGGATGCCCGTGATCGCATCGTTGAGGTCGTGGGTTTGACGCAAGAGCGCCGTCTCGGTGAGCGACCGCAAATCGAGCCAGACCGCAAGCGGCAAGCCGGCCAGCAGCAAAACGACGAGCGCTGTGAGGCGCAGGTTGCGGGAACCGGTCATCCCGGCTCGTTCGCGCCTGCCCCCAAGTAGGCTTGCGTTACCGACGGATCGGCCGCGAGTTCGGCGCCGGTGCCGGAGAGCACGACGCGGCCGCGTTCCAAAACGTAGGCGCGATCGGCGATCGCGAGCGCGCGGCGCGCGTTCTGTTCGACGAGCAGGATCGAGGTGCCGCGCGCGCGTTCCTCGGCGACGATCGCGAAGATCTCGCTGACGAGCTTCGGGGCCAGGCCCATCGAGGGTTCATCGAGCAGAAGCGCACGCGGTTTGGCCGCCAGCGCGCGTGCGATCGCGACGAGTTGCTGCTCGCCGCCCGAGAGCGACCCGGCCGGCACGTCGCGCCGCGTGCCGAGAATCGGAAAGCGTTCGTAGAGTCCGGCGATCGCGGCGCGTCCGTCCGCGCCGCGCGCTGCCGCGGCGACGAGCAGATTTTCTGCGACCGTCATCTGCGGCAGCATCCGGCGTCCTTCGGGGACGTGGATCAAGCCGCGCCGCACGATCGCGTGGGAAGAGAGCCGCGTGATGTCGTCGCCCGCGAAGCGCACGCTGCCGCCGCGTTTGGGTAAGATCGCCGAGATTGCGAGCAACAGCGAGGTCTTGCCGGCGCCGTTCGCGCCGACGATCGCGCACAGCGTCCCCTCGTCGAGCGTGAGGCTGACATCGTGGAGCACGTCGATCTTGCCGTAGCCCGCGCGCAGCGCGTCGATCTCGAGGAGGGCCATCTACACGCTCTCCGTGCCGAGATAGGCTTCGATCACGGCGGGGTCGGCGACGACCTCGGCGGGCGTTCCGGTCGCGATCACTTCACCGAAATTCAAGACCACGACGCGGTCGCAGGCCGCGCGCACGAGCGACATATCGTGCTCGATCAAGAGGACGCCGATCCCGCTTGCCGCGATGGCACGGATCGTCTCGACGAGGTGCGCGGTTTCGGTCGGGTTCATCCCGGCCGCCGGTTCGTCGAGCATCACGATCGCGGGTTCGGCCGCAAGCGCGCGTGCGATTTCGAGCCGGCGCTGATCGCCGTACGGCAGCGCGCCCGCGCGCGCGTCGAGGTCGACGTGCGCGATGCCCGCGCGCTCGAGCAGATTGTTCGCATGCGCCGCGTCGAGGCGGCCCGGCCGCGCGAACGCGCCCGCCGATAAGTTCGCGAAGACGTCGAGCGCACCGAAGAGCCGGATGTTCTGATACGTGCGTGCGATTCCGGCGCGCGCGACCAGATGCGGCGCGAGGCCGCTGATCCGGCGACCGCCGAGGGTCACGCGGCCGGACGTGAGCGGGACGATCCCGGTCGTGGCGTTGATGAGCGTCGTTTTCCCCGCGCCGTTGGGCCCGATGAGTCCGAGCACGCGACCGGGCAACACCTCGAGTGACGCATCCGCGAGCGCGCGCACGCCGCCGTAGCGGATCGTCACCCGGTCGAGTTCGAGCGCCGCCGTCATCTGCGTTTCCCCAAGCGAATGCCGGCGAGACCGCGCGGGGCGAAGAGCACGACGACGAGAAGGATGATGCCGTTGACGAAGTCGCGATAATCGGCGAGCGCGCGGATCGCTTCGGGCAGAATCGTCAGGAGTGCGGCGCCGATCGCTGCGCCGAGCGGGCTCGTGATGCCGCCGATCACGCACCAGACGAGGATCTGTTCCATCCGGCCGAAGCCAAAGTCGGCCGGCGTGATGAAGAAGTTGGAGTGCGCGTAGAGCGCGCCCGCGAGACCGGCGATCGCTCCGCCGATCGCAAGCGTGGTGAAACGCACCAGGCCGACATCGACGCCGACGCCGCGCGCGGCACTCTCGTCTTCGCGCACGAGCGCGATCGCTAGCGCGAACTTGGTGCGCGAGAAGAACCACAGGCCGGTCGAGACGATGACGAGCGTGCCGTAGATCCAGGGTGTCGTCGCATCGGGCGGGATCCCGGAGAGGCCCTCGGCGCCGCCCGAGATCGCGAGGTTGTTCGCAACGATGCGCACGATCTCGCCGAACGCGATGGTGGCAATCGCGAGAAAAATGCCGCGCAAGCGCCGCACGGGGAGGGCGAGTAGTCCCGCGACGATCGTGCTGCACAGCGTCGCCACCAGCATCGCGGGCAGCAACGTCCAATGGGCGTTCAGGGCCAGGACCGCCGAGATGTAGGCGGCGACGCCCATGAACGCGGCTTGCGCGAGCGCGAGTTGGCCGGCTTGCAAACTGATCGAGAGCGAGAGCGCGAGCAGCGCGTCGATTCCGACCTGGTCGATCAGCTTCGAGTGCGCCGCATAGAAATCGGCGAGCACGTTCATCGGGTCAGGCCGTGCGCAAGGAGCGCTTTCCGAACAACCCGGTCGGACGCACGATCAAGATGAGGAACATGACGCCGTACGAGATCGCGTCGCGCCACTCGGAGAGCCCGAACGCGACCGCGAGCGTCTCGACCATGCCGATCACGAACCCGCCGATCACGGCGCCGGTGATCGACCCCATCCCGCCGAGCACGATCACGGCCAGTCCTTTGAGCTCGATCTGGCCACCCATGTCGATTTGCACGCTGTTGTATTGCAACGCCGTGAGGATGCCGGCGAGGCCGCCGAGGGCCGACGCGATGAAGAACGTCGCACCGATCGTGCGCTCGAGGTCGATGCCGAGCAGCGCCGCGGCGACGCGGTCTTCGGCGACGGCGCGGATCGCGCGGCCAAGTGCGGTTGCGCGCATCACCCAAGCCAGGCCGAGCATGAAGGCGATCGCGCTGCCGAGGATCACGAGCTGCACGATCGTAAACGTCAGCGGGCCCGCATGCAGCGGCGGCGTTTGCAAGAAGGCGAGCGCGAACTGGCGTTCGTCGGGTCCGTAGATGCCGCGCGCGATCGCACCGAAGATGATCGCCATCCCGATCGAGGAGATCAACGGAATCAGATTCGGTGCCGCGCGCCGCCGCAGCGGCGCGAACGCGATGCGATCGAGCACGATGCCGAGCACACCCGCGCCCGCGATCGCAATCGGCGCCGCGAGCCAGAACGGCAGCCCGGCGCCGAGCAGCGACCACGTCGCGAACGCGGCGAGCATGAAGATCGCGGCGTGCGCGAGATTGAGGATATCGAGCACGCCGAACACGAGCGTGTAGCCGATTGCGAAGAGCGCGTAGACCGCACCCAAGAAAAGCCCGTTGACGAGCTGTTGTCCCACCACGGGCGATTCTCCGGACTAGTGGAAGTAGGCGAAGCCGCCTTTTTCGATCTGCAGGATGACGGGCGCCGCGCTCACGTCGCGACCGGGGTCGAACGCGATCGGGCCGAGCACCGTTTGCGCCACGCGCAGTTCGCGCAGTGCCGGGCACATCTCGTCCTTTGTGGCTTTGCCTTCTTTGACCAATTGAGCGACCAGCTGCGCCGCGGCGTAGGCCTGCGCGCCGAACTGATCCGGCTCGACGCCGTACCGTTTCTTGAAGCGCTCGACGAAGCTCTTATTGCCCGTATAGTTGCCGTTGATCGACCACGCAGCGCCGACCACGACACCGGCCGCGGCCGGTCCGGCGTAGTCGTAGATCTTGGTGCTGTTGAGCCCGTTGCCGCCCATCATGTGCGTCTTGATCCCGAGCGTCGAGGCTTGTTGGATGATCTTCTCGGCTTCTTCGGCGAGCGCGCCGAGCACGATCACGTCGGGTTTGGCCGCTTTGATCTTGGTCAGCGACGCGGCGAAGTCTTTATCGCCGACGTGGAACGTCTCGGTGTCGACGATGCTCACGCCGGCTTTTTCGAGCTGTGTTTTGAAGATGTCACCGTCGGTCTTCGTAAAGGCGTTGTCGTCGCCGTAGATGATCGCGGCGGTCTTGTATTTCCAGACGGCTTTCGTGTGCGCGACGGTCGCCGGAACGACTTGTGCTTCGGAGAGCGAGACGCGGAAGACGCACGGGCCGAGCGACGTGATGCCGTCGGCGGTCGTCGAGGTGCCGACGACGGCCGTCTTCGCCGCGACGGCGATCGGATCGCCTTTGCGCGCTTCGCCCGAGAGCGTCGGGCCGAGGATCAGGGCCGTGCCGTCGGTCGTGAACTTCTGGAATAGGTTGGCGACTTGATTGCCGTCGCTGGCCGCGTCTTCGACGTCGAAACTGAGGTTCGCGCCGCCCGCGTCGAGCAGGCCGGACTTCAGATCGTCGTTCGCGAGTTCGTAGGCGTCCTTTTGCTGGACGCCGTAGACGGCCGCCGATCCGGTGACGTCGGCGATCACGCCGACTTTCACGGTCTTGCCGGCCGCGGGACCCTTGGTGGTTGCCGCGAGGCTGGGGCCGACGACCGCGGTAGGAATGAGTGCACACGTCGCGGCGAGCGCGAACGCAAAAAATACCGGGCGTTTCATCCGGGCTAGAATTGTGGCCGCCCTACGGCGTTCCTGTCGCGAAAAGCGCCTTCCGCTGGCGTTCCAGTTCGGTCGTCGATTCGACGGATCGCAGGCTGTCGTCGCTGTGGCTTTCGATCAGCACCGACATCTGCTCGAAGTCGCCCTTCATCGCGAAGGCCCGGGTGGCTTCGGTCGTCGCCTGGCGCTGGGCCTCGGCGAGCGTGTCGATGACGGCGCTCGTAAAGGCGTCGATCCGGGCCAGGGCGGCTTCGGCGGCTTCCGCTTGGCGGGCGCTCCGCTCGGCCTGATCGACGCCCGATGAGATCGCCGTCGAGGCGCTCTTGCCGCGGCCGTCGAGATCGCCGAGGACGTGGCGCATCTGCTGCGTCGAGGCCCGCGTGCGCTCGGCCAGCCGCCGGACTTCGCTTGCGACGACGTTGAAACCGGTGCCGTAGTCGCCGGCGCGGGCGGCTTCGATCGCCGCGTTGAGGGCCAGCAGGTTCGTCCGGTCGGAGACCCCGCGTACGAGCGCGATGATGTCGGAGATCTGCTTCATGAGCGCGCCGAATTGCTCGAGCGCTTGGCGGCTGTCCATCGCCATCGCGGCCAGTTCTTGCACCGCGTGGGCGAGATCGGCGACGGTCTCGCGGGTGTTGGTGATATCGTCTTGGGCTGAAGCGAAGCGGGTGAGCAGATCGGTGAAGGCGATCGCGAGATCTTCCGAGGCGACGCTCATGCGGCTCGAGACGACGCCGAGGTCGCGCAGCTTCGGCGCCTGCGCGCGCGATTGCGTCGCCGCCTGGGTCGCCGACGTACGCACGGCGCCGACCGCGGAGTCGATCGCGCCGACGATGTCTTGCAGCTGAAAATGCCGTTGCGCTTCGCGGCGGTCGGTCGCGTCCTCGCCGCCGGCGTAGGATTCGAGATCGCCGCCGAGCAGCAGATCGTAGATCTCATCGGGGAAGATCGGGGCCATCCGTTCCCAGACGAATTGCGCCGCGCGCACGAATTCCGCGCGTTCGTGATCGTTCAGCGCGACGATCTCCATTTTCTCCAGCAGTGCGTCGAGCGCGCGATGATCGTCGTCGGCGGACACCTGGCGATGCCACGGCACGACCTCTTGCATCGCGCGCTCGACCGCCGCGCGCGCATCGTCGTCGAGTCGCTGCAGACTCTCCGTGTTCGCCAGCACGATCTGCGTATTGTACGTGTGCGCGGTCAGCGTCAAGTGCGACTGCACTTCGTACATCTTCGTGCCCAGGATGTTCGGCAGCGGATTCTCTTGCGCGTCGACGTCGCCGTTCTTGAGCGCATCGTAGACGAGATTGAACGGGATCACCTTGGGCGCCGCGCCGAGTGCATGCATCAAGGCGAGATAGACGACCGAATCCTGGATGCGGATGCGCATCCCTTTGGTGTCGGCCGGTGAGTGCACCGGACGCAAGCTGTTGGTGAAGTGCCGCAAGCCGTTCTCGAAATAGGCCATGCCGGTGAGACCGAAGTTCTCGAAACCCGCTAACACCCGGCGCCCGAGGCCGCCGTCGAGCACGGCGTGCGCCTCCGGCGCGTCGGCGAAGAGAAACGGCAGATCGAACACTTGCGCGAGCGGGAGCAGCGAACTCGCGATGTAGGTCGTGACGCTGACGAAATCGAGCTCGCCCGCGCGGACCTGCATCAGCGCTTCGAGCTCGGTGCCCTTGAACGGCATCTGCAACTCGACGCTGATGCGGCCGTCGGTCAGTTCGCCGACGCGTTGGGCGAACCGCGCCCAGGCTTCCGTCGGCGGGTAGCCGGGTGGGAGTTGGGTCGCGACGCGCAACTTCGTCGCGTCGTGTGCGCGTGTGAAGACGGGGCGCGAAAAATACATGATCTCCGCGCCGTAATACGAGAGTCGCTGCGTGGAGAAGGCCGCTTCGAGCGCCTGGCGCCCCTCTTCGGCGGCGGTACGCGCGATGGTCTCCGTCTCGCGTTTCATCGTCGTTGCCGAGGTCAGGTGCGAGCGGCCGGTTTCGACCGCGGCGTCGAGCGAGTGCGTCACGTCGCGTGCGAGTTGGGCGAAGGCCGCGATCGCATCGGCTGCGGCGCGCGCCGTCGGCGCGGAGGCCGCGGAGCGCACCGCACTCTCGCGCACGTTGCGGATCGTCACCTCGGCTTGGCGTTGAATCTTGCCGACCAGCTCTTTGATCGAGCTGGTCGATTCGCCGGTCGTCTTCGCCAGCCGGCCGACTTCGCCGGCGACGACGGCGAAGCCGAGCCCGTGCGTCCCCGCGCGCGCCGCTTCGATCGCCGCGTTGAGCGCGAGCAGTTGGGTTTCGTCGGAGACGTCTTCGACGAATTCGGTCATCTGGCCGATCTCGCCCATCAGCCGCCCGAAATCGTCCATCGCTTTGGCCGTGCCGTCGGAGAGTTCGGCCAGCTTCACGACCGATTCGAGCAGATCTTCGACGATCTTGAGCGACGAGGCAAGATCGCTGCCGGCGGCGATGGCTTCGCTGCGCGTCGTCTCGAGCCGGGCCACGGTATTGCGCGTCTCGTTCGCAAGCGTATCTGCGGCATCGGCGAGCGCCGTCATCAACGTCGTTTGTTCTTGCGCGGTCGCCGCGATCGACTCGGAGGCGCGCCGAACCGCTTCCGACGAGACCGCAATCGCGTGCGCGAACTCCTCGAGACGGGGAATGTCGGGAAGCAACTCGCGGACGAGCGACACCGGAAAACCTCTACGAAGAGAAAAGCGGTCGCAGCGTACGCATGAACTCCGCGAAGCGGGGATCATCGGCGTCGCCGGACGTTTGGTGCGTGTATACGACGAGGGCCCACGATTCGCCGCTCGCAAGCGTTAAGATTCCGCCATCATGTGATACGGAATCCGTATCGCCGGTCTTGTGTTCGAAGCGGTCGCCCGGGGCGAGGCCCAGACTGAGTTTCCCGTTCCAATATTGCGCGGCGAGCGCGGCCCGGATACGGGTCGCGCCCGGCACCGTCCCCGCGGCGAGCGCGGCGAAGAGCCGGGCCGCCTCGGCCGGCGGATGCGCGTTGCGGCCGGTCGCGCCGGGGTCGTGGATCAGCGGCTCGGCACCCGAGAGTTTGCGCCGGAAGACCGTCCCCGGGAAGCCGAGCGCCGCGAGATCGGCGCTGGCGCGCTCGCGCCCGAGCACGTCGAAGAGCATGTTGGTCGCCACGTTGTCCGACCGCGAAACGGCGAGGGCGAGCAGGTCCGCAAGGCTGGCGGAGACGCCGGGAATCAGGGGCGAGGGTGCGTCGTTCGGCGTCATATTTTCCGGGCCGACGACGGCGAGCTGCGGCCAGGCGTGCGTCCCGCGCGCGACCGCCGCGGCCGCGGCAACCGCCAGCGGCACCTTGATCATGCTCGCCGCGGCCCAGTCCGTTTGCGGGCCGGCGCAGAAGAGCGGCCCCGCCGGGTCGAGGCGCTGGATGCAGACGGCGGCCGCGCCGAGCCCGGCCGCGCGGGCCGCGGCGACGAGCCGGGCGGGATCGAGGCCGGAACTCATCGGGCGGGCTCGTGGTCTATGAATGCAAGTGGGTACTTGCACGAGCCGTCGGGATCGTGTACTGTGATGCAAGTACTTACACGCATGACCCGGATGGTGAACCGCATGACCGAACTTCGATTGGGAACCGACGATGAAGAAGCCCGCCGCGCGATTGCCGTTGCGGCCGCAGCCGTGCTGCGCCGGACGCCGGTCGCGCCGCGCTTACGGGTCGTCCTGACCGGGCCGACCCTCTCGGCCCCGGTGATGGCCGCGTTGATCGCCGCCTTGCGCAGCCTGCGCGAGACCGGCGGCGCGATCGTCGTCGAGGCGGAAGACGAGCGGGCGAAGGCGGCGCTGGTAACCAGCGGGCTCGATCGCGTGTTCGCCTTGCCGATCGGCGAGCCCGAGCCGGAGCCCGACCGCGAGACGTTCGCCGGGCAGCCCAGCCGCTCGCACGTGAAGTCGTTCCTGCGCTCGACCGCGGCGCTGTTCGCGGTGTTCATCGCCCTCGCAATACCGGCCGCGCGCGCCCAGGGGCCGGCCGCGAACGATCCGGCCGCGATCATCGCCCATGTCGTCGACCGCAACCCCGACCTCGGCACCTACCAGTCGCGCGTCCATATCGACGTGAAGATGACGTCGTTCCCCTGGCTCCACGAACATCTCGACGGCTCGACCTACTTTAAGCGCCCGAACAACTTCGAAGTCGCCTTCGACCGGGTCCCGGGCTATGCCAAGGGCTTCGAAAAGCTGTATACCGATATTGGCGACCCCGCAACTTGGGAAAAGCGATTCGTGATCACCATCGTCGGGACGCGGCCGTTCGAGGGCCACCAAGACATCGAACTGCGCATGGTCCAGCGCGTTCGCGGGATGATCGACCACGAGACCGTCCTCGTCGACCCGGCGGCATGGGCCATCGATGAAATGGAGTATCATTATTATACCGGCGGCGTCATCGCGATGACGCAGCATTTCCAGACGATCGAGGGTCACTCGATGCTCGCCTCGCAAGATGCCAGCATCGATATTCCGCACGTCCGCGCGGTCGCGCACGGCACCTACGGCGAGTACCGCGTGAACGTCGCGATCGACGACGCCGTCTTCACGGGGAAATAAATGCAAACGATCGCGCGCCCGGGTTCGTCCGCGCAAGAAACCCGTCGTCGCATCCTGACGGCGGCGAAAGAAATCTACGAAGCCAAAGGCTCGCGCGGGACGACGACGCGTGAGGTTGCGGAGCGCGCCGGCGTCAACGAAGCGACGCTCTTCCGCCACTTCGGGAACAAGAACGCGCTGCTCTTGGCGATGCGCGAATACATGTGCGGGCTCGAAGAGTTCAACATCGTGATGGACTCGCTCTCCGGCAACATCGAAGACGATCTGCTGGTCCTCGCGCGAGCGATGGTTCAACGCATGCGCGATCAGCGCAAGATGATGTGCGTGAACCTGGCCGAGAGCGCGCTCGGCGAGATCGAGCTCGTCCAGCCCGAGTGGCGCGGACCGCGCCAGATTCGCTCGCGCGCCGCGCAGTATTTCGCCGATCACATCACGCGCGGCACGCTGGCCGGCGACCCCGAGCAGCACGCCCGCGCGTTCATGAGCATGCTCTTCGCGTACGTCATCGCGGAGAAACTCTGGCACGACAGCCCCGGTGAAGCCCAAGATTTGCCCTATCTCGTCCACCTCTTCTTGAACGGAGCACAATCGTAGTGGAAACGCGCACCGAAGCCCCGCCGCGCACGGGACAAGCCGACGGCCGCGGAGCCGGTACTCCGCCGCCGTCCGAACCGGCGAAGAAGGCCCGGAAGGGCCCGCCGCTCTGGGTGCTCATCATCGGCGGCATCGTCGTCATCGCGATCTTGATCTTCGGGATTCAGTGGCTGGCGTATGCGGTCGGCCACGAATCGACCGACGATGCGAAGGTCGACGGCAACACCGTTGCGATCACGAGCAAGATCTCGGAACGCGTCGCCAAAGTGCTCGTCGACACCAACCAGGAAGTGCATCGCGGGCAGGTGCTGATTCAGCTCGACGATCAGGACGAACGGACGCGCCTCGCGCAGGCGATCGCCGCGCGCAACGCAACCGCGGCACAGGCCAGCGCCGCGCAGCAGAACGTCCAGTTGACGATCGCGCAGCAAAACGCTCAGAACCTGCAAGGTACCGGCGGCATCACGTCGGCCGATGCTCAACTCAAGAACGCGCAAGCGCAGTACAACGCCGCGGTCCAGCAGGCCAATGCCGCGCATGCGGCGATCGCGCAGGCGCAAGCGCAGCTGAAGCAGGCTGCGGCGCAAGTGCCCTCGGCGCGTCAGGCGCTGGCGAAGGCGAACGCCGATCTCGCGCGTACGGCGTCGCTCGTCCGTACCGGCGACGAACCGGAATCGCAGCTCGACGCTGACCGCGCCGCGCAAGCCTCGGCGCAAGCCAACTATCAAGCCGCGCTCGACAACGAGAATGCGGCCGACACCGCCGTGACGCAAGCGCAAGCGCGCTATGTCGCCTCGCTCGCGAGCGCGAATGCCGCCCAAGCCGGAATCGGCGCGCAAGAAGGCCAGATCACGACCGCGCAAGGTCACTTGAGCGAATCCGATACCCCGTACCGCGTCTCGACGGAAAAAGCCCAGGCTGCGGCCGCGAACGCGCAGACGAAGTCGCTCGACGCGCAGCTGCGCACGGCGCAAGACCAGCTCAGTTACACGGTGATCCGTTCGCCCATCGACGGGTACGTCGGCTCGAAGAACATCGAGATCGGCGCTACGGTCGCGCCGGGCCAATCGCTGCTCGACCTCATTCCCGAGACCGGTCTCTACATCACGGCCAACTTCAAAGAAACGCAGCTCGGGTCGATCAAGGTCGGCGCGCCGGTCGACATCGAGATCGACGCGTACAAGGGCGTCAAATTCCACGGCCACGTCGAATCGATCGCGCCGGCCTCGCAGAACACGTTCAGCCTGGTGCCGGCCCAGAACGCGACCGGCAACTTCGTCAAGGTGACGCAGCGTATCCCGATCCGCATCCTCGTCGACGATCCGCCGGCCGACAAGCCGCTGCGCGTCGGGATGTCGGTGACGGCGTCGGTCGCCAAGCAGAAGTAAGGCCGACGTGAACGGGTCCGATCGCGAAAGCGTCGTCGAATACGGCTTTCGCCGGTTCGTCGTGGTCTTCGCGATCATCCTCGCGACCTTGCTCGAGATCGTCGACACGACGATCGTCAACGTGGCCTTGCCCAACATTCAGGGCGGCCTCGGCGCGAATCTCGAGCAAGCCGCCTGGATCAGCACGGGCTACATCATCGCGAACGTGATCGTCATCCCGATCACGCCGTGGCTCGCGCTGCGCTTCGGCCGGCGGAACTACTTCTTCACGTCGATCGCGATCTTCACGTTCGCATCGGCCATGTGCGGGCTTTCGAACAGCATCGAAATGCTGGTCTTCTGGCGGATCATCCAGGGGATCGGCGGCGGCGGTTTGATCTCGACCTCGCAAGCGATTCTTCGCGAAACCTTTCCGAGCACGCAGCAGGGGGCCGCGGCCGGAATCTTCGCGATGGGCGTCATCGTCGGCCCGACCGTCGGGCCGACGATCGGCGGCCTCATAACCGATAATTTCGGCTGGCCGATGGCGTTCTACGTCAACGTCCCGCTCGGGATTCTCGCGATGACGCTCGTCGCCCGCTTCTTGCGCGATCCGGTCAAAGCGCAGAAACTGCCGCTCGACTTCATCGGCCTCGGCCTCTTGGCGGTCGGCGTCGGCTCGATGCAGTACGTGCTCGATCAGGGTCAGCAGAAAGACTGGTTCGGCGATTCATCGATCGTGATCGGAACGGTCCTTGCGATCGGCGGTCTCGTCGCCTTCGTCCTCTATGAATTCTTCGGCACGAAGAAACCGATCGTCGATCTGCGCATCCTGCGCTATCGTAGCGTGTGGAGCGGCTCGCTGCTCGGCATGTGCCTCGGCATCAGCCTGTACGGGTCCGTGCTGCTCTTGCCACAGTTTGTCGAGAACTCGCTCGGGTTCACGGCGACGCTCTCCGGCGAACTGCTCATCATGCGGGCGGCCTTCGTGATGCTCTTTACGCCGTTCGTAGCGCGGCTCGCCGGTTCGGGGAAGGTCGATGCGCGCATCTTCGTTGCGAGCGGCTTCATCATGGTCGGGCTCTCGAACATTCTGCTCGCGCGCGTGACGACGAGTGACTCGAGCTTTTGGACGTTCCTGATCCCGCTCGCGCTCTCGGGGGTCGGGCTATCGCAACTCTTCGTGCCGTTGACGATCAGCACGATCGGCAGCGTCAAACCGGCCGAGATCCCGGCCGCCTCGGCATTCTTCAACCTCGCGCGCCAGATCGGCGGCAGCGTCGCGATCGCGGTGCTGGTCACCGTGCTCGCGCGGCAAGGCGACGCCCACCGGACGGCGCTCGCTTCGTCGATTACGCCGAATCGCGCGCCGATCGCGCATACCATCCAGCGTCAAGGGTCGATCGCGGCGGCCGCGCGGCAACTCGATCAGCTCGTCGGCGCGCAGTCGCAAGTGCTGGCGTACGCCGACACGGCGCTGGATACCGCGCTCATCACCCTCGTCCTCACCCCGCTCGTTTTCCTCATGCGCCGCTCGCAGCAGCGTAGCGCTCCGGCTCTCGCCGAATGAAATCTCTAGGAGCTATCGTGCACTCTCGTCTTCTCTCTCTCACCCTCAGCTCGACGCTCGTCGCGCTCGCGGTCGCTCCGGCGCCCGTTCTCGCGCAAGGGACTCCGTCAAAGGCGCAATCCGGCGCGCAAACGCCGCAATCGCAGAGCACCGCCGCACCCCAATCGCAGACCACTGCCGCGCCGAAATCGCAAGCGACGGGCGACGGACAAGAGGGGCTGCCGGCACCGCCGCTTCCGGCGGTTCTGCCGGCCGTGCCGAACATTGCCCCCGGGTACACGGCCAATCCGAATGGACCCCTGCCCAACGGCGACCTCGTCGGCGTGCAGCAGATGCCGTTCGTCGGGATCAAACTCGATGACGCCGTGACGATGGGCCTGCAGCGCAACACCGATCTTGCCATCTCGTCGTCGAACACGCGGATCGCGAACTATCAGATCGTTGCGGCTCAGGGTCTCTCGGACATCCAATTCATGCTGCAGCCATCGTATTCGCATAACGTGACGCCGGCAGAGAGCCCGTTCGCGACCGGCCCCGGCGGCGGTGCCGTCACACAGATTTCGCAAGGCGTGGAGGGTGGCTTCCGCGCGCAGACGCCGTACGGCACCCAAGTTGCACTGACCGGCTCCGCGTCGAGCACGTTCAACAACTCCATCTACAACAGCTACAATCCGTTCTACCAGACGGCAATCGGGCTCGCGGTGACGCAGCCGTTGCTGCGCGGCCGCGGCATCAACGCCGAGTCGCGACAGATTCAGCTGGCTGCGGCGAACGCGCAAGCGCAGCAAGCAGCGCTGCTCGTGCAGGCCTCGCAGACGATCTCGAACGTCTCCAATACCTATTGGGATCTCGTCGCCGCCTGGCGCGACGTTGCGATTCAAGAAGAAGGCTTGCGCGAAGCGCAGGCTCAGGCCGATTCGAACACGCGTCTCGCGCGGCGCGGCGCCGTTGCTCCGGTCGAGATCGTCGAATCGAACACGCAAGTCAACGTCTTTCAGGATAACGTATTCTCGGCGCTCCAGAACGTCCAGCGTCTGCAGACGCAGCTCAAGTCGCTCATCCTCGGCAACCCCGGCGATCCGCTCTGGTCGGCGAACCTCGTGCCGACGTCGGCCGTGATCCAGTTGCCGACCGAGCCGAAGCTGGACGACTTGATCGTGACCGCGCTTCGCAATCGGCCCGAGGTCGCTCAATTGCGCGCGTCGCGGCTGAGCGCTGCGACCAACCTTGCGTACGCGAAGAACCAGTTGCTGCCGCAACTCGATCTGAACGGGAGCGTGACCGAGAACGGCTTCGCCGGCGTTCCAACGAACCTCAACGGCACCCCGCTCTTCAAAACGCTGGGTGGCGAGATCACCTCGCTCAACGCGCTCATCGCGAACGCCGACGCCGG
>Ga0116231_10005928_pt1 | contig 23739 bp, 15 predicted proteins | sample S1TSphgellanicum_2_FD_89695 | JGI IMG/M metagenome (GOLD analysis project Ga0116231, IMG submission 89695) | Host-associated microbial communities from peat moss isolated from Minnesota, USA - S1T2_Fd - Sphagnum magellanicum MG | ecosystem: Host-associated > Plants > Peat moss > Unclassified...
AACCCCCCCCCCCCCCCCCACTTCCCCCCCTTGAAAAAAAAAAAGTTTGTTGTTGATGCCATGGGAGTTTCAAGCTTCCCCCCTTTTTGGGATTATTTACTACTAGTGGAGCTCCCTTTTTTGTTTTTCTAATGATGCACTATTAGGGGAACTAGTATTTTTTTGTGATGACCCATCTTATTTAAAATGAAAATGAAGGAGAAGTAGAAGGAGAGGAAGGAAAAATAAGAAAAAAAAATTTGAAAAAGAGGTAAAGAAAACAAAGTTAATTAACATTGATCAATGGCAGATGAACATGGTGGTAAACAAGGATCAAAGAAATGTTCCAGGTGCTCCAAGTATTGATGCAGAACAAGGGTAATCAGTTATCTTATATACACCCCTTCCTGAATGTATGCCTTTTGTCACACATCATCATGTGATAGATTGTGTTCCAAGCATTCAATTCTTTCACAATTCTTTCACATGCTAACTGAGTTCAGAATTTAATCTAATTCTATCAACAGTTTGAATAAGAATTCTCAAATTACCATTGGCAACATCCCATCCCATCTCCACTTTCCATGTGAAAATGGGGGCAAGTAATTCGTTTTGGCCAAATTTTCTCAAGAAATGCATGCATGTTTAGAAAGGGCTTTTTTTCACATAATATAATACCCACATCAATAAAATAACTTGGGTTTAGTGTTTAAGGTTTTTTTGCAATATCTTCATCATGTTAATAATCTAGCTATTGATTTATATGCAATACTTTCATTTTATATCAATGCACTTATTTAGTGTGCAATATTTTCATCATGTTAATAATCTAGCTATTGGTCTATATGCAATACTCTCATTTTAAATCAATGCACTTGCTTTGTGTGTGATATTTGCATCTTTTTTATTATGATGCTAATGCGATCATTTGGACTATGAGGCCTAAGCCATTGGACATGAGGTTTTTTCATGGAAATGAGGGCGATCATGGAATAGATTAAGGTCATTATGATATGGTCGACATTATAATATACTCATTATGTGGATAATCCATCATTGTTCCCATAATGCAACACTTGCACAATAACCTCAAGCAAAAAAAGTATTGTAATATGCGTATATAAAATCTATTGTGTACCTTCACAAGGTGCCCCTTGGTCCCTTGGTGCATGCCGAGATTTGAATATGCGAATATTGTTAAAACTTATTCCTCCATCATCTAAATTACTTGAACTTCATTTGGTCCATCGAATGCAATACCAATGTTCATTCACCTAAAAAATTGATGCAAAATTGATGCCCTTTAGTTTTTCACCCAACATGAGAGAATTGCAAGAACTTAATTATTTTTCACTATGTTGTATCATAGGTGCCCTCGTGTCATCATGGCCGGTGACACACAAGGGTATTACAAAAACTTGGTCCAACATCATTTAAGTGGATCAATCAACCAACGATTGGCCCATTGTATGCAATACTCGCTGTTTCATGTGTTTTCATAAAGGGGTAAAAAGATGGTTGGGGGTGGGGAAGGGAACTACACAATGCAACTCGTTTGTGATGCCAATTCCCATCCAGGCTGTGTATTTTGTAACCCGCAGTTCCACGTGGACCATTTTTAAAACATGCTTTAAATGCTGGATCTCTCATGTACCTTCATCAAATGACATTGTTGCTGGTATTGTTTGCAACTTGTGGGGGTGAGGGCCAAGACAACAAATAAACCTTGATTTTGGCAAATCCTTTCAAACCCATATTGAGCGAATCGGCTGTATAATAATAATCAGCACACAGGTTTCCAGGACTCATACATGTATTGGAATGTGTGACAAAATGTGACCTGGTCTGCTCTGCAGAGTAACTTTTGCTCTGCAGGCATGATCTAGCATGGGGTTGCAATCTCTTGTTTGGAAGTGTGGTACAAGTCTAGAGACAGAGTTTCAGTAACTATTGGAATCATCCCATTGCCAGGTTTATATGCACGTAGTTTGTTTGGGTGAATTATTAGAGGGTTGAGATGAGGGGGATGATGTGATCAAAATTAGGAAACCCAGCTAGATTTGCATGGTGACACACCAAACTAACCATAGTTTCAAAATCAGTTAAGTTGTGACTTTTTAAAGGGCTGCCCCATTGGGGCAGTTACGCCACATTGCTGTTGCATGTGGCTGATGGCTGATGTGGCTGATCCATCCATCCGGACCCACTAGGTGACAGGATTTTTATTTTCAGTTTTCTGGTTTTGAAAGTTTGACCATTTTTTTCAGTTTTTTAGCAAATATATTTGGAATTTACACGAATTTCTTTTTTAAATAAAAATTTCGAAAAAAAAATTGTCACCATGGTGCGAATATTTGACCCAAAAAGAAGAAGCTATTAGGTAGTATTAGTTCTTTTATACAAGTTCTTCCCTCCTAATTCTCATTTACATGTCTGCATTTTTCACATGTTTGGTTATTTTCCATAACTAGAAATCACCCCCCAGTTCCGTAGGTGAATAAGCAGTACTTTTAGGCCAAACAAGTCACATCAATTTACATGTAGTGTAGATAGGCTGGTGAGCAAACACTTAAGAACTCAAAGGAGGTTGAATCTGCAGACATTGTTCCTATGCTTTTAAAGCTCGAAAAACATTTGTAGCCCTCCTCCACCTAGCACTTCCAACGTCACAAAAATGGCTCAATTCGATAAAAAATGAAAAAATATGGGGTGTTTGGTGTTAAGGTATTTAATGTTTGATGATGGGTGAATCAAAACAAATTGAAATTTCAAGCTTAAAATCTTTGATCATTTCATTTGTGCATCTGAAATATAAAGAAGTTTAGTAAAGCCCTAAATGGCACACCCATCAAGTTTCTAGTCACTTAAAATGAACTAAAATGAGGGAGATATGGGGTTGAAACTGGAGAGAGATTCAGAGCTATTTTTTCAAAAAAATTAAGCAAACTATCACTCATCCACTCCTGTTTCTTTGTGTGTTTTCTGCGTTGCTACTTCACTTCTAACACTCAAGGAAAATTTCTAGAGCCTTTAGTTTGCATGTCCAGTGACAAAAATTGCTCAACTAGGAATGTTAAGGAATGAGGAAAATATTGTGAAGGTTTTGATTATAAGTATATGTTCGATGATTAGTGATTCTACTCTACTACTATTCAATAGGAATTCCAACTTTCCAGCCCCTCTTACCCTCCTCCATATTCATTCCAAAAGGCAAACCTTTGCAGTTGCTGAAGTGGAGGATAAATCCCTAAGGGAGGCATTCGCAAATAAGGTGTCTGGCAATGGACAAAATACAGATAGTAACGAACTTGTCTCCTATCGTCTCAGAAGACAAACGAAACAATAAAAGGTATTTGTCTTCTGCCCTTCTAATTTTTTTGTAGAAATAGTTCTGAGTGAGGAGACTCCAATAAAGTATCTCATTTAACCCTTAGTTGACATTTGGCCAAAACAGTCCCAATTCAAAAATTGGACCGGCCCACACAAAAGCACTTCAAAATCATGCAAAACATCAAAATTTTGAAAATCCAACTGTGTGGAGTTGTACAAGACTTCAAGCTGAATATTTCAATTAAAAAATATATATTGATGAGAAATTATAAATTCTCACAATTGAAAGTTTAAACTTTTTAGTTTCAAGCAGTTTTTGAAATTGCAAGCTTTTTAAGACTTAGACTAAGATGGTGTGCTCCAGGTATTGTAAAAATATTTGGTGGTAGATAGAAAGCATGGATATGGAGTCATGTGAGAAAACTGATTGTTCAAAAAAAGTTGAAATGAATGAATAATCATTTTTAAGACAAACAAAAATCTTTGACAATTTGGCATTGTGATTGGAATTGACACTATCATTTGATTCAGCTCTTGTTTTCAAAATGTTGAAAACATTGGACAGCAAAACTTCTCATTGACGTTAGCATCTATGTTGAACCAAGTTACCCAACACTTCCTATCATGAGAAGAAGTTCAAAAAAAATTGGCCATGTAACCGTGGACAAGAAACTCTTATTGGAAGAGCAAGCCCTCATTGACATGGTAGCTGCAAACCATGTATGTCACATTTTGAAACCATTACGCCCACCTAGGAGAAGGGGAGGGTTGGAGGAAGGTTTAAGGGTTAAGCATTGTAATCATTTTGGCTTTTTTTTGCTAGGTAAATTGTAATTACATGTGTCTTCTTCTTTCTTTTGCAGGCACATACCACCATTTTTTTCCATCAATGTGGACTTAGAATAGTTTTAGCAATGTAGTGTAGTTGGGGAAATAACATTATTTACCATATCTAATTTTATTGTTAAATGTTGTTATTCCCGGTCCCCCACCAATAAAGAGGAAATATTGGACAATATACACCAAGAGGGGCATTTAAATGTCACGTGTGAAACAATCAATGATCAATTGTAATCAATGTCTGTCCAATCAATGTGACCGACCGACCAACGAAGAGTAATTGTTTTTTTAAAGGCGTTTTGACACCCCCACAATATTGTGCAAGGAATTTACAAGAGGTGATCGCATTTTTTCACACCATGTGATGCTGACTTACTTCATCCAAAATTTCAATGAAATGCAAATTTTGCAGCTGAAGCTGCCTGACGATCTGACCATCCATATTTCTATTGTATAGGATGACTACATTTACATTACCCAGATCAAAACAATGGAATCACTTTCCCCACCAACTTTTTGCGAAAAACATTGATTATAAAGAGACGCGCATTTGGTCATACTGTGGACCAGCCGGCCTTTTTCCTTTGTAGGACCTACAGGACACCTAACGTTTTGAGAATGGATGTAATAAATGACGGTTGTTTGTTTGTTTCCAACCGCAATGAAATTACGCCAGAAAAACTCTAGCTAGGGACCCAAAGTGAGGGAGAAGGCAAAGGTCAAATATTCCAGGTAACATAACAAAGCATTTTTGAAGAGGCCTTTTTCTTTCCTGGCAGAATTTCATCAAAAAGAAAATTTGGAAGATAAAAATAAAGTGATTCTTGAAATTTTCAATAGTCAGTTGGGAAAAATTAAACAAAAATCACCAGATTTCTATACTTGGTTCACGTAGCTAGTGAAGAATATAGCATGATGTTTGATTTTTAAAAACTTTCATCTCTTGTTTTATAGCCAAATTTGGCTAAATTTTCCTATGGTTTGGTTGACTGTTTGTTTGGCTCCATCACAAACTTAACCCAATATATTTTTTAAACCATAATTTTTGTGTCTTATTTCCAGTACTTTTAAAGAGTTTTTTTTTGTTTTTTCCTATGTGGGACAGGTTGTTGCCTGTTGGTTTCACTTTTGGTTCTGCCAGTTTCACTTGTGATGTGAATCAATGGTAGGGGATCATCCCCTTATACACTGAAACAAGCCTGCACTTTCGATGTGAATCAATGGTCAGGGAACACCCCTTACACTCTGGAGAAGGCCATGGCAGAACCAGTTGTTAGTTGTTACCTGCACTTGTGATGTGAATCAACGGTTGGGGAACACTAGTTACACTCTGGAACAGGCCTTGGTAGAACCGGTTGTTACCACCAGACAGAACAACGTCTCACTGCACCGGGCTCAAAGTGCTACTGGGCTAGGTGGAAAACAAACAAACAAGAAACTTGCCCTCATTGCCCCCACTAGCAATGGGGCGCTATTCCATAATACCACAACAACAATGGATTCAACGAGGCTAAGGGCAAGGAAAACGGGAAGGAAATAGGAAAGAAATTAATGTTGATAGTTTTCCTATAATAATACTAATGAAAGGAAATGGAAAGAGGAAATGGGTGGTGGGCGGGGCCCGCCCGGGCTTGGGGGCGGGGTGAAAGCGAGGCTATATATTGCCCCTTTGCATCTCCATGTCCTCCTTCCTCTGATATGCTCTTCAAAGTCACATCACTTCGCGGGCGTGCTCTCTTTTTCTCTCTCTCTACACTCTCTCAACAAATCTCTCATTATTCAACTTTGTCCCATCTATTTCCTATGTCTTTTCTCTTTCCTGTCCGTTTGCTGTTTCTAGTAGTTGTTTTGGCTTGCTCCTAGACACCGTTGGAGCTTGCTATCGTGTAGTTGTAGTCCCTCTCCCCCACCCACCCGCCCAGCCCCCAAAGCTGCTGGGCCCGCCTAATTTTCAGTCACCCATTTCGTTTGCTACTTCTGTATGCAATTATCAAAAGACGGGGGGAGAGATTTGTGGTTGTATGTATGTTTTGGAGGAGGAGGTGGAGGAGGGTGTGAGTTTTGAAGAATTTCCCTCGCCAACTCCACCCAGTGAGTTTTAGAAACCACTCACGTCCCTGAACCCAAGTAGTTTTTTTGAAACCCTTTATTGAGGTGGGACGTGTTGTACAAATAAGTAAGTCCAGTTTGTTGGCTAGAACTCACTCGTTCGGGACCACTACTGCAGTTACGGTCCTTGTTTGCAATTTTATGAACGAAGCCTTCCAGAGTATTGCATGGCCTTAAATCCCGAGTAGCACTTCTGCTGCAGGTCTAAGACTTTGATTCCGGTGATCACCCGGTTATTTTGCACGAAAGATTTGCAGGCATTGAAGAAGTCAGTTGGCACGCTGTGTTTTAGATTTTATTTTTATTTTTTTGAGGTCTGACTGGAGTACTGCTTGTAAGCTTACTGCGGGGATGTTGTAACATGAGTGCAATATATATGCCCTCCACATTGCTGGCGATCTTTTCTGTTTTTTTTTTTTTTCGGGGTTTCCAGCTTAGAGTTTAGTGGAAATTCGAACAAGTTTGGCAGCTCCAAAAACTGTAGGTACTTGTTTATCATTCTCGGAGAGAGAAGCTCCAGGCAATTTTAACAAACCTGAAGCTGTGCTTTGTCCTGTAGATCAGAGCTGCGGAAGATGGTGCTCAAGGTGACAGAAGTGAGTTATAATTTAGATAGATTGTTGGAACAGCAGACAGAGATTGAGAGCAAGGAAGTGGGATTGCTGAGCTCCAGTTTGTCCAGGCTAGGAGATGGGTACCTTGCAGCAACAGGGAGTCTCAGCTTGCGATCATCCTGCAAGAGATCGGCATCACTCATTTGTGCTGCTGCAGAGCCGCTGATCACTTCATGCCCGTCTTCGATTTCAACCAGCTTGTCATCAAGTGCGACCTCATCTCTAGTAATACCCGCTACTTCTTCCCGTGCAAAAGCAGCGACGACGACGACGACGCCACTATCCAGCAGCTCATCTTGCTCGAGTCATCATCATCATCATCATCATCATCATCATACCTGCAGCTGCCCTCGACCGATCACCCCCATTTCAACAGCCTTGCCCAAATTGCGCAACTCCGGCTACAAAATTAGCGATCACAACGGGGGGCATATGGTGAAGTGGCTGACTGCTATGAAGGCGCAGTCGCCACCGCATTTCCGCTCTCTCATTGGCGATCACAAATTCGACTTCTTCGATGCTAAGGCCGCCGAATACGCCGCCTGGACGGTAAAGTCGATCGCCTCGCATACACTACCCGAACTCTCGAAATTTTTTCTTTTCTTTTATTTTGTGGTGTCAAATTGTGCAGCAGATCTTTAGTTACAGTCCCTGAGACAGATCTAGATTCGTAGAGATCTTCTGATCTTAGAACTCTTGTGTAAATTGTGGGCGGTGGGTGTTCGAGCGAAAAAAAAAAAAAACGGACAACATCGGTCGGACTGTAGCGAAATTATTGTGGGCGGTGGGTGCTAGAGAAAAAAAATAACAGCAGACGTCGGTCGGACTGTAGCCAAATCGTGGCCGGTGGCTGCAGGTGCTTGAGAAAAAAAACAGCCATCGTCGATGGACTGTAGCTTAAAGCGATCAAGACTGACTGACTGACTGACATACATCTTTGTGTGTTTTGCCCTTTTGTCTTTTGGTTGGCAGGAGAAGCATATACCAATTCTGGACGTATTTGAGAAAGTGATGAAGACAGCAAAAGGGAAGCAGGTGGCTGTTTTTTTAGATTACGACGGCACACTCGCACCCATTGTTGAAGATCCAGATCGCGCATACATGTCTGACGATGTAAGAAGTCTCTAAGCTCTGAGATCTCTAGTGAAATCTGCCCCTGGGCCATAGAGGGCTTTGTGTAATTTCTTTCTGGTAGATCAAGATCTAGATACATAAATCTATTTCTTGATAATTGCAACAACCTTGTGGCATCAGATTTCCATATGAAGCTTGCTTACTTGAGTTGCTACAGTATCTGTGATGATTACTGCCCTGCAAGTAGAGCAGAATACTTGCAGAAGACTTAGGTTTTTTCCCAATAGACTTAGCAGCTTGGAGGCAGGTTCTCTAGGTAGATTTGAGTGGTATCTACCTGTCACCACCAGACCTGTTGCAAGTACAGGAGAAGGGTCTTTCTCTTGAGAACCTGCCTTCCAGGATTTGAGGTACCTGTGTCACAAGGTCTGTAGGCCAAGTGGAAGGTGTTGAAAATCACAGAAGGTTCCATACATTTAGGTCTCTTCTCCAACTTTAAAACCTGTCAGATTATGATGATACCTTGGCTGGGACCTCACAAAATATGTAAGGCCAGACCCTGTACAAACTGGTGGGGACCTTACCATAGACATAGTGTGTCTGAGTCTGTCCTTGTTATTCATGAAGCAAAATTGCACAGGTTTTGAATCCAAACTGGCAGGTCAAGAGAGGGTTAAGTTGTTAGAGGGCATGGACATTAGCCCAAGTTCCAAATGCCCCAGAGCAATATAACCTACTTTCTAGGATTTGAGGTACCTGTGTCACAAGGTCTGTTCACCAAGTGGAAAATGTTGAAAATCTCCGAAGGTTCCAAACATTTTGGGCCCTTCTCCAACTCTAAAACCTGTCAGATTATGATGATACCTTGGCCAGGACCCCACAAAATATGTAAGGCTGGGCCCTGTACAAACAAGTGGGGACCTTATGGTATATGTAGTCCTTGGTATTCAAGGAGAAAAAAATCTGACAGGTTTTAACAGGTGGGTCAAGATAAGGTTAAGTTGTTTGAGGGCATGACAATGAAGGCATTAGCCCAAGTTTCAAAAGCCCCAAAACAATGTAACCCCCCCCAATATGACTGCCCTTCCTCAACATGAAGAAACTGACATAATTTGAATCTGTCACCATCTTGGAGGAGCCTTATAGATTTGTCATCTGCCTTGGAGGCCAGGAAGAAGATTATGAGCACTTTGCAAGGTATCTGTAAATACCAAAGGAAAAATCAGGTCAAGAACTTATGTAAAAGGAGAGGGGTGTATGTTCCAAACCTTCCACAATTTGAGGTACCTGTCACAAGGCCTGTAGGCGAAGTGGAAGATGTTGAAAGTCATGGAAAGTTCAAAAAGATAGGCCCTAAAACCCATCCAATATAATTATGATGACACCTTGATGGTGAGGACCTTACGAACATATGTAAGGCAATGTACAGCCTAGTGGGAACCTTATGTGATATGTATAACCTCTCCCCATTATACACTAAGCAAAATCTGAAAGGTTTTGAAAATTGTGGTAATGCTGTGTATGTGACAGAGTTGTTGTACTTGTCTCCCCTGTGCAGATGAGGGCTACTGTCCGTGAAGTGGCTACTTTTTTCCCCACTGCAATCATCAGTGGAAGAGGTAGACAAAAGGTGAGTTTTGATAAAAGCTTTTTACAGTCTTATGGATCTCTCTGCCCTGCCTTGCCATCTAAGATATATACTGTAGTAGCCTAGCAATTTTGGCACTTTGATGTTGAACATTTGATATATTTTCTCCAAAGATTCTGGCATAACCATTAAGAAATCATTACGTTGCCCTTTTACTTGTTAATTACCTTGATCATTTCTCAGAAGTTCTGAGTTTTTTTCTCATAACTACTTGGTGCCAAACCTGCTGGGTTACTACAGTGTGTACAATATTTTCCAGTGATTGTGTAGGTGGCCGCAGAGTGTTGTTTCTTTGTAATTTAAATTCAGTGATTTTGTGCACTGGGTGGGCATCACATTGAATGTAGTGAGTGTGAGACTGGTTTGTGGTGGTGTGTTTTTTGACAGGTCTACGAGTTTGTACAATTACCAGAGCTGTTTTATGCAGGAAGTCATGGCATGGACATCATGGGACCTGCTGATGTTTGTAATGGCTTTAAAGCTTCTGGAACACTAGCCAAAGACAAGAAGGTAAATTGTCAGATTTGCCCAGGCCCTGATTTTATGATTGAATGAGTAGTCAGTCAGTCTCCTTTGAACTTGGAAGATGAATCTGTACTACCATGTATGTTGTAAAATGTATTTTGTGTACAGAAGAAGAAGAAGAAGATGGCAACTCAGTTTTGGATGCTCAAGTACACTCCTGCTTTTGTTGTGGCAACAGGGTAATGACATTGTCTTCTTCCAGCCAGCAAGCGAGTATCTGCCTTTGATTAACAAGGTAATTCTTTTTTTCTTGTCTGGACAAGAAGCTGGGTAGGTCTCTTGTTGCACTCATCATCAACATTGGGAGTCGTAATCAAAATGCAATTAAATTTCATGTGGAGTTAGGTCAGCTGGGAATTTCCGTAGAAGATTCCCATTCATTCAGGTGTTCGCTGTAATGGGTGGTGTTCAGATCTCAAAAGAGATTTCATTCATGTCTTGCATAATGTTTCTTTCCTAACAATTTTTTTTGTGTAAGCAATTGTTCCTTATTCACCAGAACAAGAGCTGATCTGAGGGGGTTCATCCATGAGTTTTTGGCACTATTAGCCAAGTTTCATGGAAGACGTGCATGTTGATGTAGGTGTGTAAACTCATGGAAGACAATACAAAGGACATTGAAGGAGCCAAAGTTGAACACAACCTGTTCTGTGCGACTGTGCATTTCCGCCGGGTGAAGGAAGAGGTAAACATTGTGGTCCATCTTGTAGTTGCATAACTGAGACATGAGCACAATCTATGTACTCCAGTTCACCCTATTCTTGAACTGTTGGATTGTATGTTTTGTTCAACAACTTCTCTTTCTGGCACATGCTAAATTTTCTGTTATGTTGACATCTCTGCTATTGGTTTTATGTTCAGTGGCTGTAAAGGAATTGTCATAGCACGTGTGGACCACCCTGTTTGCAATTGAAATGTTTTCAACGCTTTTTATTCATGCTTTGAATAGTCCAGAGACTGTTTCCAGAGAATGTATGGGCATGTGCGATTCAACTCATTGACTTTTTGGTGGTCTAGTGGAAGGCATTTCTCACACTAAGCACCATGCTTGATTGTAAGAAGCACCCAAATGTTCCAGGACAGCATGGTTATCTCTTTGTCTTGTGCATGCAGTAGGTTAGAGGGATGTTGCTGAGGATAGAAATTCCATACTGAAGGGTATTCATCTGGTGATTTCTGGCCTGCATTCTTTTGATCTCCTGTGCCTCTTGTTGCAATTCTTTGACTGTTTGTGTCTGGTTTTCATCTGAGATTTGGGTCAATTGGAAGCTGTGATTAGCATAGCTGACAGCAGTCTCTCCTCCTTAGCACTTTTTCCCTTGTGCAGGTGTCATGGAGGGTATGCAGGTGTGTGGCCACATGGTATTAAAAAGCCTTTGTTTAATGCATGATTAAATTAGTTGCTAAAATGTGAGAAGGTGGGCTTCAATGTCTTTTTTCTTTCCTGCCATTGGGAAATGAGTTTTGATGCTTGATTCAAGATTGATGAAATCCCAATGTTTGACAAGATGCCCAGAAGCTGCTGTGCATGAAATAGATACCCTAATCCCAAGTAGCTTCTGGGCTACTTGTCCTGCTTCATGTGCAGACACTACATAGTTGGGTGGGACTAAAGGTTAGTCTGCATGTTTCAAAAATGTCCATTCTGGAACCTTAAGGCCTTAGCCTCATAGTTTTTGCTAAGAGATTTACTTACTGGGGTGTTTCTGCTAAAGAGAGATGTAGGATCCTCCTTCCTTCAAGTTCTGCTGTTTATTTAGAAAGATGATGTCAGCAGGAAATGTCTTTTTGTCAGCTACACTATATCTTTGAAACATTCCCCTCAAAGTCTAAGAATATTCTTTTCGGTCAAATTGAGTTTCTGTTTGGAAGTCCATTTATGGATTTTGTTGTTGAAACATATAATCAGGTGTTCACTGCCTTGTTACAGAATTGGGTGCGACTTGCAGAGAGGGTGGCCAATGTCATGAAGGGTTATCCCACATTGAGCCTGACTCATGGTCGCAAGGTACTAGAGTCTTGTGCCAGTCAATGCTGTTGGGTACAACTTCAATGCTTACAAGTTCTGATTTGGTCTGCTGTTGGTCTCAAATACACACTTGAAGGTTGCTGAGATTCTTTCTGTTTATTATCATTTCCACAGTGAATGCTTGCGTCACTGATTTCAGAACTGACACTGTTATGCCCTGTAACCTCCAGGTATTGGAGATTCGGCCAGGAATAGCATGGGATAAGGGACAAGCTGTCAATTTCCTTCTGGAGTCACTTGGTAATTAGAGCATTTAATCTGCATTGAACCTCTATGTGGATTATGTGCGGAACCTCCTATTTTCTGCACATGCAATTCATGACTTGACAAGTGAGGAGGGTAGTCTGGGTAATGGAACAAAGAGGTAGAATAGAACATGTCTGAATGCCAGTGGTGTACATATGGCAGGTATGGCAAACCCAAATGATGTGCTGCCAGTGTATATTGGAGACGATCGAACAGACGAAGATGCCTTTAAAGTAATTTCAATATCCTTTTGTACCACATCTTGTCAGATTTGTGCCCCATGATTATGTACCAATCTGGTGGACAATGTACAACATATATATATATATAAATATATTCTCAGTTGCTAATGAGAGTGTGGGTGCATACCTTTTGTATGTGTACCCAGTTGTTGAATGGGATGAAACATGGGTGTAGCATTCTGGTATCCACAGTACCCAAAAGCACAAATGCAGCTTACTCCATCCGCAATCCGTCTGAGGTGTAAATTCTATGTGAAAGCTCTTTCTCATTCCAGTACTCAAGACACCAAGCACCTACTACCCAGTTGATTAAACTTTGAATTTGTATGATCTCTCCTTTGTCCCTGTAATGGACAAACCTACTGAATCCTACTGAATCTTTTGAAAGTTTTTGGCTCCTTGCTCCCTCATATTTTCATAATGTTTTTTCTATTGTGTGCCAGGTCAAACAGTTTCTGCATCAGCTTGTGCAATGGAGAATGAACAAGAACCCTTCAGCCAGCTCAAGAAGTGGTTTCCATGACCACCTCCATGAGCAACTCCACACTCAAGTACAAAAGAACGCCTTAGCCCCATCTATCTATCACACGTGAAGCTCACCAGCTGCTTCTGATTCTTACCTTGTATACATGAAGAGGCCCTTTGTCCTTCCACACAGCTTTAGGAAGGAAAAAGTTTTCAACTCTCTCCTGTCTCATGTATGCTGCAATTTGTCTGTATCAGAAGAAGGCCATACATGCAAATTTGGACATGAAAAAACTGAAATACTTTCAGGCTGAAGCTGGTGGTTTTTGTAGAAGCTCTCAGAACTAAGTCTTTTAAGGGGGAGCAAAAATCTAATTCTTTGGATAGAAGCAGGAATTACCTGCCCTTTATATTTGATACCCAAAATTATGGCTTACCCAAGAAGATATGATTCCCAAAATTCTTCTCACTACAGCCATCAGTGAGAAATAAAATAGCCATCAGTCCTCTCAATACAAATCCTGGATCTTTTTCTTTTGTAACCAAAGGCAAGTGGGACTCTGGTCATAGACAGAGTTCATTAGAACAGTGAGACATTTATGATCACAGATTTTGTTGACAATTATATTTGGAATGAAATATCTGATTATAGCATCTGATTATAGCATCATATATATACTTTGTAGATGTGCTCTTTTATCCCTAAGACTGGATCAGCAGTTCTATGTGGCTTTTTTGCATCATAGATATGTACATTTGTTTGTGCCGGTGGACTCATGAGCAAAATATGTGATAAAAGGACCACTTTGTTATATACGTGATTTGGGTTATAGTATTGCTTGATTTTGTACATCTATCAGTGACAAATGTTCACTTCTGTGGTGTGATTTTCCTGTTTTTAATGAGAGGAATTATGTGCACAAATCTTGCAGTTCCCCTATAACTAGTGGATCTGCAGAATCTTGATGTGATGCCTAGATTTGAAAATTTCAAAGCTCTTGTTTGGGTATGCAGCTTTGAGATAAACAAATGACATTAAAACCAAAATGAATTCAACTTGCACTTCCTGGATCAGGTTGGTTTAAGATAGCAGCTAACTTACATGTCCTAGTTGCAAAGTGAACTCATAATAGTTGCAAAGTTGCTAGGAGCCTCTAGTGCTTGGACTGTTGGCTTGTTGCTAAGGAGCCCACTTATAACACGGGGTTATTTGTACATCAATTATGTGGAAAACATTGTCAATACCTAAGGGTGGAAATCTTAGGGCAAGATCACAGTGGCCCATTATGGATATTAAAAGTATGCAATAATTTCAGGTCATATTTACTCACACTTGACCAAATTGTTCATCATTTTCAAATTTGCTTTCCATGATTCATGGTGAAAGACATGAAATGGAATGTCAAAGATACAGTACTAAGTGTGTCAACAATACCTTTGTCTTCCATTCCCACTCACATCAATGCAGACATGATTGGTGTTGTGGTTTATTTTTATGTTTTTAGTGTATAGAAGTGTGTGTGTCAATAATATCCTAGGATGAAGGTTGCCAAACAAGGATTGTATAAAGCATCAAATTTAGAATTCATTCGTGATGATCTAGAAGCTTTCATTGCTAGGGTGTGTTATGATGGATTTAAGTATTGGATTTAGATTCATTATAGAGTGTAGTAGCTTAATGGATTTTGGCCCCTAGGTAATGGGTCTATTTTTATATGAGGATTTTTGAGAGAGGATATTTTGGCTTGTCTTGAAACTTGAGATTTAGTTATATAGTTATAATATCTTGAAGGATTATGATTTCTTTTAGAGGATTTTTTGAAGATTATATTTTTGCATGGTGAAATAAATTCTTCTTTTCCCTTAAGATACTTTTTATGTAAATGGCAAGGCCACAGTGTGACACCCCCCTTGTTGCTTAGGACTCAACACCATTTTCAACAACAAGCATTAACCAAAGCTCGAGAGTTTATTTAACTAGGAGAATGTTATGTCATATTAGCTTTTCATGATTACACAATGTTTATTCAATGCTAAGACATTACATTAATTGAATATGGTTTATCATTGCCTTCATAATTAAAGATGGCAATTAAGAAGCTTTGGGGCAAAGGTTTCACAATAAATGGAAGAATGTTAAGGCACCTTTTACACTAGAGACTAAAAGCTCATGACCATTGAAATACAAAATCTATGATTGGAGGAAAAGGATTTTGAAGGTATAAGTTCATTTTTCACAAAACTTGTAGGCCTAAGGAACCAAGGAAATGAAGATGGATGAAATCTTGACATGGGATCCTAAGTGCCAGTTTATGGATAATGTTTCATGCTCTACCAGAGGTCGAGCTAAGCCCACCTCAAATAGGTGGGCTTGGCCTAACCTCTATTAGACCATGACCTCTAAAAACCCTCCATTGGTTGAAATTTATTTTAACATGTTGTTAGGTGGGCACAGAAGTCAATTATACCATGAACTTTAAAATCCAAAAAAATTCTTTTTTTTCCAAATGTTTTTTTGAAGCATTGACTACATAACCATAATTACTTAGAATTTATTTTTTTAAATTTTTAAAAAATTTTGCCTACAATATATATATATAAAGTAATTGGAGGGAATGTTAGCATTTCTTTCCAAAATTTTGGACTTTCAATTTTTTTTTGAGGCATTGATTGCAAAACCATCATTAGTTAGAATTTATTTAAATATTTTTCTGTAACTATTTTAACTTCAATAAAAACAAGTATGTTTTTGAAAACAGAAATTGAGGGGGATGTTGGATTTCTTTCCAAAAACATTTTTACTGTTTGAATGTTTTTATTTTTCTGGAAAGTTGTGAGGAGGGATGCATGAAAGACAATGGTTGGAAAAAGAAAAGCAAACTGAAACAAGTTGAAACGCAAAAAGTAAAGAAGAAAAAAACAATTTCCTAAGTAGCAGCAACATTTGTTTTGTGCAAATTTTTGCATCCAAGTGACAAAAAAGTAAAGTGATAATATTATTCTATCACAAATTCCCTCCTTTTAAAAAATATTACTACCTTTGTTGGAGGGAAAAAACAATTCCAGGGAAGAACTTATGATATTTTGACTATTTTTTTGTTTTGGGCTAGGTGTTCATGCATGCATTAAACAATAGCAATGAATTAAATGTAGCATTAGGCTTGATGCAATTTCATGATAGTGCCCAATAAGGGAAAAAAATCAATTTCTTTTTTTATTATACTTGATGTGTGATGAACTTGTGACTATTACTTGTCTTTCTTGCACCACCACTTTTAAAAATAAAATTGGGATGATTTGGTTAAAGTTGTCCCTTCTTTCCCAAGGTTTGGATTTAATTTTTTTAATTCTCATTCTTTTCCACGGACAAAAGAAAAAAAGTCTCTACACAACTTCCTCAAGAAGATAGGGACCTACAAGTTTCCAAGGGAAAGGAACTTAACCAAATTTCCCCTTCTCCAAGGGGAAAGGAACTTACAACTTTTTCCTGGCAAATGGGCCCAATATAAGGTTATAGGAATTGCATCACGCCCAATGTCACATTTAATTTGTTGTTCATATTTAGTTTAATGGTTCCTATTTTCTACTCCTTGGATAGTTTTTTTTTTAAATGTAGCCCCAATTAATGTTAAATGATTGTTGGGATAATTACTCATAATGTTACACCCAAAAATAACATCGGGTAGTAGATTTTTTTTGAGGAGGTAGTGAACTAGTGAGAAAGAGAAAGGAAACATTTTGAGGTGGGTTGAACCACCCATCACCAAGCATGTACCTATCATCAAACACTTTCTAATATTTTCTTCATTCCTTAACCAAATTGAATAATTTGAAAATTGTCTTTCATGCTTTGACCACTAAAGTAGAAGGTTTTCTCCTTTTTCCAATGGCACATCGAATGTGTGAAAGCATGATAATCCCCATCGAACTTGCACTTACACATATAATTCCCAAATAAATTAGCTTGAGGTGTGCAAATCACAAACAAAAAAAAACAATTCACAATTTATTTCAAATAAATTTTTAAAAAAGAATGTTTAATCATCCAAAACAAGTTTCATCCTTTGACACACCTACTTCAAAAACAACATTAATGTCATGCATAATTTCTTATACAACATTTGTAAAAGCATTCAACCATCCATGAAATTTCTAGTATAAACTTTCAAATGTTGGCCACCTTTTAGTAATAAAAATTACTAATGTCCCACTAAACTCGAGTTCTTGAATCAAGGATCAAACATGAGACAAATGGCTTTTAAAATTTTCAAAGAATCCATGAAATCAAAGAAAGGCATAAGAACAATAATCACTTGTTGTTGCATATTAACACCAAGTTGTTTCTCCTTGGTGCACATATCCATGCCTTCAACAACATTAACTTCTACTTGTAATTCCAATCTATCCTTGGAAAAGTTGCACATATAATGATTATTGAGGCAAAAGCATCTAACAATAGCCAACACCCATGACATTGGTTAAGTATATGAGTAGTCACAACAAGAAAAAATGGGCCACAAATTGCCCAAGTATGTGTTGAAGGAATCCTATTGGTTAAAGCTTCTATTTGGCAACTATAACAATTGATAATTGCAACTTGATAAGCTAGGCATTACTTGAACATGGCAACTTTGGATGCAAAGCATGTCTTCATGAGAATTATTAACTTTGCTCAAACAAACTAGAATTTAGACATTCTTGCCTCCATTTTTTTGCCCCTTTGCACAATGGACGATGAAAAAAGAAGATCAATTTTATTCCACATTTAACTAGCTACAAATTCCTACAATGCAAAAAATTGAAATTGCCAACATACATACCTCATTTTTTGGCCATGTGATGTAAGCTCAAGAAAGGATGTTTGTGCAAATTTCACATTAACTAAACCTAGGTACTTGGAAATCCTTTCATCAAATTGGTTGCATATTGAGCTACCTTGTTCATGGCATATCCAAAGCACAAACCATAAAAAAGAACATGCAAATTTAATGCCCTACATGCAATAACATATTTTAGAATTGTGGTCATGCTCCCCAATTAGTGCCTTTGTCTTTCACACAACACAAGATCTTGGAGGTGAAACCAAATTTCTCAAGCATGTCCTTCAATTGCCTTGCTAATTGGTAAACTTTAATATTCTAACACTATGTTTATTCTAGAATCTATTTTTTCTCATGTTATTTTCCATATACATAATCTATTTTATAACAAATCAACTACAAAAATTAGAATAAAACCCAACCAAAAATCCATTACAAAGCACAAATTTGTACAATTTTAACTTTTGTAGTAATCTAAAACAAAATTAGACATTCGTATTAATGGAAGCAAAAAATATGGAAAAAAATAAATCGCAGTAACATTGTTCTTCTTCATCAAAATTATTTTCTAATCTCAATTAAACTTCTCCATTTCTAGACTACTTCTTTTCTCTCATATCCTAATTCCTCCTCAAAAAAACTAATATGATAATCATCCTCCTTCCTTTAATGCTTTTCTAAATATCTACTCATATTCCTACCATAAAACTAGTTTGAATCAGTCTTCATTAGTCTTAATCCTACATAATCATCCTTTGTTCCACCCTATTAATATTAAAACTATCTTTGTTCAGTCTAACCAACAAGGACAACATAGTTCTTTATCCAATAACTCCATCTAGTTTATCCAACAAAGACAATACAATTATACCTTTAACATTATCACCCCTTAACTTTAGATTCCGTCTTCAAAATCTTGTGCATAAAAAAGTATGAAAATGTCTTCGAAGAACAATTATAGATTGAGGCTACTATTCAAAATAGACTAACATTTCTCCTTGACTCACTTTTTGTAGTTATCTGTGCTACATGAGGTATTTCTTGATTTATAAATTGTTGTCCTTCTTCTATAGTTACTTCCTCAATTTGTAGTTGGTTTTGTGGATCCACCTATTGTTGAATATATGTAGTTATCTATGTGTAACCATTATCTTGGGATGTTGTCATTATAGCAGTTGATGTAGCTAACTCTATTGATGGAAACATTATAGTTGTTATGGCATACTTAATCGACTTTGTTTGGGCATATACTTGTTACATCTCCTCCTGCACTATTGTGATTTCCTTTGTAGTTTGGCCATCTAGGTGAGTAAATGCCTATTCCCCCATGATTTCCTTTGTGGTATCTCTTCCCTTCATCTCTGTAGGTATAGTTGATTGAACCTCTAGTGATTCTCCACTTGGACCTGCATCATACTAGTTAAAGTCTAATGTGTCAAAATTATCTTCTGGAATCACAAGAGGTATGTCATACCAAAAATCAATATAAGTTTTTTGATATGCTTTCAACTTCCTTCTATAGCTATTTTCATTTGCTTTGTGTTCATCAAACAAACCCTATATGTCTTTTTGTGGAAGATCTTGAACTAAGTTCCACCATTCATCAACCTCAAAAGCTTATAACTGCATTGACTTATATTTAGTCCTTGGAATAATATTTTGCATCATGATATTATCATACTCCTTCAATCAATGCTTAAATAAGTAAGGTTCCATGGTCGTTAGTGTGTCCACAATTACTTATATTCGTTTGGCATCATGTTGTAACTTTTGTATGGGCCTATTACAAGTAATTTGATTCTTATCTTTTTCTCTGATAAGTTCATCCTTCTAGTGCGTGTAGTAACTTAAATCTCTTCTTTGAATTTGAAAATCTCCTTCTCCTATGCCTACACTATACTTTACAAACTATTCTTGTCATGTGGCAAAGTTGTAGATTGGACCTCAAATTCATATGCTTGTTTTTTCAAGGCCTAATACTTTGCCTCCTCCTTTTCAAGGTTCACTTCAACAAGTCTCTTTCCTCCCTTATGGTGTCAAAAAATTGCAGTTGTTATTCCAAAGTATACTTCTTTTGATTTGGTAGAATCACATCCATTTGAAGCTTGTTCATTCCTCTTTACTTGGCCTAAAGTACCTTGTTGTTTGAACTTCAATGGCCATGATGTGATGCTATAAATTTGTAACCTCTTGTGTTACAGTTGTAACTTTGGCCCTAACTTTAACTTCTCTACTTCATTTTTTTCATGCTAGAATTTGAGTCCTAACAACTCAATCCTAATACGTTCCATCTTCTTATAGTTTGTTACATACTAAAACAATCTAACAAATATTTCTTTGCCTCTTGACTCAAAGATCCACTTGTATGTGGTGTTTGAAATAATGGAATATCCTTTATGGATGCTTCTATATAGATGGCATTACACTCCTATAGGTCGTAAACCGAACTCCTGAATCATACAATCCTATTGAAGATGATGGCCTATCATCCTTGTTGAGAATTCAAGCTCAATTAATTAGGTTTCATTAGTTATTGGAGTAGGAAAGTAATTAGGTTACTTTCACAAGGTTGAATACTTTCTTTACTTATATTAGTTTGGTTATTTGTGGTTTGGTCTTTTAGTTAAATACCTTGGTGTTGATGGTTTGTCTCTTTTTTCTTCATTACACAAGTTTGTGTATTTCATGTGACAAAAAACTTGAAGAGTTCTTGATGTTATGTTTCGAGTTGTGAACATCATGTTGTAGTTTCTTTTCAATAAAGATTTATGTTTGCACTTGAGTAGATCTCCTATTTGTTAACATGGTATCAAAGCTTAGGTTGTTGAATGAGAAAGTTAAAAAAGATTTCAAGTTATAAAATCTCTTGAACTAGAGCTTGAGAGTCTCTAGTAATATCATAGGAGTGTGTCAGGTGCAAAAGAGAAAAGAGGAAAGGAAAGAATGTGAAAAGAAAGAAAAGAAAAGAAAAGATGTGAGAGGAGATCAACATATCAAAGGTTGTGGAAGTCAGATTTTTAAATCTAAATCTAGATCTACTATGAAAAGATCTTGAAGTGAAACTTGGAGAGATTATAGAATATTATAAGATGTTTCTATTATCAAATTTTCAAAAGAAAAGGATATGTTTTGTGAGAGTTATGAGCCTTTGAAAACTTTGTGCCAAATCTTGTTTTTTGGTCATATCTCCTTTGTTTCAGCATTTTTGGATCTGTAGCTTTAAAATCTTATATATCATAAATGAATATATGTGTGAGAGAAATTTCATGTCATTTGGATATGTATTGAGAAAGATCCAAACATCTAAAGTTTCAATCTTAATTTTGAAGTCAATTTTTTTTTAAAGTCATAACTCTTTGTGGTCATCATCAATAGAACTAAAATTTTGAGCAGATATAGAAGAAATATATTTAATGTGTTTCCCAAAATTTCAAGGAGTTTAAAGTTTCTAAAAACGAGTTATAAATCATTTTATGTTCAAGTCCTAATTTGAAGTGATTTCAAGGAAGTAATAATATCTCTCATTTTATGAAGTTAAATGAGCTGAAATTTTGAGAGATCGTAGTAAACATAGTTGTTCATGTTTCATCAAAATTTCAAATCGATCTAAGGTCATATGTGAGCAATGTAGTTTTGCAAAGTTTCTGTGACAAAAGTTTGTTTTGAGAAGACATCAAAACAAATTTTTGAAGTGAAGCAAATACAACTTGGGAGAACTTGAAGGAAGGAGTTTGAGATTGGGAAGTGCAAATACATTATCAAGACCTTCATACAAAAGTGTGATATGTAATCATGTATTTAATATCATACGAAATATTATACGAGATACGTACATATACGTAAAACCCATGTATAATATAAAACTTCATATAATATTCAAAACATACATACATATGCAAGGTCCATCTTGTTCAACCTTAACCCTAACCCTAATCCTAGAAACCTAAGGAAAGAAAAACTTAATCCTAATCCTAGAAACCCAAGGAAGGAATTAAAATCATTTGTGAAACCCCAAGAAGACATTGAATGTTGCTTTGAGAGATGGTGGACAGTCTTTTTCAAATTGTAATTGAGAAACTAGATAAGAACAATTTCTAGGTGTGGAAATTTAGGATTATGAATTTATTGATGGAAAATGGCTATTAAGAATTCATAACTGGTGATGAATAATAACCTCCTCTCCTAGAAAACCCCACACAACAACAAATTTAAACCAATAAAACTTGACATGAAAAAGCAAGGAAAATTTTGTATTGGCTTTCTAAGAATGTGTCTGATTCCATGATTGTGCATATTCAAGATGCAAAATCACCCAAGCAAGCTTGGGATACATTAATGAAGATGTATAGCACCAATACATAAGTCTGTAAAATTTAGCTTAAGCAAGAGTTACATAATCTACAGAATAACAAGATGAACATCAGTGACTATTCTACAAAGGTGAAAAACCTTGCATATGTTATTGCATCTATAGGAGCCTTTGTAGATGATGAAGATCTAATGGTCGTCACTTTGAATAGACTTGGAAAAGACTATATTTAGTTTTTTACTTCAATAGCAGTTCAATAAACATTTCTCAATTTCCAAGACTTAACAACATTATTTATAAGTGAAGAGATGATAATTGTTGGTACTTCATCTAATGGAGGATCACAAGAAAATGTTTTCTACTCAAATACTAATAGAAGTAAAAGTAGAGGTGGTAAAACTTCATTTCAGGGTCGACACGGAATTCGCATGGTGGACATCATCAACATGAAGGTCAAGCTCATGGAGGTGGACGAGGAAACTTTTGAGAAAAAGGAAGTCGAAGAAGTTGTGGAGGTTGTGGTGGAAATCATCAAGGTCAACCAAATAACGACTCAAATTGCTATTACTATAAGAAATATGGGCACATGGCAAAGAACTATTATCAAAGGGAGCATGATGCACGAAATGGAAAGTTGTAACAAGGGAATTATGCATCAAGTAACAATCAAGGTGATGAGCAACTATTTGTGATGCAACACATGGCAAATTCAATGATAGGAGGTGTATCATATAATAATGTTTGGTATGTGGATTCTCAAGCTTCAAACCACATGACTAGTCATGGAGAACAGTTTAAAAACATAAATGATTTGAAAACACTAGGTTTTGTGGAAATTGGTGATGACACTACACATCCCATCACACAAATTGGCAAGGTGCCATTGTCCATGCAAAATGGGCAAACAAAGTATTTGAAAGATGTACTTCATGTTCCAACCATAACAAAAAAATTGGTTTATGTAGGCCAAATGGTGGAAGAAGGTTTACAGGTGACATTCAACCCAAATGGATGTTTTGTGGAAGACATGAAGAACCAAGACAAATTGATTACAAATGGGGAAAGGAATGGATGAATGTTCACTTTGGATGTGAACATGCTTGATGTGAATTCCATGTTATTCACACATGGAAAAGGAGCTGGAGATATTGGAATTTGGCACAAGCGGGTTGGCCATGTTAATCTCCAACGTGTTAAACTGATGGAGAAACAAAATTTTGTTGGAGGTCTTCCCAAATTTGGAATAGAAGAGGTGATGTCAAAAGTTTGTGAAACATGCCAATTGGGGAAGCAAGTTAGGCATCCATTCCCAGCTCAAACAATTCATGTAAGTTCCAAACCTTTGGAAATGATCCACTCATATGTGTGGACCACAAAGACAAAATCCATTGAAGGATGCAAGTACTACATGAGTTTCATTGATGACCACACAAGGAAGGTGTGGGTCTACTTCATGAAACACAAAGATGAAGTGTTTCAACATTTTTTGAATTTCAATGTAATGGTGGA
>Ga0116231_10005929_pt1 | contig 23737 bp, 14 predicted proteins | sample S1TSphgellanicum_2_FD_89695 | JGI IMG/M metagenome (GOLD analysis project Ga0116231, IMG submission 89695) | Host-associated microbial communities from peat moss isolated from Minnesota, USA - S1T2_Fd - Sphagnum magellanicum MG | ecosystem: Host-associated > Plants > Peat moss > Unclassified...
AAAAAAATAAAAAAACCACCCCCTGCCACATGCTCCAACAAACCACACCCCCCCCACCCACAACAAACACAACACCCCCCCCCCCCCCCCCCCCCCCCCCCTAAACCCCGGGTCCCACCCCCACAAAAATACATCCGGGAAATATAATAAGCATAGTATTAATGCATAGCTACATGTGATGAGAAAATTTCCCATTCGCTTAGCCTTACCTCTTATACCCTTGTTTGAAAGTGTTTTTTTTTGGGGCGAAATTTTGTCACTTGGTGACCCAAAAAATGGGTGAAGGGCCAAATAAATTTTTTTTTGAAAAAACTTGCACAAATTTACAATACTATCAGAAATTCTTCTCAAATTGACATATTTAGACATTAGTTCCTAGCTTATCTCCAGAACATAAGAGGTTTCTTAACATTTCCTACTTAAGGTGCATTCACACTTGGTGTTAGGAAGTCTAGTGTTGAGTCACCTAACACCATGCTAGTCATTTAGGACTTATACCAACTTACCATGAACATTTTATGTTAAGTTAACATTCACTTAATATTAAACTATCACCATTTAACATTGGGTGCCACCTAGGATGCCACTTAGATTTTCATTTAACTTAACTTAACATCAAGTGTGAATGCACTTAGTAACCAAACTTGGTTTAAACATTTTTATGGATGGTGGAGAGCCCACCTACCTCACAAAATTGGGGGAAAAAAAAACCTTCGCTTTTGTCCTCACAAAAATTATCCATTTAAAACATTTTTCTTTCAAAAATTGGAGACAAAAAAGCACTTGAAGAAATTTCCTAGTGTATTTGGAGAACACCTTATAGCCATTAATAACACCCTTTTTCCCTCAAAAAAAAAAGGCCAATTGACCCCTTAAAAAGAATCCCTCTTACACCCACTACCTATGGCCAGAAATTATTCAGTAATGTCCCCACCCCCACTTGCAATTCGACAAAAACATGTTGGGAGAACCTGAGAAGGTTATTTTATTGGGTTTGTCCCAAATGGGAGAGAGGCATTGGGGGACACTTTTCAGCGAATATAGTAACGTAGAGAGTGAGCGATGATACTAAATCTTGCATGCAAAAATGTTCATAATATATTCTTAATGAATGAAAGTGCATAAAGTGAGTAAAAATAACATGTAAAATTATATGTAATACCTAGTTAAAACAAAATGCAATAAAATGAGGAAAACTAAAGGTTAAAAAAAACATGGTAAAAGCTTCAAATAGTAGAGTTATCCGTAAAGTAAGAAAAACACAGCACCAGAACCCTGAGTTTGGTCATACACAGGGTAAGATTCAAAAAACACCTGCAAAAAAGTACATTAGCATTCAACGGGGGATGAAACTAAGAAAAAAAACCATCAATTTTGGTGGTAAACTGAGTTTCACACCCTGTCTTTCTTTTCTCCTGAACGCCTCCACTGCTGCTACATATGTTTTCACTCCTCCTAACTGTACAACTATTATAATTAGTCTCGAACCTTGTGCATTAAATGCTGAGTGGTATCAGCATTTCATACTGAGTTGCAGCATTTCATGCTGAAGATTTATTAAAATGTCTTTACTTCGCCGATACCACTGAAAGAGAAGATAGGGGGTGAAAGGAGGCCCAAAGACAAGGCGAAGAGAGGGTTACTTTACAGATAACTCTAATAGGTACAAAACAACCAGAAAAGTTTTTAGAACAGAAGGTTAAAAAATTCATTATAAGAGCCAAAAACAGTAGTTATTACAAAATGCACTGAAAATTTCAAATTAAAAGTAAATAATCATGGTAAAACTTTAAAACAGTAAATGCAACTTGCCACACAACCTGAAAGTTTAAAAAGTAAAAGTAAAAAAAACCATGGAAAAAGACAAAAACAGTGAGAACAAAACAAGCACAAAAAATTGAAAAAGTAAAGTAAGAAAATCAGGGTAAAGGTAAAAAACAGTAAGTACAAAATCCTCCCCAAAAAAAAAGTGAAGAGAGAATCATGGTAAAAGACCAGAAACAAACAACCAGGAAATTGAAAAAGTAAAGTAAGAAAATCAGGGTAAAGGTCAAAAACAGTAAGTACAAAATCACCCCAAAAATAAAGTAAAGAGAGAATCATGGTAAAAGATCAAAAAAACGAGTAATAAAAAAGAAACCGAAAATAAAAAGGTTGATAACGGTAACAATGGTAAATAAAAAGCAAGTGCAGGAAAATGTTGTTGGAAAATGTAAACGTAAAAAGTAGAAACAATCAAGAAATAAAAGTTACTTTTGCAAGAGTGAAAAACTAAAAATAGGTAATAAAGAAATTTAAAAACAAGGAATAAAAAAAAAGTGAAAATAGTTCTCAAGGGACAAAAACCTCAAAAGTTAACTTTTCTTTAGATTCGGTAGAAATGAATGTGCAACACTGAAATCTAAGAATGTTGGATTTTCAGATAAAGTGAATTTTCAAATGAAAATAAAAGATTCCAAAGGCTTTTTTCTCAAAGTCCCACATGTCACATGGTCCTAGATTTAAGGTTTTAAATCACCATAATTTCAAGAAAATTGGATTTTTTTATTTAGTTATTTCTTTATTTTTAATTTTTAATTTTTAAATTTATAGGAAAGAAAATAAACAATTGAAAGTTACTACACATCTTTTTTTAAATGCATAACACCTTACAACTAATTTGCTTTGAAAATTTCAAGAAATCAAACAATCTCCTCCCCCAAAAACTAGACCTCAAACCACATTTTGTTTGTCAATCATAGTCATTTGGCCTCATATGGCTACATCATTATTACAAAACCATGATTTTTAGGCTACTAGCATTGTGACCAAATAAAAATGTGAAATTGAGGTTACTAGTCTAAAATGACTTACTATGTCCATTTTGACTTACATGAAAATTAAGTATGTTCTTATGACTAAGAAGAATTGTCACTTTACTCAAATCAAACATAGTCCTCTACACATGGTAGATGTGGCATGTACATAGATTTTTAGAGTTTGATTGTTGTGATGGAAATGAGTCATTCAAACTATGATATGAATTGCCACATTTCATATGTGACTACAATGTTACATTTGGTATTATTCTCCATGTTATTTACATATTATGTGCATTAGAATATAAAATATTTATCGTGTAACTATATGGAAGTAAATTATTTAAGAAATAATAATAGTATATGGTTCTCGTATTATTAAATTATATTTTAAAATGTAATTTCAAAAAGCATTTAAGTGATTGCTGAAAAAGTAGTGAATTTGTTTGTCAAGATGATGTAGCAAACTAAAATGGGTCACAAAAGGCAATGGGTTTTTAATCCATGATTTTTAGAATGGCTAAAAATATTCATGACACAAAACAACAAATTATGTTATTGTATAAAGGGGTGGATAATTATTGTACATGATTATGTCACTTTCATAAAATTTCAAGTCATTTAAAAATTAAAAAATAACAACAATAACACTTGTAAAGTGCTTGTGCTTTTGAATATTATAATACCTAGCATGGTTAAGCATTAATTAATTTAGAAAAATGCATGCATGCATGCCATGCCAAAAATCTAAATGAAATTACCTTCATTATTTAGATAATGCTAAATAGCAAAATATTTTATTATTTATTAGGCACATTGTTACCAAATCAATTGAGTACTCTGGTATTTTATATTCACAATATTCATTTTAAATTATTCCACGGCATGTTCGCATAACATATTAAAACCATTATCATATTAAAAAAATAAAAACTCACAACATTATATAATTGTAAACCTTAAAACAATAAAAACCAAATAATGAATACATTTATTGTGAATGCACCCAAACCACATATAACCCTAAAATGAATTCCAACCAACACAAAAACAAAAGCAATTAACCCATGAGCAACACCCTTAATCCATACACAAGAAAAGAAATCCACATAATGTGCTTATTTTAATCATTCAAGTTATTACATTCCTCAAAGAACTTGAAATCCTTATCACATCATCACCAAATAATTGCCTTGCAATCATATTACAAGATTTTAACATATATATTTTAACATACATTAATATAATCACCAATGTATAAGCATTATGCAAACTCATGCACACGTTAACTTCAAATCTTAATTTCAACAAAGTATCACAAAAGCTTGCAACTTCCAATTAGACCACATATGGACAAACATTACAAGTAATGAACATAAAGTTGGAGTCACCAAAACATATTAGCCTTATTTCCATAAACTAATGTACACAACATACAAAAAAGTTACCAAACACCATTCCAATGTTCAACCATCAACCAACATCATATATTTAAATGGAAATAATACACAACACATATTCAATATGGACATAGCCTCTTCTGGCATAGTTGTTTATTCTTGTCATGTACTATATATAAAAACAAACCAAGTACCACCTAAAGCTTGAAAGGGCCAATAATGGATGAAAGGAATATAATTTTCCATTGTGAATATAAATCAAAGTAATGTGTTTTTCAACTATTAAAAAGCCCCCTAGCATCCAACACATTTTGGACATGTCCATGTTTGTCTTCATCTTGCTTTTCTTTATTCCATTTTAAACAAGACAAGGTCCTAAAAATTGAGCATGAGATAATGGGATATGATGGCCACATCCCACCAAAACAATTTTACTAGTTCCATGTTGAACATATTTCCATTCCTCAATTTCATGTCTCATTTCTCTCTCATTCACACTCAATAGAGGCCCTTTCACATGAACATTCAAACTCACATTACTCACGGAAAATAATGATCCCAAAGTTTAGATTTCTCTAAATGAAATGTTATTAGTTAAACAATAATTTTTTGTACAAAATATGAATGAACTGGGATATCTTTCATATGTATAAAAAAAATTCAAATGTCGAGGAGACATCAACCATTTACAAAAGCATATTTGTGTGTATATATTAATGAATTCAATCACCAATGTTATTATTATCATTCTTATGTAATTAATTAATTACATTTATATCCCACCATGTAACCAAAATATATACTAATTTTTGTTAACATAAATGATTATTAACATGTGTAGGATAACCAAATAATTGAAGATTCATACTATTTAAGTAAGGAAATTTTGTTCAAAATAAATTCCATAATCATTTTTAACATTCATAGCCTTCCACTTCATGGTGAAAAAAGTTAATAATTATTTTTTTAAAACCCATGCCATCTTGGCTTTATTAGCCATTAAAATCACAAATTTAACATATGACGAATTAATATTGAAAATCACGCAAAGTTTGTTCATCCATAGGTTTGTACATTTTACACACAAATATAATGCGTTGGAAACATGTTTGACACATGGGTAAATGTGTTGATGTATGAATTACAAACCTATAAATGAACGAATGTTAAACAAATTTCACATCTTCCTATAAATTTGTGTTTTCAATGCACAATATCAATGTGTAAAACATACAAATTATGAATGAACTAATTTTGCACGATTTTCATTACTCAATCGTGAGATGTTAAGTTTGTGATGATTGAGATACTGAACTATATTAAATTATATAAATTTTGGACTATATGGCTATATTTTTGTTATATGATTATATTTTATATGGCATTGTGTTTGGTGGCACAACAACACCCATACTATTTCAATGGTTGGTAAGTAGAATTGTTATCATATGTGTTCCTTCTTTTCATGATATTATAATACCTATTTTTACCTTTCTATTATTGGTTTTAGTTCATATACATTTTAGGGGATTCATATGTTCTATGAACAAAACATAAAGGATCATTTTGGTAAGAGTAAAACCCATTTTATTACCCAACATAATTAGGAAAAGCTCCCCCCAAACTAAAGTTAAAAACATTTTTATTTTATTTTTTATTTCCTATTTTCATTTTTTCATTTTCAAATTTATAGGAGACTTATCATATTTAAAATCTTTATGTATTGTGCTTTGTTTTTTATTTTCTTGTATATTTCCTTTGTCATCTAATTATAGGCATGATAAGTTGACAAACAAGGAGCATAAGCTTAGAATAAAAGGAACTGAACTATGTAAACATGCACAAAGAAGAAAGCGCCAAACACTTTATATTAAACTATATAAGATTTGGACTATATGGCTATATTTTGGTTATATGGTTATATTAATTTATATGGCCAAATAGCCATAGAACCTATATGGCATATATAACCAACATGGTGTGTTATATAAAACCCATAGTTTTATATGGCCTATGAGTGTTTCCATGGTATAGTGTAAATAAAAAATAGTCACAATTTGACATGTTTTGTTACAACACATTTGTTATGTGTCTCTACAAGTATTTGGAAAAGGTTTTTTTATATGGAAATGTTATAATGTTGTGAAATTGGTGCATATATCAACGATTTAATTGTCAATTGGAATACATCTTTAATTTGCAACAATGTGTCACAAACACTCACTACAACAAAAGTTGTCCCCATATGTTAAATGATTTCATTGGATTTTGAGTGAATTCACTCATCTAGTGAACGGGGATTAGCGAACTACACTCACATTTTGTAGTATTGTTTACAATGTAAAAAAAGGACAAAAATATTAGTTTTAATGGAAATTTGTCGATGAAACTTTGCACATATTAATAAAAAAATAATGAATAATCTTCCACATCAAAATTTTCAATCTGTCATAAAGTCAAAAAGTTTGTATTAAATTATTTAAAAATACTCATTAATACATTATGTTATTATAAAGTTGATGATTATGATACTTTTAAGGTGTAAAATGCTCTTCCATTAAAGATATAATTGGGTTAGATGTTGTCTTTATAATTTTACAAAATAAAGTGGAAATTTAAAATTAATAAAAATTAGTATTGTGGTGTTAAATAGGGTGTTTAAAATGACATTTATAAAATTATTGGTGTACATTTACGCAAAGGCACAATTATGAATCAATTTCATATTCATGGTTTATATAATTGGTATTATTTTTAAAGCCCAAATCAATTTAATACGATTTTAAAAAGAATTCAAAATGAGTGAAATTTTACATCTTACTACTTTTGATATTATATGTACTTCTAATTTTGACACAAAATTGATACATCATACCATGGAAACATCCCTCCAAGCTTTATGGCTTTATAATTATTATGCCTATGCGTGATATGGTTATACAACCTATGGGTTATATGGTAATAAGTTATTGGTTACATGATGTTATGGCCTATGGGCTAATAGGGGTTATATGCTATAGGTTAGGGTTTTGAGTTTTTGTTTTTAAAACTTAAGTTATAGGGTTTGTGTTTGGTTTTTTATGATTTAGTTTTGGGGTTTAAGATTTGAAATTTTTAGTTTTTAAGGTTTATGTTCAATATTTTTAAGGTTTAATTTTTGAGGTTTAAGATTTGAAAGTTTAAAATTTTTTTTAAAAAATTTGTGTTTGATTTATTTAGGGTTTAACTTTTGACATTTATGATTTGAAATTTTAGGTTTTATTTTTTACATTTTTGTTTGATCGTTTTTGGTTTTTAAGTTTTAGAGTTTAGCTTTTGAAGTTTAGGATTCAAGATTTTAAGGTTTAAGTTTTAAGGTTAATTTTTGGGGTTTAGGATTTGGTATTTTAGGATTTTTGTTTTGCTTTTTTAGGGTTTAAGATTTGATATTTTATGATTTAATTAAAAAAATTCTATTGGGTTTTCTAAGACTCAAGTTTTTGGGTTAACTTTTGGGGGTTTAAACCTTGAGATTGTAAGGTTTAATTTTCAGGGTTTAGTTTTTAAATTATGCATTCATTATTAGAAATTAGGATTAGGATTAGGTTTAAGGTTGGGGTTTTAGTGCTTAAAGTTTTATTTTTAAAGTTTTGGGTAAGGTTGATGTAAAGTTTAAATAACATGCTATTAAAAAATGTGATTAAGGGTTTTAGTTAAAATGTAAATAAGGTGGGTAAACAAAAAAAATCAGCCCCAAAGGTGTGGAATTAAATGAAGACTAGGTAGGAGGCAAAATTTTAGGTCATATGGGCTCATGGGGATGATATAAAAGATAATTCAGCTTAAAGTTTCCTTTTCATTTTCATTTTAGCACACAACATCACAAACTTAGCTATGATTTGGTAATGAATGGTATTCATATTTTAAATGTCATTTTCTAGTTTCATATTGCCTACACACAATTTCCATGCAGCTACAACATCCCATGAATTTGTATGGTGGTCATACAAAAAAATCACAACTAGTAGCAATATTTATTTCACATGAAGATGTTTACAAAATTTCATATTCTTGATACACATATTCACAACTTGTGAAAACCAACAATAATGCATGGCACAATTGTGCTAAAAGTTTAAGATATTTTTAAAGGTTTTGAAAGTCAACTTTAAATAGTGGGATGCATGGCATAAGCATTTGAAGGACAAAATTTATGCACTCGAAGAAGTGAAATCAACTTTAGTACATGAGTTTTATGGGTTATAATTTTGGTATGGTGCCCAATGCATTGAAATGGTTGAAGTTGTTTTGAATTTTGATAAATTGGTTTTGGTCATTATTATGTGTGAACATGCGTGTCTTCCTCAAGTCAATGCATGAACCAAATGCGATAAAACTATCTATTGCACATTAGTAGTTAAAATATAACATGAATACATGTAATAAAATTATAATTGTGTATAACTTTGGTTTTGGCCTTAAAGGTTCGTACCCAATTCATGTTAAAATGACATTTGCAAAATATCATCCAAATTATTTATCCAAAAATATCATCCAAAATATTGATCCACATCATTCAATTTTCATCCATTTGATTCTAAACTTTAAAATGTTCATAAAAAACCAAACTTTTCATCCCTTTTTTTTCATTTGGTTGTTGGATTTTTCATCCCATTTTGGATGTATATTAAATTTTTCATCATAGTTTAAGGTTCATGTTGTTCCATTGCTAGTGACGCATCCCCAAGTTCCTTAATGGACTCAAATGTGAGTCCAAATTGAAGACAACGAAAAAGCAAAGAGTTAAGGCACGCTCCCTGGCTTGTAGCACTTTAAGGGGTAAAGGGGCGTGTTGGAGCTCCGAAATGGGACTAGGAATAGTGACAAACATCAACTATTCACATGGACCTGCACAAAACCAATACAAGGTGGTTAATGCATAATTGAAGCACTTTTGGTGCTAGGACGAACCACGGGCAAACTTAGACTCACAAGACTCACCACGGCCCGGACTTGAGGGAAGCCACCACCTTTCCCTTTATAATATACTAGTTATAATATATAATGTGACGTTCGGACACAATCCGCCCGTGCCCAGCCCCTTCCCTTCTCGAGCTACAGAAAGAAAGGAAAGAGACGACCGAGCTCGGGTACCCAGGCTGGTGTCGGCGACAGCCCCCGGAAACACACCAGCCCTATTCCGGTCCACTCGTGGCAAAGAGCTTGGTTTATGGCTCGGGACCTGGGTCTTCGTGGGGAGACCAGGCTTCGTCACCGCCCTGGTTTAATACTTACTCCCGTGGTTCCACACACCTGGGCGCCGCCCGACTCGCGCCAGGTTTTTTTTTACCGTTCGGCTCTTTGACCGCAGGCACCCTAGTAAATACCTAAGCATTGGGACTTGGGACCCGGATTGGTCGGGACTCGAGACTCGAGACTCGGTCAGTAAAGAAGTAACAGACAAACACACTTATGGAAGGGGCCAGGAATCGAAAGAAGTAAGAGATAAGTAAAAGACGGACGGACGGACTAAGTGAATTAATATATAAGATTATGTGTCTCTCCATGAAGCCCACATCCAAATGGCTTTTTGTCCTGGGACTCCCAAGTGGGAGTCCCGAAATTGCCAAAGTTGGGACTCCCATGACTTTGGGGCCTCATAACTTTGTGTGAAAACCTTCAATTAAGATGACGTTTAAAAAAAAGTTGTGGCCCTCCTCAAGAGCTTTCCAACAATATGTGGCACGCCACCTGCACAAAAGGAAATCGGGGTGATTTCTGATTTTTAATGGTCGGGAGTCAAACTGCCAATTTGATTCCCGGCCCTTCTTTTGGCCATAACTTGTGTTTCAGATGTCCAAATGGGTCATGCGAGCTCATTTCAAACATTTAAGTTTCAATAACTTTCCAATGGTATAAAGAACTCCTCAAACCATTAGGTTTTGACCCTTGCAATCACTTTCTGAACATTCAGGAATCCATCGGGACTCCAACTCCCAACATAGGAGTTCACTTGGGAGTGTGAGGGTTCTTCCCCTCACACTTTTTTGCACTCCCGGGGGCATGAGAATGCGACTCCTAGGTTTAGTCTTGGGCCACACCCTTGCAAGCCTTTTGCCTTGGTCGCAAGCCCAAGGCTAGGGTTGCAATAGCTAGAAAGAATTGCCACAAAATCAAAAACAATAGTGTGCTTAAAGATAATTCGGTAATATAATACAAATAGGAAATGTGTTTATGTCCAATGCTATAGTGCCATTTCTTAAATTAACAAGAGATGCTTTTGTTCAAAAATTAAAAGACATAGAAAGGGTTATCATCATTTGGTCAAGAAAGTTTTTTAAACAAGCTAGGTCCAACATCAACAAGGTACCAATGGGCTTAGGATTACAAGTTGGTTAATGTTGTGATAAATTATAATTCGTTCAAAAGGCATGGGAAATGCGTTAATAACATTTTGAAAAATCATAAAATAAAAAATTCATGGCTAAAATTTTTGTTGTAATCAAATTTTGTATACATAATTTCAACATTGTTTTATGAGGGACTTTTGAAACCATGGTCCAATTATAGATTTGGTAGACCTTGCATGGGTAGGAAAAACATAAGTTTATTTACAAATTAAAAACCTAAACCATTAACCCTAATTAACTATTAACTATAATTGAAACCTTAACCCCAACCCAACCTATTTTTGCTTTAAATGTTAATTGTACATGTGGTAATAATTCATAGGCCAACAACCAAACCCTAAATTCACATCAAAACCCTAAAAAATTCCATTGGAAGACAAACACATGGCAATAGCCAATAATCTTTTAACATGTACCTTAGCCCTAACTCTAAAACCCAATTAAATCTTAATGTATATTCCAACAAATGGAAAATTGACATGTGTCAATAATATGTAGGTAAAAAAGGAGGCATAAACATTAACATTTTGTCCCATCACAAGTTGACATGTTTTATTAATTTGGAACATTAACCCTAATTTGGGATGAAACCAAATAAAACATTTTCCATTAATCAAAGGTTGTCACATGGTAAATGTTGATTCATTTCAATATTGAAATTTAAACCTTATTTATGGAACCCTGATATAGATTTATGGAACTTATAAACTTATAAACTTTATAAATTACTCAAAAAATGAGATGTGATACTAATTTATAGCCCCCAAAATTAAAGTTGAAACCTTAAATTTTTCCCACCAACACAAGAAAAAAACATGGCACATTGTAATTGATTACTTAACAAAACCCTAACCTTCATCCAAAAATGAAACCCAAATAATTCATTTTGATTAATCGTAAAATGTCATGTGCCAACATGTTATTGCTTGTACTCAAATTATTTATGAAAAATACTCACCTAGAAGGTACGTGGCTATTTGCTAATGTAATACATGTCACCATAACTGATTAGTTCTCCTCTTCACCTATTCACATTCAAGTTGAAACCAAACAAATTGGGATGTTTTCACATTGAGACATGGCTAAACATGATTAGCCACAAACTACGTGTGTCAACATGTTATTGGTTACATTGAAATTATTCGTGAAAAAAACTTAGCTTAAATTTAAATACGTGTCCATTTGTTATGGTGACAAATGTCATCATTTCATTGGTTTTGCTTTTAACATGTGTTCACATTGAAGCGAAACAAAAAAATTTGGGATGCCCTATGTTGACACATGGTTAAACATGATTAGTTGATGAGTAGCTACATGACCAAATCATGATAGTTGATATAAATATAATATAATATATCATATTGATGCACATGGTTATACTATGTATTAACATGTGTTGGTGTTGGCCATTGCCTTGTTTACCACATGTCAACGTTTCATGGGTTATCATTATTAATTATTTTATCATAATAATATAATCCGCTAATAATGTTGTTCAATTTGAACCATTGGATACTTTTCCATGTAATTGTTGAATGTGATATAATAATCAAGACAACAATCTTAATGGCATTTGTGATTGGGGCATGGATATAATTCATGGTGTAAGCAATGTGAACATTTGAACTACATAATCAAGTAATCACATTTGACACATACAATTATAAATGCAATCATATAGTCCTATAATCCATTTTTTATCATAATGAATTTTAACAATTAAGAACATTGTCCAATTGTTGACAATCACATGATAAATCCCAAAAAATAGAAGTGTTCATGGCCTTTAAAACTCTAATGTTTTTATACTTTTCCAAGGCATCTACAAAGGTATTACACCATTTAATAGATGATTTGACAAGTCAATCAAGAAAAAAAATTTACGAAAGCTAAAAACAAACTTGCAAAAATTCTCCACATTTTTCAATAAGCAAATTTTGTGTTGTACACTTTCAATGGTAACATTCTTTGCTAACTCCTCACCCATGGATTTGTGGTTTTTTATGTAGTGTAGAAAAACATGATGGACATGGTCACATCACCAATGTTAATGGGTATTTTTCATTTAGTCTTACATTTTGAAAATATGGTCACCATGTGTTGTTGTTGTGTTACTTTGAAACTTTGAGTTTCATTTTAGGGATTAAAGATGAACCCACTTGTTGGTTGAATTAACCAACATTGTGGTTAGGTGTTCATTCAATAAGACTTTGGGTGACATTCACAAGGTTAGGATTAGGCCCCTATTGTTGTTATATTTGCTTGTGTTTTGTTACAACTAATACATTGGCTACATCTTACATTTTACCATGGATTTTTTCCAACCCAATTTCATAGGTGTGTATATTAACAATTTTGGAGGTTTTAAAACATATGTGCTTGAATTCATGTGAACATTTTGTGAGTACTACTACACACATGAGGTTGTTTTTTCATTATACATAATTGAAATGTCTTTTGCAAGTTTCAAAACATAGATGACATTAATTGGATAAGACAATAGATGAAATCAATGAGCAAGTTGATACATGAAATAGATTTAGGAGGCATTGTCCACCCCCATTAGTACAACTACTAATATAAATGAGGTTTATGAAATGTCAATTGCTTATTCAATTTTTATTTTCAAGGTCTTTCCTTGTGTGATAGTTTGTTAATTGCAAAGTATGATTGATATTTTATGTATTTTGTGTAATGAAAAGTTTTAAATAAGTTAGATTTGTGAACCTTGAAATAATACATTTTTGTCATACCAAGGGTTTTGAAGGACAAAAATGTATAGTTTTAGTGTTGCATATGACCTTTATAATATTATAATGCATGATGAACTATAAGCTAAGTTGGGCAACCCTAAGCATGAAAAACTTGAAGAGTGACCACTTCAAATATCCATTATTTAATTCCCACCTATTCTTGTACATAGCCAACCAACTCAACTTCTTCGATAAAAAATGCTTACAAAATTTGAAATTAAGTAAGAATTGAAATAGGATCCAAAATTCAAGGACATTGTGTTTGTGGTGTCTTGTGGCATGTGAAACTACACAACAAGTTTAGGATAATTCATTTTGACTATTTATACATGAGAAATTGGAAAAAAATGTTGAGCAATGTGATTGAGTGAACAAAATTCGATATGATGTTTAGTTCAAGAATCCAATGATTTGGTGGCATATGTCTATACTATAAATGTGATTGTTTACATATGTAGGTGTGTTGCAAGGAATTTAAAGCAATCAAGAGGCAACATCCATGTGGTAGCTACTCCAACAACAACTTTCAATTATTTGTCTTTCAATCTTTTACAATTTATGTATTGTTTGAAAAATGCATAAAATTTCTAAAGGTCTAAGTAATAATTGTGCTAAATTTTGTGCAAAATATGTAAGGACACAAATATATGCCATAATAACATAGACACAATACGGGGCATTTAATTGATGTGAGTTACATTAAATCCTCGTGCATTTATTGAATGTTAATATTATGGGAATATTGTTGTGCATTATTCCAACATTACATTGGTATGAAATATGTCATGCATGGATTTCGTGTTAATTTAACACAACATTATTGAATATGAAAATGACACATGAATAATGACAGTGTTGTGGTTGTTAATTGTATGATAATTTCACATTGACAAAGTTCATAAAACTAACAATTTAAATAATGCTAGTAATTACCTCCCACATTAAGTTCACATGCGAGCATTTTTACTTTTGAAAGTTGCATGATAAAAAATTTAAATGATTTTAGGGTTAGCTTGAAAGTATGATTTTTAGGGTTCAAGGTTTGAGAGTAGAGTTTATGTTGGGCTTTAAGGTTTAGGGTTAAAGTTTGAAATTAAAATTTAAAGTCTAGATTTAGGGTTTAGGTTTTAAGTTTTGGATTTAGGATTAATGTCTAAAACTTGGGTGTTAGAGTTTGTTATTAATGTTTTAAGGTTTAGATTCAAACTTATAGTTAAAATTAAAATTAAATTTTTTGAAATTATAGTTAAAGGTGTAAATTTAGGGTTAAAGGTTTTAAGGTTTGAGTTTAAGGCTAAGGTTTTAAATTAAGGTTTTAGGGGTTGTTATTATGGTTTATGGTCTGAATTGGTGCATAAAGTTTGAATTTAGGGTTTAGGGTTTAAATTTTATGTAGATTTTAAATTACATAAAATAATACATCAATACATTAACTACAATTTTAGATTTGTTTTAACTTTTGTTCTAAATTCCTCTTTTAAAGTCATTTCAACATGTTTAACCATCTTCAAATTACTAACTTTTACTTTGTTCTTCCTCTCGTGGTTGATGCCCATTTTGTTTAATAAAAAGGCATCATGGACATTGGATGCAAAGGAAAATCTAATTGCCATAGTTGCCATGTTCTTGAAGTTCACTGTTGATATCTTCCCTTTGTTTAGTTTTGTTTTAGGGCCTTGCATTTTGACAAGGTGGTCATAAGGATAAGGTCCAAAGACACTACATTTGAATCATCATGGGGAGGACTATGGTTAAAGTTAAAGCTAAGAATAGGGTTAAAGTTATGGGTGTGAAATTGATGAAATTTTGTCACCTCTTAAACATTTATGGTTTACTTGCCCTTGAATGGTTTTCAATTGTTCAAAAACCTTGAATCACATTGCAACGTGGTTCATTATGAATCCTTTTCATTGTAATTGCTCATTTTTAATTCCTTCAAATTTTTTAATAGACATTCCTTCAAAATTTCCTCAATAAATTGGGCCTAAAAGTAACCTTGAAGTAATCATAATAGATGGATTTCCACATGGCATTTGGGATCAATTGATTTAATTATTTTGGTCAATGCTATAAGCCATAAAGTAAAGGTTATATGTTACAATAAGTGTGTTAAATTGTAAAAATCCCACAATTTGCCAAAACGCCTTGTTATGGTCGGGTTGTTTTGCCTTCTACAAAATAATTGGGTTCGACACTCAGGTTTCTACAATTAACTCACCGGCTCACGTTTGAAAAACTTGCCATATTTTTTGAAAAACCCACACACACAACATTCACATTCAACTTGAATGAAAAAACCAAAACATATCCACCAAAACTATTTATGGATTCTAAACCAATCACTAGAATTGGTCATTGGAAATCAAAACCATTAAGATCACCATGTGCAAATGCCATATTTTGGTTTGTTTCACCAAATTTTTTTTTAAATGACCCACCAAAAGGGTTTAAATGACCATGTCATAATAAAAATTAGAAGGAAAGCCACCTTGATTTGTGGGATTAAGCTTTGTTTCATCAAAACTTCGAAAGAAGATCACCAAACAAATTTAAGTTTAAATAATACATAATTTGATTATACAAAAATTTATTTTGGAAATCATTTAGCTCTAGTAATTCATTTATCTAAAAAGTAACATTTTCAAGCATTTCAATTTAAGTTGGAATTGGGCTTTAAACAAACACCTTGTAAGTCCTCAAATTTGAATTATTTGGTGGTAAGACATGTTAGTTTTCATAATCTCGAACATATTCTAAGCCACAATTTCACCCGCAACCTTGTACCAAGATTTGTATGTTTTTGAAAGTTGCCACATCATCATAGAGTACATGGGCAAACAAGTTAGAATTTGTTGAATGACAAACACATTTATGAGAACAAAGAATAGATGGTTGGGGTTCTTGTATTCAAATTTTTGGTCTATGGGTTTTGGGGTCAAAAGCTTTGGAAATCCTGCTTTTAATGGTGGTTTATAATTTATGACTTTTAAGGTAAAAGGCACTTCATATTTTAATGTGGTTGGAGGAAAAGTTTTGATTTTTTCTAAAGATTTTGCAAGCCATGAAGTTGTTAGGGTTTATATGATCTAACAAAACATATAAGCAAACACACAATATTATCACGATGAAAGGAAAAAACATTACTAACATGTGTGGTCTTCAATAGAACAATCATAAAACATTTCATCTTCTTCATTTGATGCGGTGGATATGAACACCATCTCAGATGAAAAGACTAAACCTCATTTTTAAAAAATCATTTATTAAAAAAAAAACCACATTGGAGAGGAAACCTTCTCTCGAAAGTCAAAATTCCAAAAAAAAAACATTTGTAACCTTACTCACTTGATTCCAAACACTCCACTCAAATTTGACCTCACATTGCTTAGCGTTCACAAATTTCACAAAAGAAGTTCATTTAAAAAGTTTATTGCAAAAGGAACTAACAAAAGAAAAACCTTATTTCAAAAGTTCAAAATTGAAACTTAAATTTAGAATCATAAGCTTGTTTGCAAAAACTTAGAACAAGGTTGTGAAAAGAAATATTCTTTTATAACCAATCTTCAACTAGTTTTTTTTATAATTTGTCTTTATTTTAAATTAATCACATTATTAATTGGTAGATCAATAACTTTCTCAATTAGATCCACTGCAAGAAGCCATTTAACCATCACATTATGAAGCCATTTATAACAATTGAAATACATGTGCATTATAGGCACACTCATTCATGTTTTGCCAGATATTTCAATGTATGTCAATATCTACTTGATTTATGTTTCCATGCCTTCTGAAGAAATACCATATTGCAATCTAATGCACGTATCCCATTCCTAATTTTTGTTATAAACACTTGAACATGTAGCTAAAGAAACTAATGAAATTACAAACAAGAATTTCCATTTTGTTATCTAAATGTGCCTTGTAAGATGTGATGTACCACCAACCAACTACCAAATTTCCATTTTTTGTGTTATGCAAGTCATAAAATACTTAAACATAGGTTATGCATTTGAAAGAAATTCTAATACAAAATTATTTTCACACTCAATAGGTCTTATGTGACAAAGATATTGCTAAAGGAAGATCTTTGCTTAGGATGACATTCAATCTTTTAGGCACCTATAACATAATAATATTTTTGAAAACTTTCATATAATAAAACCGTTTTTTTAATGTCTTGAAAACTACCAATAAAATGCCATTATATTTTAAACTACAAAATTTTCATTCAACTTGTTTTCCAAAACAAGACATCACAAAACTCAAGCCTTGCCAATAGATGAGATGTTGCGTGTTTACCTATTGTGTCGACACTTTGAACACCAAAAAAATCCATTCAAATTTAAACACTCTAAACATTTTCATCAAAGAAACTGGTTCACCTAATGTGAAACTAGTTCTAATAAAGTAAAATTTCCAAAGGTTGGATCCAATGTGATAGGCTTTGTCCCTATGAAGGCAAGGCCCAAAAAACTTTCATGGTGTGAATTATGAACACCTAAGTACATGATTTGTGCAATTTAAGGAACCTTAAACAATTCTCATAAATTTAATGGCATATTTTGTGATGCTCACCATACAAAATAAAAAATATTTCACTTGTAATAAGTGCCATTTTTTTTCATGCCCTTAGAGCATCTCCAATGGTTTTCAGTATGTGACCTTGTGAAAATATTTTTCACATCCAAGTTTGGTTGAAAAATTATTAATGAACCACACATAGTTTTGTGAATGAAAGTTTGATATATGTGTGTTTAGGGGATTAACATGGTTTGAAAAGAGAAAGCCTTGTTACTCAATGAAGGAAAGACCTGCAAAATCAGTTGGTTAGAAAGTTGGAGTATGAAGTGCCAAAATGTGTAGCGAGACTAGGTGATGGCAACCCATGAGAACGAAATAAGACAAAGAACCCAACAGCTCCATGGCTGAGAGGAGCCATGGTTGAATTGCACGAAGGACGGAAGAGTCTAACACAACTTCTTCCTGGTGGTTTATCACAAAAATTAGGGATCCGAACCTGTAGATGACGGGAACGTGTAGTTTGTAAGAGATCAAAGTTGTTGTGCTCCTATAACGACTAGGCTTGCCATCATTGGTAAGCTCCTGCAATGGTAGAAAAGTTTTTGTCCTCCTTTTTTTTTGGGGTGGGGGGTAGGTTTGCTTGAACTTTTGTTTCTTAAGGGTTCTGGAGGGTTTTTTGGGGAGGGGGGGGGGTGCTTGGGTTTTGCTTCCTAGGGGTTTTGGGTGTAATTTTTTTTTGAATGGTTCCTTCTTTACGTCCCTTGTTGGTTTGAGATACCCCTTGTCCTCATTGTTTTGGCTTTTACACTTTAGGCGGCCTCTCAAGGCATGTCAAGAGTGTTCACCTTCCTGTTAGTCTTGTTTCCCAAGCTAGCCAAACTATTTTATCTTTGTAGGTGTCCTCCCCTTTTGTGTTTCTCCTTGGTTCTATTTCTTTTACTTTTGGGGTTTGGCTTCAGGTTCAACCTAGCTCCATTTTGGGGCTGGTTGAGTCTCATTTTGCATGCCTTCGTTTATTTTATAAGATCCTTTGAGCCATCCAAGACGATGTAAGGAAAGCTTTTTGTTTACCCTTTGATTAAATTGCGAAACCTAACGGATGAGTTAAAATGGTTCCTTTTCCTCCTATTGCCCTGTTGGTGTTTACGCTATATTTGAAGAGGTTGTTCATATCAATGAAAGGTTTTTGCTTGCCTCAAGAGGTTTGTGGCAGGCAATTGGTCTTTTCTTTAGGAGGAGTCTTCACGTGCTTCATGTGCATAGTTCACCATTCATGAGAAGATTCTTCGACCACTCATTTTCGCCAATGTCTAACTTTAAAGAGAGTTAGCGAGTTTAGTGGTGTTGTTAAGGTTCTTTAGCCCATGACACTAACTATTCCTTCGGATGACACTTTTGCTACTATACGCCAATTGCACCCCCTTCTTTTAGACCTTGTCCTTCTTCCTAATTTTGACTATCAGTTTGAACACACTTTTGTTCTAGATAGGACTCTGTTCGCGCAAGCGTTAGCCATTGCTCCCTATTTGTTTTCGGGTGGCCTTTCTAGGATGGTATATGAGCATATTTCAAGATGCTTCATACTTGAAGACCCATCCTTAAGGTTTTCAAAATTATTCCAAGCTACTGCCATTATTGTTCGTGGGGATATCCCTAGGTCGATGGCCTTAGTGCTATGGGCTAACAAATTGTTGGCAATGGCAAAGGACATTGGTGGTTTTTGTCCTATTACCACATGCGAGGTGTTTTTTCAACTTATTAATTGTTCCATTGTCCTACAACTTTAAGGGCCATTTCATGAGCACCTATCCCCCAATCAATTTGGAGTTTCAAACCTTCGAGGCTATGAGGCCATCCCTTTTGGCATCTAAACCTTCTTTGACTTACACCTTGATTGGGTTGTGATGTGAATTGATGTTAAAAATGTTTTAAATAACGTTTTTTGAGTTGCTATTTTTAGAGAGTTGTGTGATGCCTGAGGGCCTTTGGCGAACATTGTCCCCTTTATTATGTTGTTTTATGGTGTTCATTTTTTTCTTTACTACCAGCATGGGTAACATGTGGAAGGGGTCACCATATTGAGTCATCTTTAGGCATAAGGTAGGGTGACCCCTTAGGAAGTCCTTTATTTACTTTGGCCCATTATTGAGTTCTTCTAGAAACCTCATGTGGGCCTTTAATTGCGTCTTTCCATCCCTAGCAAACGATACCCACATGATAAGGTCTACGAGTGAGATTACCTGCGCTTTTGACCACCTTTCAACCCAATTACCCTTGGTTGGGCTTAGGGTCAAAGTGTCAAAGTGTAAGCTTTGAAATCCATTGGAGATCTTTCCAGCATATAAATTCCTTAGGGTTGCATTTTGGTCACACATGGCTTACACATTTTGGGTGTGCCAATGGGTTCTTAGGACTTTGCCATACATTTTTTTGATAAGGTTTAATCTCAAGATGTGGCACATATTGACGATTTTTTTTTTTGGGAGATGCATAAGTTACTTTGGGCATTTTGTCCTCATGTGTAGTTCGTCAACCTTTTTATTTCACATTATAGTACTTCTTTCTCTTTCATTCCTATTTTTTTTGGCAGGTTTTGATAAGAGAGTTATGTGGGTATGTAGGGACATTATGGGTCTAAGATTATGGGAGTCTTTTCAGAGCCCTTTAGTGAGGTGCTAGGTTCAACTATCGATATGCTTTGGTGGTATAGGGTTTTTTTCTATGGAGGATTGTGCCGCATCTATTTTTCTAAAGAGTTGGGTTTTGGTGGCTCTATATTTATGCATTAAATTTCGTATTTTTGACAAACTCATATTGAAGGAGTATGTTTCTTAGGTTGAGGGGCTTCCACACCTGCTTCAATCATGTTTACATGTAGTGTGAGATGGCTTTCCTTCTGTAGCTAGGGAGATCCACCCTTCTTTTGAGAGTTTGGCAATTACTGACACCACAAGGCTACATGTATATTTGATGGACATCCACCATGACACATCCTTTATGTCTATTTTAGAAGATGATTCCATTTCTTTAGCATCTAAAGCCCACATTCATTCTTGTTTGGGCAAGGGGGCAAGGCTATGGTTAATTGTTAAGCCATCTATATCTTTGTTTCACATTGCACATTCTACTTTCATTTCAACATTGTGTTTTCATTTCAATTTGATTGAGCCCTCAACATTGAATCTTCTCATGTGTGAGTGTGGACACAAGTTGGACGCATTTGATATGCATTTAACTTTGGAGATTAGTAAATAACCACACATGATACCATTGGAGACATCATGTATGTTCTCTGCATGTTTTGGGTTCCTTCAAGCTGTGTGTCCTTTGGTCTTTCTTTGGCCTTCCTTTTTTGTTTCCCGTCATCAATCTTTGATTGGATTTTTGTGTTGTAAATTAAGTTTGATTATTTATTTTTTTACATTTTCACCCATAAAACTGAAATTGGGACAGTAAATAGGTGGGGGACTACTAATAGCAAATCACCTTGACAAATTATTATGATCGACCAATCATAAACATTGAACAAAAGTTAGATCAAATTTATTACACTCTTTTTTGCAAGTGGATATCATTTTGTGTCATTTACAAGCCATCACAAACTGTGCATGTATGTTGAGCGAAAACCATTTTCTTTAGCCAAACCAGCATATTTTGACTTTTTTTCATCCAATTTTACTGTGCAGGATCACATATCAACACTGCTGGAGATGCTCATAGAACCTAAGAAGACAAACAAGAGAATTTTTGAAACCCAAAGGTAACAGCTTGAATTCGGAGCTTTGAAACAACATAATTAAATGTAGGTTTCATACTCAAAGCTTTAGAAGACAAGTAGCCAATGAGGTGTAGGGAGCTCACAACCATAATGCCCTCAATGGGAGCCTCATACGTCTGGAAAGAAAAACCTGTTGAAAAAACTAGTAAAAATTTGTAAAATTCATTCTCAAATACAATTCCCCCACATGCCATGCTCAAAACTAAGCTAAACTTCGCCCCCCACAATTGCCCTAAAAAACAAAAGAACAATAGGATGGACATTGGAATGGCCATTTCATTTATCGAAATGTTCATTGATGTGGGTATTTCATTTAACACTAGGAGGCATTTGGTAGCAGGGCATTTATGCCTGGGACCTACCCTGGGTCCAAGGAATTATGCCATGCTTCCGGGGCTTCACCCCCCATAGTAATAAACGATGCGAGCTGGATTGGGCCCTACTTGTGGGGGGCAGGGATCATTTCAAGAGTGAAATGTTGCCCCTTCAAGATTACTATAAATGAGCGACGTACCCATACACTTCTTGTCTCTTCTCACTATAACAACTTAGGTAGTCCGGTGGCTTTTTTTGGTCCCCGCATTTGAAGAAATTTTTGTTATTTTAACGGTTTCTAGTTTGAACCAGGGTTGGGCATAATCTTATCCGATTTTTGAAAGGTAGCCTCCTGTTTGGGTTTCTTTGAAAATTTGAAGGTTTGGTTCCACATATTAGGGAATCTTTTCCTTTTTTTAGTGTTGCTAGGTTGAACCTGTCTTGTTATCTAATTTTTCTTATAACCTCCAGTTCCAGGATTTTAAAAAATAACAATTGAGTATCAAAGAACCTCTGGTTGCATTTCCGTCCATTTGTGCTGGGACTCCCAAAAAATAAAATAAAATCTCTGGTTGCTGTTTTTTGGAAAATTTCCAGAATCAAACAAACCTCAGCCCGGTTCAAAAAGCCTCAAAGAACCAGTGTATTTCATGAAATAACCGGCCGAGCACCAATTTCACAGAAGGTTAGATATGGCCGGTTCTGTAATTATTACTATTATTATTAGTTTAGATCTGCTGTGATATATATATCTCTCAGAATTTCCGAGAGCCCCAATTACATAGCGGAACCCTGGTTATGTGCCTTTTTGAGAACCGTAGCTATACGATTCTGAGAACCGCCGTTTATCAGTTTCGATGTTCTGGTACGGATGGAATAAAAAAGCCGTTATGTCAAAAGTCCAGTCCAAATTCTTTTCTGCCTTCCTATTGGCCACAGCAAATTTGCGTTTCCGCGCCCCATTCCACTTTCCCGAACCTGTACCAAGCCTAAGAGAACACCCGAACCTCTACCGAACCTAAAAATGGAGCCCAGCCTCGCAGCGGGTTTCTTGTCCTCGCTTCCGGTGACGACGAGAATCTTCCACCCAGGAAGCAGTGGCCATTTCAAGTGATTCTCAGTACATCAGAGGATCTCCTTCACCGCAAGAACCTGGGTCCCAAACCCTTGGAGCTGAAGGGGATGAGGCAGCAGCGCTTTATAATGAGGTTTGTGACAGTCTCTAAATGGGGGCACTGATGTAGAAACCAGAGGGTGCATGCTTTTAGGGTTTTACGCGTGGAATTGTGGGAGTGTTATTCTTACTGAATCTGATTTTTTGGTCCATTTTGGCATGAAAGAAAGCTTTCAAAATTAGGAATTCATGTCGTCCAAAGGGTGACACATCTCAGATGGCTAATGTCCACAGCAGCAGAAGGACCACAAATCCATGAGTTCTGCATCAATGCAATCAGGAGTGAGTGAAGGTATTGAAGCTTCTGAGGAGGCAGCCCTGGGGCAACGACTTCATGGCATTGCTACACAAAGACAGCAGTTGCAGTGAGCTGAGGTGGAGCTGCGGGTGCACTTTATCACATGATTAGAAGTGATCCAAATGCCAAACAGTTTTGATGAGAAGTCAAAGCAACATTCTCAGATTGTAGCTTACCTTCAGGTATATGATTGCTTGTCCTTGGAACTGTGTTATTGGTTCTGGACCAGTACCACCTTTCAGACCCTGTCTTTGTGAACTTCACAGTGAGAAGGAATTTCTGGATTTAAATTCTCTTGAGTTTTGATG
>Ga0116231_10005930_pt1 | contig 23735 bp, 19 predicted proteins | sample S1TSphgellanicum_2_FD_89695 | JGI IMG/M metagenome (GOLD analysis project Ga0116231, IMG submission 89695) | Host-associated microbial communities from peat moss isolated from Minnesota, USA - S1T2_Fd - Sphagnum magellanicum MG | ecosystem: Host-associated > Plants > Peat moss > Unclassified...
CCCCCCCCCCCCCCCCCGCCCCTCCCAAATTGGATGATTAACATCCAATGGCTTTGGATGTATTCAAGCCTAATTGTGTGTGAAAGTAGGAAGTGAGCCTTCAAGTTTGGAAATAAACTTTGAAACATTTAGTTCTAATCCTTTGAGAAAGATAAATGTTAATGGGTATGTGCTCTAATTCACCTAGTCTAGTGGGCTTCCTATGATTTATTTAGTTACATTTTCTCATCTCCTAATTACTAGGGAATCAAGTTATTAGATTAGTTAGTCTTCGCAAATATGATGGTTAGTTGGTCATTTTCTAAAAGCTTGTGAAAAATATTTGAACGAGCTTTCTATTTTGTAAGAAAAGATGAGATGCTTTTTTGGCTTATGGGTGACGAGGAACTTTGTCAATTCCTCGTTCTTTCTTATGGACTTTTTGGAATCATAAAGCACCTGGGAAGAAAGACACTGAACTTGGGTGTGTGAGGATGCTAGAAAGGGATATTTCAAAGACCATTATTGCATTGTGTTTTTAAAATTTATTTGTCTTTCTTTTTTTACTTGCAAATAAATGTAGTTAATTCTTTTTTTTTATTATTTTATTTTTTCTCCTCGATAAATAATCATTGAAAAATAGTTGTAACAATATGAAAGGTAACTATAGTGAAAGGTTGTAGCTCCAAATGGTGAAGGTAGTCAGTCCTCCCTAACTTAGCTTGCAACATAATTGAAGATTGGGCAAAAAAGGTCGCTACCTTCTTGTCACAACACTAACCTTCAGGATTTAGCTTGTTTTTAAGCTTTTCTCTTTGTTTTCTTTGGAAGGCAAGGTTGCCTAGTGAAAGGTAACCCCAAGGTAATCATTTTCCAATAGTTTTAAGTGGTTTTGTTACTCAACATCCTCACCTATGGTGAATTTGGGATTAATGAATCTACAAACATAAAATAAATTTTATATCTTACCTATTGTTGAAATTTCACAATAGTTTTTGGTATGCAACCATGTGTACTCTAGATTTATCTAGAGTCTATGGTTTAAACTTTCAAGTAATTCATAATGTCATTATATATGTATGTAATTCAAATTAATATTATTTTAATACCCTTTCAAAAAGTAACATGAAAATGAACATTAACATGTATTTTCATGTCCATGTCATATTGTAAAATCAAAATTAAGATTGATACAAATAATGATGAGCCATAAGACATCATATGAGAACATATGAGAGAAATTTTTAAAAGGAGGGGGAGGAGATATTATTAAATTGATAAACCTCCATCTCCTTCACCATTATTCTTACCTCTTTTTCACATTTTAAAAGTGAAGCTTAAATTAAAATTTAATGATTCATTTAACTATTAAAATACACTCCATAAATCCAAAGTTTTTTCCTTGGCTACATAGTTTCAATAATTCAGTGGATATTTTTTAACCTTATATATGTAATTATATATTTCCACATGTTTCATGTTTATTTCTCATAATTTGAGCTTAAAATTATGTTTTCAACATCAAAAGTAGTTGGTCTATGCTAGGAATGGGTTCGTGATTTTCTTTGGACCTAATTCTAAAGAAAATGTGATAAAATAAGAGGGCCTTAGCATGTCAATTAACAAGGCATGCACTATTCATGTGTGAATTTGAAAGAATTATACTAGAACTGAAACCAAAGGGTTTAGAAATTGAAAGCATTGAGGGGGTTTTGAGTAAACCCCCACCCCAAGAAATTATAATGTCAAAATTGGGATTGGCGGTTCTCTTCAAAAGAAGAAACTGCCCAACACTGATATATATATACCTTGTGTCCAGGACATTGTACATTGTACATGTGTACATACATTGTGCACATGTATACACATGAATGCATGGAATGGAATGGACAAATGGGAGCATGAAAGGTATGGATTGTCAAGACAAGGGGCAACTAGGTGAAGAAGGCCTTGGGGGAAAGTGGCCAGTAGACTAGTAACTTATTAGTCTCATTGAAGTTATCCGTTAAGTTACCCTCCCTTTCACCCCCTATCCCCTCTTTGAGTTGTATCCGCAAAGTAATGAAATTTTATTAAATCTCAGTATGAAATGCTGAAACTTAGCATTTAATGCACAAGGTTCAAGAGTAATTATAGTAGTTGCACAGGTAGAAGCAGCGAAAATATATGTAGCAGCAGTGAAAGCGCTCAAGGAAAAGGAAAGAGAGGATGAAACTCAAGTTTACCACCAAAATTGGTGGAAAAACTAGTTTGGGTCCCAGTTATTTCGTTTTGTAAAATTTCATTCCCCGTTAAGCATTTGATGCCCTATTATGCCGAAACTGGCCGTTCTCGCCCCCTAACCGCCTGACTTTACGGATACTTTTATTGTGTTTAGGACTTTTAAGTTTTTTAATTACTTGGTGCCTTTTTGCCCTATTTATTGACAGGAGAAAACCTTTTTTTTTTGGTGCTTGTTAAAGAGTAGCCTCACAAATTTCCAGTATTTTTTCAAGGTTTCATTCTTCCTTGAGAATCGCATCTTTGGCCTCAAATTCTTTAATGAGTACTTAATTTGGTCATTGTAATGTTATATTTGTTGAGCGAGATTTTAAATTAAGACTTAAATTAAGGATGAAATGGGTGTCAATACAGTTTAAGTTCTTAGGGGTTGGTCAGATAGAGTTATGAAATAGACTTAAATGAAGTCTTGGGGAGGGGGGGAATTTGGAAAGCCTCTTACTAAATCTGGCTGCCGTGAACCATCATCCACCAATGCACCATTCTGGATGGATGGTGACTGGATGCCCACGCTTTTTTCATTGGTTCTTGCTAACCACCTTGGTAACCACAGTTAGATTTGAAGTGTTTTCTTTCTCAGCCCTTCCCTTTACTTGTGACTGTTTGTTTTGGCTTTTTTTCTCTTCAACTCTGACCACACTGACCAACCTACATCCATCTTGCCCCTATCTAACAACTAACAACCCCATCACCTTGCTGGACATGTTGATGGTCACCTACCTACACACTATGGTGGTACATGTTGCCATTCACCCCCTTACCTACATAAGGATTTCTACTATGTCCATTACTTATGAACCCTAAACCCTAAACCCTACTTACCTACCTACCTAAAACACCTATTTTTTTTCTCCTCTCTTATTATTTTTAATTATCACCCTGCCCTTGTCCCCCAATGCCTACCCAAAACAACTTACTTGCATATACTTACTTACCCACCAACTACATGATGTCAATGTTGACCAATGAGATTATTGCAAGAATATTAAGTACACTTACTAGCTTGACATACCCCCAACCCCAACCCCTCCCTTGCATACCCACCAAATATGTGATGTTGATCAATGAAAATATTCTAAGAAATTCTTGTAGTATTATTTCAACTCGTCACCTATCTAACTATTACCCATTAACACGGGCCTCTATAAATCGTCCCACCTACCTACCTAATAGCCACTCCTATAATCTAATGATCAACTAAGTTTCACAATGTCGATAAGAAATAGAATGCAAGTATTGCAAAAAAACTTGTCATTATCTTTCAAATCCATTCTAAAAATATACCACACATAGATCCTAAATGTGGGTATTACAATGGGTGCACATATACATTAGTGCAAGTCTTACTAGTGGGTACAATCACAGTATAATGTACCAAGGATTGTGTTGACTGTCCTTAAATTTTTGCAATTCTCAATTTTGAAAAATCATTATAAAAGTTTAAAACATCAAAATGTAATTAGGTTTGTTACACCATGTTTTATTATTAATGAAATTTCATCCCAAAAAAATTTGTGTGATTCCTAATTGTTTTAATGGTCATAGAGTAGTGGAAAGTCTATAGTTGAATATTGTTTTTCATTTCATTCATCTTTAATCCTATGCTAAACTTAACCATTCATGCTCCAAATTTATAAAAAACCATATATGAATGAACCAAAGGGCCTAGTATGAAAAAAAAAACATAAAAGAATGCCCTAAATTGCCCTTAGCTAGGTGTGTTTTGTTTGCATTTAAACATGCTTATCACCTACAAAAACATAAAATTATAAAAACTTCCTAAAAGACAAAATGTTTTTTGTTGTTTAAAGGAAGGCAATGTTGCATGAAAATTTATACATAAAATTGAAGGTCATTGCTAAATTTGGGTTTATATATACAACATTGCACTAAGAAAATGTGAATGTGTTTTTTGTTACTCAAATTTTCATCAAATGTTTTCAAATTTATTATAATCTAGGTCCTTGTGCAAAACAATATAGTTTTTATTATAATACGAATCATGTTTAGTTTCAATATTCATATTCAATCCTAGAAATTACATTTAAAATATAGTTTTGATATTCAATAAACCAATACATGTAGGACAACCTTGGTCATTGTGATTCCTTTTATTGTGTTTTTACCCTAGTGCAAGTTTTTGAATGTTTAGTAAATGTTGTGTCTCCAATTAAAGGTTGTCAAATTCAACTTCAACATTTTTCTTTGCATAATCAACTACATTTTATTCATTGTGTTTTATATACCACATATGCATTGCCTAAATGGAAAGCATTCATCCTGGGATGGTTTTATTTTCTTGGGCCGCCTTTTTGAATTGAAAGGTGTTTAGATTTGCCTGCATCCATGGTGATGTTGTGGTCCTTCTTCAAGTCCATGCCAAGGAACCATTTGCTTACAAAATATTATTTACACTCCCCAAATTGCAAGCAAACCTACTTGCATAACCCATCAATTGATGTTTTCCTTTGCTATGGTAAATAGTGGATGTACACATATGTCATCATCTTTAGCTTGTCTTTTGAGGATTCTTCAAAAGATTCAACTTCCACACTTGTAATTGACTTTAGAAAATATAAAACAAAAAAATGATAATTAAAATCCTTCATACCTTGACAAAGTGTGTTTTAATAGTTGCAAGTATCGCATGTTGAAAAAAATGAATAAAAAACCCTGCTTTCTTTTCACATTTAGAGACAATTATGAAAAAGAAAGTAAGATAGAACTAAAAATGAAACCTTATATAAGGAGAGGTTCTTAATAAGAATGTTCCAAAAACTTGTTTTGAATTTGACTGTTGCAAATGTTCAACAATTAAATCCATCATTATCCCACCATTTGAAAAAAATTCTTTTCCAATTGGCCCATCAACTCCAACATTAATTGGTGCAACAACTATACATGCCAAATTCAACATGGGTGCATTCATAGTAAAAGGGGCCAAGGACTACATGTACACACATAAAATATTGCACCCCCATGATTTTGAAAAATGATTACATGAATTATAAAGATTATAATTTAATGAAATCACTTTCAAAATGTTTGTATATTTATGAATTTTCATCAAAGTGAATTTTGTGCAATTTTGATATGTTTCATTGGTCATAAAGGATGTAGTCACAATCAAACAATTTAAAAAGATGTCAAGTGCCCACCAAAACTCTATAAAAATTATAATTGTGTTAGATATAGTTTTGTGGTGCCACTTTAATACCATGTTAATCATGGACTGTAGTGCTAAATGACTAATATGAATGTTGAAGAGTTCAAAATAAATAAAATAAAATAAAAATTGGGTTTTGGTTTTAATAAAGGATTTTTGAACTTGAACAATAGTTGCATCAAAAGTAGTCAATTTTGTAAATTACTAAGCTAAAAATTCTTTTTATAAAATAATTTTGATGAAAAAAAATTTGAGATGATGTTAATTGATTATCCACACTCAAAAAACACTTACAACTGAAAGTTGTGAAATGTTAAAATTTTAAAAATTAAAAATCTATTGAATAGAATTTTAAAATTTCAAAAGTATTTTACCACATGTAAATGGGGTATAATGTACATGACATCTAAAACAAAGTTGTAGCTTATGAAACAATAAAATAAAAAATTAAATAATTAGCATATTTTCATACAATTTGAAATTAAAATAATTTTTCAGAACAAAATGCAAACTTTGGTAGAATCTATACAATTTTTTAAAATTCTTAATTATTCATGAAAATTTAATACAAAAAATGTGATGTATTGAAACAATTATATGTATTTTTAGTAACATATTGCAAAAGATTTCATCCCAAAATTCCTTTCTATGAGAAAATGAAAACGATCACAAAAAAATTAGTGTCCTTGAGTCCTTCGTCATTGTTGGCTCATTTGATTGTGATCGCACCCTAAAGTGTATAGTAAGGAGTGGATAGTTTGATGTGTATAAGGTGTTAAAATCTTGAATGTCCTTTATTTTATGTAAAACCAAACCATTAATTCTGAAAAATTGTGGATGACCATATATTGATGATTATGAGGGCATGGTATCATTAATATTTTGAATATATGTTTTATTTTAATTATCCAAGATAATCTTTTTTTAGTGTCTAAATGTGCTTTTGATCATTAAAACTACATAATTTGAAAAAAAATTCAAACAAAAAACATTTATTTTAATATAAGCAAAGGCAAGGTTGCATTTTGATAAATATTGAATGTGTTATATTACATTACTTTTTTTTTGTGTGAATATGTTTTGCTTTATTTGGAATGATGTTAAAGAAAGGTATGTTTGATAAACTCCATGTATAATGTATCATTGAAGATTTGAAACACATATTATTTTAAAAATATTGGAATGTTTACTTTTGTTGAAATCTACACATTTGATTTACTTGAAAATTTATCATTAAAAAATAGATTTAATTACATATTGTTCAAAAATTCATGGAAACACATGTGAATTAAACTTTTGAAATTGACAATATCATCTAATAATGGGCCCTATCAAAAACATGGAGGCCATGTTTCAAACTTGAAAAAACATAGTTCTTAGAAAGCTGCACTTAAGGTTCACTAGTTCCTTTTACTGTGAATGCACCCACATGAACATATAATAAAGCTTAAAATTATGAAGGTATTGCATTCGTGAATTTCATTAAACCATGATATTGTGAGGTTATTTTTTTCATGAAAAACTCTTACATTATTTTAATATTGCATTAAAAATTTGGGCCAAATTCCTTTCACATGGAAAGGGAGTGTTAGGTGGGTTTAAGTAATGAAATACCTTCAAGCCCGACTCCCATGTCTTTGGCAATATTTGTTAACATTTATTAATTCAAAATTGATAAAGGTATTATGTGTGTGGAAATTCTCCAAAAACAAACCACACAACATTGTGAGATTTCCAGAATAAAACAACAACTTGAAATTCATAAGCCTACCATTTTTCTTTTGCAAGAGACATTATGCACTTAAGGGATTAGGGGAATGAGAAGTAGATGGTGTTTTGGTGTGGAAAGTATATTAATGAAGGGTGTGAAACATAATAACAACTTACAACTTTTACTTTTCTATCAAAATAGGCATTAGATCATGTACTATATCAAGCAATTGTTTTTCAATTCTTGCTTCAACTAGTGGAAAGGACATATGGTGCAACTTAACATCATTTCAACCTTTTGTGAGGTGGCATGATGTAACAAAAAATCAATGAAAGTAAGCAAAGGAAAAGGAAAATGCAACAACAAACAAGAAGAATAAAAGACATAGATGTCTAAAAACATGCAACAAAACCGGTGTTGCTTGAAAGAACCTCCCAACATTGAAATTGGTGTGCACTTTGTTTTAAAAATAAAACTCATTCAATTGAAATTATGGACATTTACTTTTTTCCTAAATGACATCTACCTTTTTTTTACATACCCATTGAAATTATGTGCATCAATTTTCCTTCTAGATTAAATCCATTGTTTGTATGTCAAGGAGCTCATATTGTCAATCCCAAAATAATGCCTTCTTTTACATGATAGGTGTCTTAATGGCTTTGGGGAATACCTAATACCTAATTTCATCATATGTGGGTTCATAATTGATAATTGGTACATCCAACTTAATTCTTCAACTTTTAAATCATGCTTTTGTTTGAACAAATTTCAACAACAAAACAAACAATGAATATTTTAAAACTCAAGAAAAAAAATATGGTTATAACATTTGAACAACAAAACAAAGCAAAAAAAATGATGAAAATGAACTTGGATTAAGTTCATCATCTATTATAACAAAACACACAATTTTTTTAAAATGACAACAAACAAAATCATGTGTGTAACAAGCAAACAAAAAAAAGAACATGACAACAATGAGTTCAAGCTTCTTGTCATCATCCACAACAAAAATAAAAATAAAAATGATGACAAACTAAAACAATAGAACAATGATGATCAAGAGTTTGTCATTGTCATTTGTGCCTTGAGCTTGTTGTCATTGTTTATGTAGCAAAATAATAAATAAATAAATAAATAAAGATAAAATTCATTGGTATTTATAAGAAAGAAAACAAAAAAATGGCACATAAGACAACAAGGATAAGATCCAAACTTATTGTTATTTGTGCAACAAAATGAACAACAAAATAAAACAAATTGATAATGTTTATAAAAAAAAAGGTGTGAATTTTGAACTTGCGACTACTCCTATAGCTTGACAAAAAAAAGAAAAAAGAAAACAAGGGATGGTGAACTTAAAGTTCATCATTGTTTTTAATCTATGCCAAAACATGGCATCCATGACTAGATCAATACAACTACAATGGCACAAATGATTATAAATGGCATAGCGATGGGTCTAATTCAACTATAAATGGCATAAATGACTAACCTAGTCAAAAAAGACTAGTCATGGATGCCATGTTTTGACATAATAGCTATTTGGAGCTCAAAGTTCAACCAACCCCATTTAGAAAAGGAACAATGATGATGAGCTTAAAAAGTTCATTGTCATCATGTGCAACCAAAATCAAATATTTCATCACAAATTCAACATTTCGTGACTTAGTATTGGAAATTGTGCAAAATTTGTTCATTCATGATTCGTATGTTTCATGCACTGATGTCGTGCATTGAAAACACATTTCACACACATATTTATAAGAAGATGCAAAATTCTTATGACATTCATTAATGCACCCCCAAATTCTTTGATCGATTCAAATGTGTGTCCCAAAGTGAAAACAATGGAAGAAGGAGTTGGGGTATATTCTTTCGCTCACAAAGTTGGAAGCATCAAAATAGATCTCAAAATATTTGTCAAAGTTAGGCAACTTCAACATTGGTGTCTTCACCAAAATGTCTTTCAAGGTTTCGAAGGCCACATTGCATGTTTCATTCCATTCATAAATTTATGATGATTTTTTCAAAAGGTTTGTCAAGGGTGTGGCTATTTTTGCAAAGTTTTTGATGAACTTGTGATAATAGGAGGCCAATCCTAATAATTTCCTTAAAGCGAGAGCCAACCTAAGTGGCTCCCAATCCAAAATTATTTTCACGTTATGGTTATCGATTTTCAAACCTTCTTGGGTGATTATATGTCCAAGGAAATCCACTTCCATCATCCTGAATTTTCATTTCTCAAACTTAACATGAATGACAATTTTCAAAGATGCAAATTCAGGATGATAGTTTTCAAAGATGCTCCACATGCTCCTCCATAAAGTTATTATAGATCAAAATGTTGTTTATGTATACAACCATGAAATCATCAAACCACTCCCGAAAAATGTCATTCATGAGTGTGCAAAATGTGGTAGATGCATTAGTGAGTCCAAAAGGCATCATTAAGAACTCGTATGAGCCATACCTTGTGCGACAAGTAATCTTCTCTCTGTCGCTTTCCATAATTCAAATTTGGTAATATCTCAAACATAGTTCAATCCTATTAAACATTTTAGTTCCCGAAAGTCAATCAAACAAGTCGTCAATTCCAAGGTAATGGGTATCGATTTTTCACCGTCACCTTGTTGAAAAATTTATAATTCACACACATCCTCAATGTCCCATATTTCTTGTGAACAAAAAGGATAGGTGCCCCATATGGTGATTTATTAAGCTTGATGTACCCCTTTGCGAAGAGTTCTTTAAGTTGAACCTTAAGTTCCTTTAACTCCTCATGTTTCATTCGATATGGGGCCTTGGTGGGAGGTGCCATTTTTGGCATCACTACAATTGCATGGTCAACTCGTCTTTTCGAGGGTAATTCATCAAGCAACTCTTCGAACATCACATCCAAAAATTTGTCCAACATTTGTTTAACACATTTAGGAAAATTCACCAAGTTGGTAGCCTCCTTTGGCTCAAATTTGTCGATCACACGCATCACACACAACTTGCCATAATTTCCCATTCATTTTCTCAAATTTTGCCTAACCTTAAGTGGATGGTCGACTTGTTCACATTAGACACTTCATGTGCTTTCATTTGAATGGTCCCATTTTTGGATGGGATTCTAACTAGCCTATTGTGCCCTTCTATAAACACATTATTATGGGTGATGAAATCCATTCCCAAAATGCATTCCATTCCCCCTAAGGTGGAAACCAACAAGTCCACCTTCCTATTCTAATTCCCCAGTTGAAGAGGCATGTCTCTTGTTTGTAACGTGATTGGATGGGGAACCAAGTCCGCAAAGTGCACTTCAATGGGTGCCTTGAGCTCCTCTAACTAAAACTCCATTCTTTCAACATTATCTTGGGTTATGAAGTTGTGTGAGGCCCCAGTGTCCAAAAGACATAATACCTTTCGCTTAAAAACCTTTCCTTTTAAGAAAATAAGGCAATTGCGTTCACCTTGGACTGGGTTGGTAGTAGGGGTAATTACTTTAACACCCCCATTGCCTAGTTTGGGCTTGGGGCAATCCTTAGAATAATGTCCCACTTCATTGTAATTGAAACATGTTCCTTTGGGCTTCCCATTAATGTCCCCCTTGGGTTGGTTTTTTTTTATAAAAACCCCATTCTTGACAAAATTTCCTTTAGGTTTGAAACCTGAGCCTTGAAATTGTTTAGGTTTTTCCCCCTTTGAAGTGTCTTGCCTTCAATTCCATTCCCCTTCATGTCGTGTTTTTTTGTGAGGGAATTTATTCTCCTTTTTAAACCTAGATTTTTCACCTTGTCCCACATTTAAGAAACCTTCCATTTTCATGATGGCTCCAAATAATGAAGCGGGCCAATTTTCTTCAAGTTTGTGTTTGGCCCAAGTCAAAAGCCCCATCACAAAATGGCACATTTGGTTTAATTCATGCATATGTTGGATTTCAAGCATGAATTCAAAATATGCTTTCACATGTTGGTGCAAGTTATCATTTGTTGCATTCACAAAGGTCATGAAGTTTGCACCTTGAAATGTAATAAGAAATCTTTGGAATGAATTTTAACTCAATGCGTTATTTGAAAAATTCCCATGTGTAACCATGGGTTTTCCCTTCTTCTTGCGTCATTATCTTCCACCATGTCAAAACATAACCTTTTAAATAAGACTGGGTAAGTTCCATAGTCGAATGTTGCCCAATTTTGGCAGCATGAAGGTAATCCTCCATTTACATAAGCTAAACATCCCCAACCTTTTGGTCTTGGACCCCATCAAAATTCCTAGGCTCAGTGGGCTTGAATCCTACATTTTTAAAGGATCCTCCTTTGAAGGCCTCAACTAGCCTAGTGAAATTGAACCTATTCATTTTCAATAGAACTTCCAATTATTCAAGCGTGAAAAGAACTATGTCTGGTTGCTCCTTTTCATTTTCATGATCATTGCAGTTGTCATGGTCTTCTTGTTCTTCAAAATCCTCTCATTAAAACAACGGAAGAAGGAATTGGGGTATGTTCCTTTGTTCACGACACTTCGAGGGTAGAAGGGCATGTTGGAGCTCCAAGATGGGGATTATGATGAGTGACAAGTGGGTCAATTATTCATATCGATCTGCACAAACCAAACAACAAATTGGTTAATGCATAGTTGGAACATTTTGAGTGCACAGACAAGCCATGGGCATACACAAACTTACAAGATTCACCATGACCCGGATTTGGGGAAGCCACCACCTTCCCCCTTACAGTATTTTCTGTGATTCGCCATAGGGGTTACACCCAAATGTCATTTTTCTCGAAATTCCCAAATTAGGAGTCTTGAAATTCCCGAAATTAGAACTCCCACCATTTTGGATGCCTATAATTTCTTGTGTAGGTGAAGTTGAAAGCAAATTTGTAACTTTCGTCAAAAGCTTTCCAACCATAGGTGGCATGCCCCTTGAAAGCACATAATTTAGGGCAACTCCCAACTTTTAACAGTTGAGAATCAAATTGACATTTTGATTCTAGACCTTTCTTTCGTCCATAACTTGTGTTGTAAGTATTCAAATGGATAATGCGACTCCAATTTTGACATTTATGTCTCAAGAACTTTTCAATCTAATGAGTTTTGACCCCTCAAATCACTCTTTGAAAATTCGAAAGTCCATCGAGATTTCAACTCTCAAAGTGGGAACCCATTTGGGAATGTGTGAGTTCATCCTTCACACTCTCTTGCACTCCCGAGAATGTGAATGTGATTCCCAGGTTGCACTTTCGACCCACACCTTTCCATGCCCCTTGCATGGGTCATAAGCCCAAGGTTAAGGTCATAACATTTATTAAATCATAGGCTCATGCTTCATCTACCAATACATTTATCCATTTGTCAAACATGTTTTCAATGCATGGTATTCATGTGTAAAATGTATAAACCTATGAATAAATGAATTTCACACAATTTTCATTACTAATTCGTTGTTAAATTTGTGATATCGATGACAAGTTTGGAGTTTATCATCACCACCTAAATCAACACCTTCATTGTCTTATTGAGTTTCATTATAATTATATTTTAAATAATTAACATCTAAATGTGAGTAAAAATAACATTGAATAACAATTTAAATTTAGAACCCATTTTAACATATTGGACCATTAAAGACCGTTTAATTTGGTATTTATGTTAATTAATTAATACTAAAGGTTGGGTATTTTTATTTATATAATGAAATGTATAATTGTATCATTTTAGAATGTGTAAGGTTAAAACAAACTTATTTGTCATATCTTTATTTGTTGAATTCTAGATCTCCTTTAAAAGGAATTGCTATGTTTTAATTCTTAGTCAAAAGTTCCTTCCAAATTGGTTCACTAAAATGAAGGGAAGTACCATACTCTGTTTGAGGGTAGCTCTCCAACCTTGGAAATTGAACACCTCAAGAAGTCATAATGGGAATGCAACATTAGCTACAACATTTCAAACCTTCAAGGATATTGTTTTCCAAGTGCAATATCATAAATAAAATAAGAGTTTAGGAGGGAACACAATAAGGTTTTATTGATTGTGATTTAATGTCTAAGAATACAAATTGGTTCCATATAAAAAACCAACCTTTTTCAAACTCTATATTGCAATCTACAAAAAACATAGTTGACATGCTTGATGGTGATATTTTCCTTCAACTTTTTTTAGTCCCAATTCCAAATTTCTTCCCCAAATTTCTTATATTTCTAAAAACTAAATAATGCATTAGATAATATTGGCAAGGTATTAAGTGTATTGTTCAAATGGTAAATAATTGCCAGAGTTTTTCAACTAATGGTAATGGCCACAACCAAAATCTTGTGACCATGAAATGATTGAAGCCTAAAAGTTGGGGAAGCATCCTTCAAACATCACTTTAGTACCATTGATAGTAAGAGATTTGATTTCCAACAATATCATCAAGGACCACATTGGTATGACACATTGGCAAATAAAATCAACGTGATAAATAACAAAGGCACATTTAAGTACATCATCATCTAATCGAAGTCAAAATCAATTCATGGATGGTTGTGTAAAAAAGAACTGGAATTTGTGTTGTGGCAAAAGAATTGATTTTCTTGGTCTATGGCTCTCCATGCATGCAAAACAATTTGAATGCAAAATACAAAGTATATTTTTCTTCCATTTTTTATACATTCCAAGGAAGAAAAACTTAGAGGACCTTCACTTTTGTACCTTAGGTTTGGTTAAAATTTAGGATTTAATCATTTAATAATTATTATTATTTTCAATTATGGGGTTTTTTTTTTTCAATGAATTTCTTAAAAATTAAGGGATAACGCATTCATAGTTAGAATTCAAGCCTTTTGAACACACCACATTATTCAAGATGGGTGACTTACATCATGATAAATTTTTTGCATTAACAAATTATTTTTACAAGGTTAAAATTAGGTAGGTCAACCCACTTGGGAAGATATGATAAGTTTGGCTTTGATAATCATGGTGGCCAGTGGCATATGAAATCAACATTGATCCCAATGAAACATCAAGGCTTACTGTGAAAAGTGATGATTAAATCATGCCTTAAATGCAATAGTTGTTTAGATGTAGGAATTTTGGGTGGTTGAGGAGGCCTACCACTTAGTACTATTTTAAATGTATGTGCTATATGTACTATGCAAAAAAATAGTACACCAAGTAAATATGAAAATTTGTTCAATGGGAAAACAATTGTGGAAGGAAAGTTATCATAAGGGGCTAACTCCTTTGAATGAATCTTGAATTGATAAGATGCTCTTAACCAAGGGATGGATCTAACATGGAACATGATAAGAGAAGGATCAAGGGTGAACATTGAAGGTGGAGTATGGAAGGAACATGTTATTGGAAGAGGAGATCTTTAGGTTATTTCATCCTTCAAGGCTCATTTTTCCTTTTCTTTTTTTTTCCTTCTCTCAACCACGTCTCAAACACGTCTCTTCCTTTCCTCACTTGTCATGGGAAAATATTTTTCCAAAGAGAAAAGTCTTGCACATTGAATTAGTAAATAACTTTGAAAAGGTTCATAAATGAATAGTTGAATTAGTTTGTGTTAAAAACTTCTATTAATCTTTGGACCAACAACTTAGATCATAGATTTCTTTTGAATCTACTATTGAATTTCCTTGCAATTGTAGACATTTCTAGCAAATAACATTATGCATACACTTGCAAAGTTGTAGTACCATTGGAGTTTTGTGTGAGGAGATATCATCAATTGACTTATTGGGTGTAAGCACAAGTGAAGATTGTCAATTTTGGGAAAGCAAATCACAACTTAATTCCTTTTAATTTGAACTGAATTTTCTTGTTGATAGAACTAGAAGATTAAAACATCTATGTAAAATATTCAACTTCACATGATGTGATTATCAAAAGTTGTAAAGTTGAAGGGGGTCGAGGTACAATGTGATTTCACTTTGTTTAAATGTCAATGTTTACAATATCCATTGTTGGATCTTAATGCACTTTCATGAGAATTTGGTGAATATGAATCTTGGGACATATTGAGAATTTTTACTCCATTGACGCTAGTATTAGGAATTGATGTGACTTGGAATTGATAATCAAGAAAAATGTTACCATTTCTTGTGATTCTTTAATCGAACAAAAAACCATTAAAAAACATTGTTAGTTAAATGATTAGTGTGTGGGCTAATTAATGTAATATGATGCTTGATTTTCTAATAAAACTTACAAAGGGTTATTAAATGTACTAAAATGATAAATACGGTAATTTTTGTTCAATATCTTAAATTACAAAAGATGTTCATTTAAGATTAGTAAAGTGAATTACTCTACCTTGGAATTCACACACAATATAATTCTCATGAACTTTCAAACATTAATTATTATTGAACAACACCTTTGGGTGCTAGACAAAAATTAATTTGTACTTTTACACCCAATTTTGTTGTGTGAAATTTTGTGTGCCTTGGAAATCAAAATATGTGCAAAATCCTTCACACCTATAACATTGAAATAACAAAAAAAAAGAAGTGATGATGAGTGTACTTTCAATGGAACATGTGATGAAAGGGTATTGATTCTTAATTAGTGTCAAAGGATGTTATGATCTACACAAGGTGAGTAAGAGAGGAAGCTTTAGGTTGTTTTGAAGCTTCACATAAAGGGGGGGAAACCCAATCAACACAAAATGAGACAACAATGAATTTGAAGCTAGAGCGACATTGTGATGAAGTGTGTGTGTTCCCTTATGCAATGAAGTTAATTTAGAGAGGGGGAAGAATGGAGATTGGACCTTTAGTAAGTAAACTTAGAAAAATGCAATATGTTGATGAATGAAAGTATTGCGAGCAAGGTAGGTAGTCCATGTTAGGTAGGTAAATAGCTAATCATGGAGAACAAATTTTTTTGTCTCAAATCAATCAAGTTCTATACCGAACTAAAGACTTTCATCTAATGGAATCTAAAACATGCTTAAAAGAATGTTGCATTAACGGGTGTTGGGTCATTTGAGCCTTTAAGGCTTTTATTTGGTTTGAGATACTAATAGCCACGATTCCTTTCCCAAAGGACCTCATGAATGCTTAAGCCTCCATAGTTCAATGGGATTTTTTCTTTCTTGTATCTAAAACTTGTTGAATTTTTTTAAAAAAATAAAAAAAATAAAATTGGGGGCATTTCAAAAAATGGAATGGTTTTTTTTAAAGCAATTTTTTTATGTGACACATTTTCACAATTTTGTAGAATTAATTTTCAGAAATACTTGGGAATTTTTTTAAGCAAAAAAATTATCATTTTTGCAAAATTAAAATTCAAAACAAGAATATCGATTCATGAACTTTTAAAATTCTGATATTCTTCAATAGAGAGAAATATTTTTGACATGAAGAGGTTTGTTAGATAACAAAGGCAAAAATTGGAAATAACCGAAAACTTGGTCTTTATATGACCTACAACCAACGGCTAGTTCATCACACATGTTTAAAAACCTTACCTTATGTGGATCAATTAATATTAAACTCACATAAGTTTCCCCTTGTGGATGTTTTCAAAATCACAACAAACCCATGTTACAAACCCATGTTTGTTGCATTGTCCATTCATTACACAAAAAGTCATATTCCAAGGTTTATAACAAACTAGCAAAATGAAATCATGAAAAGGAATAATGAATTTGAAACTCCACCACCAACCCCATAAATATAATTGAAAGAAGGAATTAATGAATTATCAACCCCATTCATTTACATAACATTATTATTCATGAACTTCAGGTTAATAATGTTATGTCACATACCAACCTTTTAAAACTATTATCTTTTTTTATGGATGAGTCACTAAATTATGTGGAGTTTACTTCCTTAAGATCCAATAAAGTCCATTCAAAATAAATAATTAAATAATTCATGAGTAGTCCAAAAATTCTCAAGCATATGGCCCCATAAGGTGTATTGTTTATATTCCATATTTATCTATCTTTTTATTCATAGGTCATAGTATAATTATTTATTTAATTAATTCTTAATGACCCATTTTGGTGTTGCGATGCCTCCTTTCCTCCCTAATTTTCAAAATTGCAAACCAAGATGAATCATCTACCAAACAATGCACCATCAATGGGAAGTTTATTATGTGTAAAGTAAAGACCAAGGGTGAGAACATTTTCAAGATAAGGGGCTTAGGATGAGGAAAGAGATAAATATGGCCCCGCATTTTGGGAATGTCCCTCACTTGTGGGCCTTATCCATTGTAAAGCACAAGGAAAAATTATCATGAACCTAAACATTTGTACCTAGATCATGAAGTAGAAGGGTTGACTATGAAATTTTAAAGATTTTTGGGCCACAAATTCAATGATTTTTGAAAAAAATCTCAAAACTTTTTAAATTAAAAAAATCTCAAAAAGTTGTCATATATATCTATACATGGTTCAAGTAGGTAACTCCAATTGCCCCAATACTGTATATATAAGATATTTAAATATTTTCTTTTCATGTTTTATTAATAGCCACATTTGGCTAAATCAGCTTACCAATGATTGTGAATTGGGCTACTTCACAAAATTGAGAAGAAAAACACCAAGAAGAGGAAGGTTTAACACCTACTCCTTGAAAGTGGAAAGAATCCTTCACTTATAAATAAGCATAATTTTCCTCCCACTTTTAAGGAGGAGGCATAATTATACTTCTTATTCTAGAAAAATTATTCACGAATATAAAATACTCTCCAAATAAGCTAGGAATTTTCTCCAAACGTTTTACAACTTAGTTGTGAATGAACCCTAACAAATGTTTGTTTTTAATGGAAAATTCTCACATTTTGGCAAGAAAGAAAAGTGAAATAGGAATGTTTTGTTGCAATTTTTAAAAAAAATTGTGAAAAAATTTGCCAAATTTATGAGGCAATTCTTTTGGGAAAAGATTGATCACATGTGGATTGCATTTTTAAAAAACATCTTGGGGCAATTTCTCACTAGGTTTCTACTATTTGAACAATTTTCTAAAAGCAAACTATCAATTAATGTTTATTTTTTCTTGGGATACTTGTGAGTGAATTGCTAGTGCAGCTACATCAAAAATTTGAAAAAAAGAAAATCACTAATGTTAACTAGGTTGATGTTGGACTTCACCCTAGTAATAGGATGGGTCTTGTACTTAGGTAAGCATGTAGAATAATAGGTGATTATTAAGTAAGTATATTCATGTCAATGTATATAGTACCAATAAATTTTCTGGACAAATTTTGTTTTTTTATGCCCAAAACATTAGATAAATTTTAGGAATTTTTTTCTTTTCTATTGTAAATTTGGTTAATTTGGCTAGCCTTTTGGAAAAATTCACCAAAATTTTGATATCACAAAATTGGAAAAAATAAAATAAAATCCATGGTTAGTACATAGGTTAGAGCTCATGGGTTTTTAGAAGGTCATAGAAAACTGATGCAAGCAGCAAGGTTAGCCAGAGAACTGGAACCTAATGAAAAAGTATTTCATGTTCACCCACAATCTATCCATCCATCCATCCATCATGGTGCGCTTGTAGCTGTTGGGTCACTCTTGCCTTCCCACAATGAACCAGCACCCACCAGTGCACCATCCACTGGATGCCCGTTTTGACTCAGTTGTGGATGAACGTCAACTGAGTTACTACTACCTGGTTTCATCTTGGTAACCCATTCAATAAGAAGTAGGTCTAACCTATAGACAGGTAGGTAAAAAATAGGGGACTACTAGGTAAGTAGATAAGTTTATACATGGTATGTAGGGGCTGTTTTTACTACCTACCTAGTTGGTAGGTAGTAGATTAAGCAACTGAGCTAACTACCCACCATGGTTAGCTAGGGAACTGGAACCCAACAGAAAATTGTTTCCTGATCACATGTCATCCATCCTTGATGGTGCACTTGGTGGGTGCTGGTTCGCGAAGACTCGTCCACTTTCCGATCGAATATATTTGGAAGTTTGCTTTTAAATGTGGGAAGCTGCCATCTGAGAACTTTGATTAGTTGCTTTGATTACTTAACTGGATTTCTACCTGCGGTAGATCCAACCCTCAGATCTCGTTTTCGCCTGCTGGCTTACAGAAATTAGTGTGCACTTGAGAGCAGCTTTTTTATAGCCAAAAAGCGAAAATAAACACTAAAAGTACTAAAATATCTTTTAAGGTTTTAAGATATTTCCAACAGCCATAATTCAGGAAAAGTAAAAAATGCCCAGAATTTTAAGCATGATTCAATTAATTAGCCTCTATATTAAAATAATTTACTTTCGTATTTTAGTGTGTAGCCAAAATTGGCTAAATCTTCCTAGCCATTTCCAATTTAAAAAAACAAAACAACCAAAAAACAATTGCTTGAGAAGCATATTAAGAGAATTGATGCAGGTTCGTATTAATGACTCAGGGCCAGGCGGTAATGTAAAGCAGACAAACGGATCGAAAGCGCGCGATGGACACGCTCTAACGGAGGAGCGGCGTGGCAGCCCTCGATCTGTTGTACAGACGCGGAGAACCAACGGCGCTTCAGTCATAAATGTGATATCAGGAAACGATAATGCGTCAACAAAAAGTTAAAACAAATCGCAATGCGCATGCAGGCAGGAAGTTCATCGCAATTTGCAGGCTACCTTGACTTATCTCTTCGCAGGCTACAGCTATCTGGCGAACTCGCGTGGTGGCGTCATTCAACTTTGCCCCGCGAATACTGGTGTCGGATAATGCTGCCACGATCTTCCTTCCCCCACGGGCCCGCTCTCCTTCCTTCACTCCGTAACCCACCACCCCAAAATTGCTGCTATTCTATTAACCCTAACTAATCGCTTTTGAATCATACCACGATCCCAGCTGGGCAGTATTTTTTTTCGTTGAGTCAATTTTGTAATGTAGCCAAAGTGGCGATGATCGACCTGCACGAAGATTTAACCAAATTTGGCTACATTGCTAAATATGAAAGTTAACTTTTTTCAAACGTCCTTCTTTCTTATTCGCTACCTACTTGAACTCATGTATATAATTCTGATGCTATTTCTTTTAAGTTATGGTCGAAAATTCTGGCTATTGTAAATATATTAAAAGAACTTGTTTTTGGCATTTAAAAGATTCTAATATAATTTTCTGGTTATACATTGCCAGCACCCAAAAAAAAAACAGAAAAAAAAGCTGCAGCTTGGCCAGAGCCTAATGCAAACCAACGGACAGAGAAGACCAGACCAAAACCACGGAGATCATGTTTTTTTTTCTCTGGCGAGATCTCGCCATTTTTCGACAAAAAAATTAGGAAATTTTTGGAAATTCTGTTTTTTTTTTGGTGAGCGTAAATTCGACTAATTTTGGTAATTTTATTGTTAAAGTTCACAAGAAAATCGGTACCGAAAAAAAAGGGGATAAAAGGAAAAAAAAAGAAGGAAAAAACTACTACGGCTGCTGAGATGATTCTCAGGGCCGAGCAGAGCCGAGCAGAAATGGACAAGACTGTTGGAGTAATTTCAAACATATCCAACATTCATGGGCGGACGGACGGTAGCTGCCAACGAATTTATGGCAGCATGAGGCGTTTCGGATAAGGCATTGCTTTCCCCACGTTCCGGCGGTACACGGCCCACGCGTTTTCGGCGCCGACAGCTAGAGAAGCGGTAGGAGACGGTCAAGCGACGACGTGGCCTGAAATTTATCGCACCTTGCCCAGAAGGTAGGTAGGTAGGTAGTAGGTGCGTCAGTAGTAAGTTTCAGTAGTAGTAACTGGGTGGCCAGGGTGAACCAGCATCCACCCTGCTACCATGGTTAAATCCCGGTTTTTCTGGCAGTTGCATCTCTCCATGGTGAATAACCCATCCCAAGCCTACATAAGCGTCTCTGATTCCAAATTTAACACTTCCTAAGGTTAAATTTGGACTCAAAGATGACCTTGATTTATAGTGTTATGATGGGATATTACCATGGCTCTAGTGTGGGTGCTGGTTCACCTAAGGAGCAGTAAGTTATTAGACTTATTGTTGTTATTAATTCACTCTCTTTAATTTGTTTCTCCAACCTCAAATGTTTGTCCTGGTACAAAATTTAATTTTCCAATCTCCATAGGAGGTTCCCATACAAGTGGGTTCTCCTGAAGGAGGGGCACTTGAGGGCATGAGCCCAAGGGTGTTCCCAAACCTCAGGAGAACGCACAAGTACAGGAACACCTCCCGTTCCCTAAACAACTCTCTTTTTATTTCCTCATTTCTTTCTCATTTCATAGAAAAAAGATATTTCCATGGGAATGTGGGAACATAAAAAATTGGGGGAGCTCCCCTTGCATAACACCCTAGGGTTCTTCTGCTGGGGGAGATCCCTAAACATAGGCACAGAAATAAGAATGGAGTTGCTTTAGTAGTAGTGGTGGTGGTGGTGGCGGTGCAAAGCCTAGTGGTTTTTCTTCTCTATCATCAATTTGGCTCTCCAAATGTATGTTTATTTCCTTTTAATTTTACACTTTCAATTTCCCAAGCTGTATTTGTAGCCCCAAATTTTGTTTCCAGAATTCCCGATTGAAGTGTGTAAGATGTGGGAGTGGTGGGAAGCTTAGTGTATTTTATCCCCTTGCATCAATTTGACTCTTTGAAGCCACTATCTTTCTTTCAATTGCAAGTTTATTTTCCAAGCTCCAGATGAAGCCCCACAGTTTTGTTGCAAGAATTCCCTGTTGGAGTTTCTAGTAGTAGTAGTAGTAGTGGGAGGCCTGCCAGATCCATGTAGTCTTCTCAATTTGGAGTAGGGTAATTCCAGGGAGGAGCAGGTTGTTCCCAAAATAAGCCAAAGGGGTTCTTATTTGGAGAATGCACTGCTTTGAGGCCGTTACCTGACATTAAGGTAAGAGGGGAAAAAGGGGAAAAGGAAGAAAAAGAAGAAGAGAGGTGAGGTGTTTCAAAAAATCAAACACCACCTTCTTTTGGAGAGGAAAAATTCCACTTGACAATGTGCCCTCCAAAGTCACTAGAAATTTTCTGCCAATGCTTTACACTCTGAAAAAATCATTATTTTCCTTTTAGCTGCAATTATATTTTTCAAGCCTTGCTCTTTTTTTTTTCCCAGAATTCTATGACCACCCAAATTTTGTTTCCACAAACCCCCCACCCCCCACCCTTTCATGGTGCACAAACTAGTGGCAAGAACCTAGGAACCCCCCAACCAAACCCCCAATCTCCACCCTCAAATTCCCACTCAAACAGCCCCAAAAATTTATCTCAAGTAGACCCCCTAATTCAGCCCTATTTCACAGCCCAATTCAGACTTCAAACAGTCCCCAATCTGCCCAAAAAATACCCCCTCGAAAATCCCCTCCAACACCCCCCAAGCCAAAAATAAATTTCATTGGCATTAACATTTTTTTTGGCCTACCTACACAAAAGCCTTTTCAACACACTTTGTATATTAGTACACCAAAGGTGCATTTGCACTTGGTGTGAGGGACTCTAATGTTGAGTCCCCTAACACCATGCTAATCATTTAGGATTTAATCTTACTTACCATCAAAATTTTATGTTAAGCTAACATTCACTTAAAATTAAGCTATCACCTATTTAACATTGTGTGCCACCTAGGATGCCAACTAGATTTTCATTTAACACTGACTTAACATCAAGTGTGAATGCACCATAATAGGTACTACATCCCTTGTCTGTGAATAGATAGGGTCAACAAAATAATGTGGTCATCAGCTTTTGTTGATGTTTCTCAAGGTCACTTTTGGCCGATCAATCTTCCTGCAGTTGGAAAGCCCTTCCGGATAACTACAATGTAATTATCTACATGATTGGTCTAACAACAAGTGGGGCCCCAATTTTGAAAGTGGATAGGTGACCCATAATTTCTATCATGTGCACAAGTGCATTGTCAAATATATATATATTTGCTTTCTGAAAAAATACTTTAATGAAAGTGGTGAAAAACTTATTCTATACATAATTTATGGGCTTGTGTGCAACAATTAATTAATTTGCACAACCTATAAATTTGGTAGTGATTTCACATGTCACTCCCTAATACCTTAGGGTGGGGGCATCTACAAAATAAGGCGCCTAGGGGGGGGGGGGGCTAGGATGAGAGGGGTAGCTGAGTCTGGCCGGGCATTTTGAGAATGTCTATGATCCTTAGACTTTACCATATTCTAAACACATGGGGATCACAAGGTAGTAGCCCCGTGAGAGCGATCTTATGGATACAATTTAGGAGCACGAGAGATTTTAAACCTACTCTTTTTATATATAAGGAGGAGTATTAGTGAATCTTAGGGGCCCTTCATATTATATATATATGTATATATATATATAATAGGCATTTCTCCATTAGCCTGTTCCCCTCTTAAACTAAGTACCCCACCCAAAATTCCAAGCCCATGTGACAAGTTTGATTTGGTTCTCTTCTAGTCAATGGTTTAAGTCGGAACCACTCACCAGTACTGCAATTGAGATATGGTCTGTACATCATTGCCCTAGGAAAGGAGTGTAGGACAAGGGCAGGTGAAGGGGAGGGGAGGGGAGGGGAGGGGAAGGGGGGGGGGGGGGGGAGTTTTTTTTGGAGGGGGAGCAAAAGGGAGATACCAAGGCCAACGGACCACAAAAAAAAGAATAAAACTTTTTTACTAATACACATAACAAACGCACAACCCCCC
>Ga0116231_10005932_pt1 | contig 23728 bp, 23 predicted proteins | sample S1TSphgellanicum_2_FD_89695 | JGI IMG/M metagenome (GOLD analysis project Ga0116231, IMG submission 89695) | Host-associated microbial communities from peat moss isolated from Minnesota, USA - S1T2_Fd - Sphagnum magellanicum MG | ecosystem: Host-associated > Plants > Peat moss > Unclassified...
CTCGAAGAAGAGCTCAACCAGAAGAAGACCGAGTTGCTCGGGACGCTCGCGGTCGGGCAGATTCGCGAAGGCGTCGTCGTGCGGCTCGCGGAGTTCGGCGCGTTCGTCGACCTCGGCGGCATCGACGGCCTCATTCACAACTCCGAACTCTCGTACGCGCGGATCAAGCATCCGTCGGAAGTCGTCAAGATCGGCGACACGGTGTCGGTCGAAGTGATGAAGTTCGATCCCGAAGCGAAGAAAGTCTCGCTCTCGCTCAAGCACGCGCTGCCCGACCCGTGGGTCGAGCACGCGGACAAGCTGTTCGAAGGCAACAAGCTCGTGGCGCAAGTCGTCAAGGTCACCCCGAACTATCTCCTCGTCGAGATCGTCCCGGGCGTGCTCGCGATGGTGCCCAAAGGCGAGTTCGAACCGACGAAGCAGTATTCGCCGGGCGAAGAAGTCGAGGTCACGCTGCTCACGATCAACCAGTCGACGCGACGCATCACCGGTTCGATCCAGCACGTCGCCGACGTCCCGCTCGAAGACTTCGACACGTACGTGCCGGAGACGGAATACGCCGGTGGCGGCCTCGGAACGCTCGGCCAAGAACTGGCCGCGCAAAACCTCTAAAGCCCCGCACGATCGCCACACGCGATCGCGAATGGAGAGCCGCCCTCACGGGCGGCTTTTTGTTGTCTGTCCGTGAACCGCATTGCGTGCGAGTAGGACTAACCGGCGGAATAGGCTCCGGAAAGAGCGCGGTCGCGAATCTGTTCGCCGAATACGGTGCAACCATAATCGACGCCGACCTACTCGCGCGTGAAGTCGTCGCGCCGGGCACGTCCGGCTTCGCCGAAATCGCATCCCGCTGGCCGCAAACGATCCGGGACGGCGCCCTCGACCGCACCGCACTTGCTGCCATCGTCTTCGCCGACGCGGGTGCGCGCGCGCAGCTGGACGCGATCGTGCATCCGCGTGTGCGCGCGCTCGCGAATGAACGCGAAGCGGCGGCCGGCGAGGAGGCGATCGTCGTGCACGTCGTGCCGCTGCTCTTCGAGGGTGATTACTGGAAGTCGTGCGATCGCAACGTGCTCGTCGTCGCGCCGCACGACGCGCGCATCGCGCGCGTCATCGCGCGCGACGGCTGGACGCGTGAGGCGATCGAAGCACGGATGGCCGCGCAGATCGATCCCGAGGTCGCGCGCACACTTGCCGACGATGTCATCGAAAACGACGCCGACCGCGAAACGCTCGCGCACCGCGCCCGCGCGGTCTACGATCGCATCGCGGGCGGATCACCCTAGGCCAGGGGTGACCTCGTCGCCGAGCCCGTCGAAGACGGGCGCGAGCAGTCCCGGCACCCGCGAGACGTCGTGGACGACCGGATCGATGAACGCTGCGCAATCGGCCAGTGCGATCCCGGCGCTGAACGCAAAGCCCTGAAACGCATCGCACCCTGCGGCGCGCAAGAACGAGCGTTGGATCGAGCTCTCGACGCCCTCGGCGACGACGCTCAAATGCAACTCGTGTGCTAAGTTGATGATCGCGCGCACGATCGCTTCGGCGTGCGGATCGAACCCGATGCCGTGGATGAACGACGTGTCGATCTTGATCGTGGAGACGGCCAGGTGACGCAAGTTAAGAAGTGAGTTGTAACCGGTTCCGAAGTCGTCGATCGCCACGCGCACGCCGAGTGCGCGAATGTCGGCAATGGTTCGCAGCGCCGTCTCGAAATCCGCCAGCAGTTCGGTTTCCGTGAGCTCGAGTTCGAGCCACTCAGGATCGAAATCGGCTGCTGCGATAACGGCTGCGAGGGTTGAGACCAGACGGCGATCGGAGAAGTGACGCGCGGAGAGGTTCACGTTGAGATCGATGCGCCGCTGCTTCGCACGCGCGAGCGCTCCGATGTCGGCCAGCGCGCGTTCCAGCACGAGTTGATCCAGCGCGATGATCGACCCGTTGCCTTCTGCGGCCGAGATGAAATCGCGCGTGCCGATCAGCGTGCGCACGTGGTCTTGCGGTCTCAGCAGTGCTTCGAAGCCGATCACACGTCCGCTCGAGAGGCTGACGATCGGCTGATACGCGAGGTCGAATTCGCCCGCGCTCGTCGTTCGGCGGACGGCCTGATCGATGATCATGCGCATGCGAACGGAATTCTGCATCTCTTCGGAATGAAACCGGAACGAGTCGGTCCCTTCGGACCGCGCGCGGTGCAGGGCGCGGAACGCACATTCGATCAGGGTCTCCGGATCGTTCGCGTCGGTGCCGAGCAGCGCGATGCCGCCACTGAGGGTGAGCCGCAACGCTTCGCCGGCGAAGAGAAACGGCGCATCGAGCAACCGCCGCAGTCGTTCGAAGACCGCGGGCACTTGCGCGGGCTCGCGCACGTCGGGCAACACCATCAACACGTACTGCGCGAAGCGCCGGATGACGGTATCACTCGGGCGCATTGCTTCTTCGAGGCGGCGCACGAGTTCTTCGACAACCGAATCGGCGATCGCGAAGCCGAAACTATCGACGACGTCGTTGAACTGATCGAGTTCGAGAGCGACGACCGTGACGATCTCGCCAGAACGCGCACCGCGCGCGATCGCCATCTCGAGACGGTCGGTGAGCAGCGCGTCGCGATCTGCACCTTCATCGTAAAGCACCGCCGTCGCGATCGTACCGACGATCTCGGCCCCATCAAGGAGCGGCGCGACCGAGGCGATCAGACGATCTTTGCCGTGCGCGGTACGTACGGTTGACCTGCGCCCGTCGATGGCGCGGCTGACGGCTTCGGAAACGGCGCTGAGCGCGATCGACGGGAGGTGCAGCGCATCATCGCCGACCGTGAGTTCCAGCGCTTCTACGGTGGCGGGAGACGCGTAGGTAATGATACCGCGCTCATTCGTCGTCCACAAAAAGGCCGGCATCGCGCGCGCGAGGTCGTCCCATCGATCGGTCCGTGCGGCTTCATCCATGGGCCGCAACGACCTCTAGTTTACGCGCTTGGTGAGCAGCCGCAGCGCTCCGGAATCCGATTCGGCGATCGATCCGAACACTTCTTCGACGAGCCGCTTTGCACCGATGCGAGCGCGCTGATCGATGTTGAGCGTGGGCAGCGAACTCGCGACGAACGCCGCGGCGACGAGCAGGCCGACCCGTGCGACGGTGGCCGGCATGTCGCCGGGTTCGTAGAGCGTTTGGGCCACCTCTTTGAGTGTTTTCGCCCGGGTCTCGTCGCGTTCGTTCACAAACCTCAATGCCTTTGGCTTTCGCGACCGTGTTCGCCGTCGATTGCGCACCGCCCGCGTGTATCTGTTCTTTTTCTGTTAACGCCTTGTGCGCTTCCTACGGCTCGGCATACGATGTCGAAGCGTGACATACCCTGACGTCGTGGGAGATGCGTGACGTCTCGTCGCGCGCGAGAGCGCGGTTTCTCCCTGATCGAAGTCCTGATCACGGCAGCGGGTTTCGTCGTTCTGACCGTCGGGCTCGTCATGCTGTTCGGTGGGTTCATTGCGGGCGCGCAGAAGCAGGCCTCGCTCCACGGCGCCGGTGACGCCGCCTGGCGGATCGTCGCGCAACTCGAGCGCGACGCCCAGACCTCGATCGCAATCTTCATCCCGTCGACCGACGTCCTCGGAGCGGCAAATGCCGACGGTCACGAGGTCGACTTCTACACGAAAGACGCGACCAACGCACCGATTTTTGCCGCCTACCGGTTCGATGCGAGCGCTCTTACCATTACGCGCTATACCTATACGCAGCCCGGCTCGGCAGCGGCCGCGAGCGGAACGCCGACCGCCGCGACCGGCCTTGCGGCGGTGACGCTGCTCGCGAGCGGCCTCGCTAGCGATCCGACCGTCTCGCCGTTGCTGGCCGGCTACACGCCGCAGGATATCTCCTTGCGGGCCGGTTACAACGGTGTGAACGCCGGGAACGCGCTGGTTGCGGTCACCGTTGCCACGAGCGCGAAGAACCTAACCGTCCGGCTGTTACCCGGGGTGCTGCCGTCATCGTTTACCATTCAAGGCACGTCGACGCCGACGCCCAATCCGGATGGAAAGGACACGGCCGGAAACACGTACGCTCAAGAGAGTCTCTGCACGAAGCCGAACGGCTTCGATTACTCGACCGGCACGCCGCCGAACGAGACCGACTATTTCAACGTGCGCCCGGCGGGTTGCCCGAACCCGACGCCGGTCCCGCACGTGAGCTACGGCGAATTCGATTGTCAGGCCGCGCCGGGCGCCTTTGTGCGTACGGACTACTCCGTGTCGCCGCCGATCGATTTCGTCAATTACAGCGGCGCGCTCTTCGCGGCAACGTGTCAGAACGGCCCCGCGGCGACGCCCGCGCCCGGAACGCCCGATCAGGTTGCGTTCGTGCAGAATTGTTCGCAGCCGCAGGGTGTGATCGGGATCGATACCTCGACCGTTCCGCCCACGGCGCAATACAACAAGACCGACGGCTGCACGACCGCTTCGCCTGCCCCCACCTCGATCTACGACTGGCAATACGAGTCGACGACGCCGTCGTGTTTGTTCAACGAGTCGGTAACGCCCCCCGCGCCCTGCAACCTGACGGCGCGGCTCATCCGCTCCGATGATAACGGGATCTTCTGGTTCCCGCTCGTCTGCGTCTTCGACGGTACGTACAGCGCGTCGTCCGGCAACTATACGTACGCGCTCGATACGGGGCACGACAGCGATTGCTCGAGTCAGGCGACGCAGCTGAATTTCGCCACGCTGCCTGCCCCCTTGTACGAGAATTCCGCAACGTGACCGCACCATGAACGCGCAGCGCGGCTATTCGCTCATCGAACTCGTCATCGCAATCGGCATCGTCGGCCTCGTCTGCGCGACGCTGATCGTCGGCTTCACTCGAACGCTGGAACTCGAGCATGCGACGGACGCGACCGATACCGCGGCGCTCGAGGCGCACAATCTCGCGGTGAGCTTGCGCGCCGCAATGGCCTACGACCGCGGCGCGGTCGCCGCCGTTCAATCGGCCGGCGCGCAGTCCTACACGATTGCCGCGCCCGTTGCGACGGTGACATCCGCCGAAGCGGGAACCGTTCTGAATCTTACCGTCACCGCTGCGCCGTCCAGCGTCACCGTCGCCGTGCCGCTGGCGCAGGAAGTACCGATGCCGAGTTCGACCGTGTTCGGAGCGAACTAATGGTTCAGGTGGTCTTTTTGGTCGGCGCGCTCGCGCTCGTCGTTGCGACGATGCTCGAGACGCAGCTGCTCTTCGCAAAAACTGCCGTCCGGCGTACCGCCGAAGCATACATCAGCGTTGCGAGCGGCGTTGCGACGGCGACGCTGCTGCGCCAACTTGCCGGCGAGATCGCGGCAAACGGGGCGGGATCGTCGCTGACCGTGCAGCCGCTCGCGCCGCAGTGCGCGGCGACCGGCGCGTGCGCGTTCATGATCGGCGCGACGTACGCGGTGACCGGCTCGACGACCTCGGGATCCGGGAGCGACGTCGCCGAGAACGTGCAGACCGATGCGCTCGCGCAAGAGGCGCGGGTTTCGATCGCGATGACCCTCTCGGTCACCGACGCGCAAGGGTCGCCGCTTGCCTCGCGCAGCGAACTGCTCACCGTGCGCACGTTCGATGCGCCGCCCTACGCCGCCGTGAGCGGCGTGGCCGACGCGGCGGCGCCGACCGCGCTCGTCGCCGAAGGCGACACGGCCGGCTGCGACCCGGGCACGCCCTCGACCTGTGACCCGCACGCGAGTATGAGTTACCTCGACACGACCGAGATTTTCGCCACGCGCGTGTGCGCGCTCGAATCGCCCGGCAACGGCGGAACGTGTCCCACCTACGCTCCGGTCGCCGAGGGTGGTTTCGCCAGCCCGAGCTGGCAAAACGGAAATATCGCACCACCCGGCTGGGCGCGATGAACCAGCGCGGCTACACCCTGCTCGAGATGGTCATCACGATCGCGATCGTCGCGATGATCGTTGTCGCGGGCGGCGGGTTCGCCGTTGCGCTCCATCCGTTCGGGACCCGGGCGTCGGTGCAGCGCGTCGCCGCGCTGCTCGCGACCGCTCGCTCGCTTGCGGCGTCGAGCGGGAACGGGGCAACCGTGACGTTCACGGGCTCCGGCGATCGAACGGTCGTCGCCCTCTATCCCGGGCGGCCCGATGGGGGCACCTTCGGCGCAGTGCTGACGAGCGACACCGTCGACGGGTCGATCGCGAGCGCCGGCGCGGTCGGCGCCACGACCTTTGCACTCTTCGTGGATAGCGGTGGAACCGGAACGGTCTCGACCTGGACGCCGGCCTCGGGAACGCTCCCGGCCGAGCCGCCGTGTCCCGGGCCGCTCGACCTCACGTTCACGGTCGTCGGCGGCGGCGAAACGCACGCGCTCGCGTGCACCGACATGGTGCTGCACTGAGATGGTCTGTCACGAATCGTACCCAGGAATGTCATTGAATCTTTACCGTCGGCGCAAGCGTCGCGACGGTTGGTATGCCGAACGTGAATGCCCTGGTGTTTGTTGCAGCGTTCGCATCGACGTTGGTTCACCTGTTCTCGACGTGCGCTCCGAACGTCGGATCGCGGACGCTTGCCGCAATCGCATCGTACGAAAGCGATACACAGCCCTGGTCGATCGGCGACAACACCACGCACCGCGGGCACACCTATACGTCGCGCGCCGACGCTGAGCGGGCCGCCCGCGAGCTCTATGCCGCGGGACACGACTTGGATCTCGGGTTGATGCAGGTGAACGTCGTTCACCTTGGCGAGAGCGGCGTCTCGCTCGACAACGTCTTCGATCCGTGCGTGAACGTCGCGATGGGTGCGGCGGTGCTCAGCGGCGCGTACCGGCGCGCGGTCGCCGAGTTCGGACCGGGCCAAACGGCGCTGCAGCACGCGCTCTCGGCGTACAACACCGGTAGCTTGTTTGCGGGCGAATCCTACGCACGCGGCGTGACGGCGCGCGCCCGCGCGTTGCATTTGCTGGCGTCGGCGGGGCACGTGGCGCCCGCCGGGCCGGCGATCGCGGTGCATGTGGCGTCGAACCCGGTCGACGTGAATCCGCATCTCGCGATCGGCGACGGCGAAGTGACGGAGCGGCGACGATGACGGTCGAACCGCGGCGCGTGGTGCCGATCGAAACCGCAACGGTCGAGAACTCGCAGACCGCTGCCGCGCAACTCTTGACGCGTAGCTATTGCACGCAGCACGACGTCGCGCCGCTCGCGTACGAAAACGGCATCCTCACGATCGGCGTCATCAAGGCCGCAGCCGAAGAGCGAATCCGCGAAGTGCGTGCCATCACCGGCAAGCGGGTGCGCGTCCAGGCGATGACGCATGACGCGATCCGCGACGCGCTGGCGAAGATTTATGCGGTCGCCGACCGCGCGAAGGCGACCGACGTCGAGGATCCGCCGGCCATTCGCGAGCGCGACGAGATCTATGCCAACGCCGTCCTCGAGCGCGCCTCGGACATCCACATCGAACCGACCGCGGACGGCGGCGGTCGCGTCCGCTTGCGCATCGACGGCTTGCTGCACGAGGACCGGATCATTCCGCCCGCGCTCTTCCCGCGCGTGCTCGCGGTCATCCGCATGTCGACCGGCAAAGGCATCGCGAGCACGCTGCGCCCGATCGATGCGCGCATGACGATTACGGTCGACCATCGCTCGATCGATGCCCGCATCTCGTCGGTCCCGCTGATCGCCGGCGAGAAGATCGTCATCCGGCTCCTGACGCAGCACTTACTCGTGCCCCGCCTCAGCGAACTCGGGATGTCGGAAACGTCGCTTGCGATTTACCGGCGCGCGCTCAGCGCGCCGTACGGCGCGATCCTCTTCGTCGGCCCGACGGGCTGCGGAAAGACGACTTCGCTCTATTCCTCGGTCAGCGAGATCGATCGCAAGACGCGCAACGTCTGTTCGGTCGAGGATCCGGTCGAGGTGCGCATCCCCGACGTCTCGCAGATGCAGATCAACGAAGCGCAGGATCTCACGTTCGCCGAGGCGCTGCGGGTGCTCATGCGGCAGGATCCCAACGTGCTGATCATCGGCGAGATGCGCGATCCCGAAACCGTCGCCGCCGGCGTTTCGGCGTCGCTGACCGGGCAACTCGTGCTCACGACGCTGCACTCCAGCGATGCGCTGCGGGCGATCAACCGGCTCACCGATCTCGGTGCGTCGCGCTCGCAGATCGTCTCGGCCTTCACGCTCATCGCCGCGCAGCGGCTCGTGCGCCGTTTGTGCGAGTGCAGGCGTGAGGTGCCGATCCCGCCAGCGCTGCGCGACCGCTGGCGGAATGTCTTCGAGCGTATCGAGCGGCCGGTGTTCGGCGAGCCGGTCGGCTGTCCGACGTGTCGCAACAAAGGCTACAAAGGACGACTCGGCGTGTACGAACTGCTGCCCGTGAACGATGCCGTCTCGAACAAGATCCTCGAGGGCGTCCCGCCGACCGAGCTTGCCGCCGTCGGCAAAGAATTCGGCTACGTTCCGATGTTCGAGGCCGGCATGGAGCACGTCTTTAGCGGAGAGACGAGCTACGAAGAATTGGTCCGCGTCGTCACTAACGATTCGTAGGAGGCTCGCCCCGTGACCACCGAGTTGATGAGTTCGGAATATCTAATGGACGTGGTGAAGATCGCGCGAGAATCGCGTGCCTCGGACATCCACGTCGTAGCGGGCGAGCCGGTTGCGATGCGAATCGATGGAAAGATCGTGCGCAAGAGCGATCGCGTTGTGAAACCGGGGGACATCCGCGGTTTCTGCGAAGTGAGCCTCGACCGAGCGGCGATGGATCGGCTCAACAGTGTCGGCACGGCCGATGCGGCGTTGATCGGCGAAGCATTCGGCCCCATCCGCATCCATGCGTACCGCGAGAAGCGCGGCGTCCGGCTCTCGCTGCGGCTGCTGTCGGCGACCGTTCCGACGATCGAGGAGCTGCAGCTCCCGAAGGCGATCACCGATTTCGCCGAGCGCCGCACGGGCCTCGTCCTCTTCACCGGCCCGACGGGATCGGGAAAATCGACCGCTCAGGCTGCGCTCATCCGGCGGATCAACGAGAAATACGACTATCATATCGTCACGCTCGAAGATCCGATCGAGTACTATCACGATAGCGCGCGCTCGACGGTGGCGCAGTGCGAGGTCGGCCGCGACGTCACGACGTTCGCGGAGGGTCTACGCGGGATGCTGCGCGCCGATCCGGACGTGATCCTCGTCGGCGAGATGCGCGATCGCGAGACGATGCGTGCCGCGCTCGAGGCGGCGGAAACCGGGCATCTCGTGTTCGGCACGCTGCACACGGCGAACGCCGAGCAGACCTGCGACCGGCTCATCTCCGCGTTTCCCGCCGACGAGCAAGAAGCGATCCGGGTGCAATTCGCGCAAACGCTCGTCGGTATCGTCGGGCTGCGCCTCGTTCCGCTGCGCTCGGGACAAGGACGGCGCGCGGCCTGCGAGATCCTCGTCGCCAACGATGCGATCCGCACGCAAGTTCGCGAGAAGAAAACGCACATGCTGCGCAACACGATCGCGGCGGGGGCCGCGACCGGGATGCAGACCTTGGAGAAACATTTGACCGATCTGATCCGGGAGGGTGCGATCACCGCCGATGCCGCGATGGCGGTGTCCGATCGTCCCTCGGAGATCAGTGCGGCGCGCGCCATGCGGTAATCATGGCCGCGATCATCTACCACTACCGCGGCTTCACCGCGGCCGGTGAAAAGACGTCCGGCTCGACCAAGGCCGAGTCGCTGGACGATGCGCGCGAGGATCTCAAACGGCGCGGCGTCGTCGCGACCTTGCTCGAGCCGGAAGGCTCGTTCTACTCGTTGCTGCGCGGCGAGATCAATCTTCCGTTCGGGCGGCGCCAAGCGCAGATTCTCTTCTTCCGCACGTTCGCGATGCTTGCGCGGGCTGGAAAGAATACCGACGAGGCACTGGGGATCACGATCGCGCGCGCGACGAACAAACTCTTTCGCGAATCGCTGATGGCCGTGCGCGCGGAGATGAACGCGGGCGCGAGTCTCTCGGAGGCGTTCGCAACGCGGCCGGGTTCGTTTTCGCCGCTCCAAGTCGCGATGATCCGGGTCGGCGAGACGGCCGGCGCGATCGACGACATCCTCGACCGGCTGGCGAAATTTCTCGAACAGGAGCGGGCGAGTTCACGTCAGATTGCGGGCGCGCTCGCCTATCCCGGGGTGGTGCTCTTCTCGGCGATCTCGCTCGTGATCTTCATGTTTACCTCGATCATCCCGCAGTTCGCCCAATTCTTCTCATCGTACGGGGTCGAGCTGCCGACGGTGACGCGGGTGATGCTCGCGATCAGCGCCGTCATGACGCAGCCGATCTTCTCGATCGTCGTGATCGGCTCGATCGTGGCAGGCGTTGTCCTGTTTTTCCGCGCGCTGCAGACCGACGCCGGCCGGTATGCCATCGACCGGGTTCGCTTGCGGATCCCGTTCTTCGGCAAGATCATTGCAAAATCGGTCGTCTCCCGGATCAGCCGGCTGCTCTCGCTCTTGCTACAGTCGGGTGTGGACATCGACCAGTCCCTGGAGATCATGCAGCCCGTTGCGGGGAGTACCGTCTATGCCCGCGCGCTCAACGCGATGCGTGCGGATCTCGCGACGGGATCGAGTTTCGTACAAGCCGTCGAGGCAACGAAGCTCTTCGACGGGCTCTTTATCGCGCTGCTCGACTCCGGCGCCGAGACCGGCGCCATCGACCAGACGCTGGTCACGATCGCGAACTACTACGACGAGGACGTTGCAGCGACCGTGGTCACCCTTAACGCCGCGTTGCAGCCGCTGCTGCTGCTCTTCCTGGGAGTCGTCACCACCCTCATTGCGATCGGGGTATACCTGCCGCTTTACCAACTCGTATCAAATGTACGCTAGGAACTCGTTGTCAACGTCCGCTGTATCGTGCTTCAATAATGCTTGAATCCTCTTGCCTACGCAAGGATAAACCGTTCATGTCACCTATCACGACACATCGCTCGCAGCGCGGCTTCACGCTGATCGAGGTCATGATCGTCGTCGCGGTCATCGCGATTTTGGCGCTCATCCTGATCCCGAACTTCACCAACGCCCGCGCCCAGGCGCAGACGGCGACCTGCGAATCGAACCTGCGCGAAATCGCTACGGCCGCCGAACTCTACTACTCCGACGTGCAATCGTACCCGGCCGCGGGGAACGTCACTCCGACGCTGTTCACGAACGGCTCGACGATTTACCTCGAGACGACCCCGGTCGATCCCGCCGCTCAGGTCGCGACGACTCCCTACACGTTTTCGTCGACCGCTTCGAGTTCCACCAGCGGAACGTCGGCCTCGTACGAGATCGATTGTCCGGGCGTCCACGCGTCGTTCACACTCGCGAAATTGACGAATTCCGGGACCTCGACGGCGCCGAGCACGATCATTTACGTTTCCGGGTACGGTCTCGAATCGAAGTAAGCCGTGGACCTCAACGCACAAGCGGTCGGGGCGATCAACGGCCGGAGTATCTATGCTCCGGCCTTGGTCTTCGCGATGGGGGTCGCGTCGAGCATCGGCCCGTGCGTGGCGCCGCGATTTCTCGCGCTCGCCGCGTGCGTTACCGGCAATAAGAACGTCCCCCGCACGGTGACCGCGTTCATCGGCGGGCTGGTAGCGGCGTACGTGCTCTTCGGACTCACGATCTCGCTGATCTCGAACCTCCAGCTGCTCGCCTCCTCGATCTACGTGATCGTGGCCGCGTCGCTCGTGCTGGGCGGGATCTACACGCTCTGGCACGCGCGTGGTTCGGACCTCTGTGATCACCCGACCGGCCCGACGGTGTTGACGTGGTGGCGTACCGCCCTTTTCGGTGCCAGCTTCGCGTTCGTCGTGAGCCCGTGCTGCACGCCGTTCGTGATCGCGATTCTCATCTTGACCGCGCGTCTCGGCAGCCCGGTCTTCGGGATGGTTCTGCTTGGCTTTTTCGCGCTCGGCCACGCGGTGCCGCTCGTCGCCTACGGGCTGGCGGGTGGGCGCCTCAACATGCTGCTGTCGCGCTTCAGGCTCGATCAGGCGGCGGCGATCGCGAGCGGGACGCTCATGCTCGCGCTCGGCGCCTATTACGTCGTCCTGGTGTGAACGCCGTGCAGATCATCGATGTACCGGTGCTGCGCCGGTTCTTGATCCCCGTCGTGGCCATTCCGCTCGCCGGCTGGCTCTTTCACGCCCAACTCGCCGACGGTCTCGTCCTGCGCGGCGACAGTGAGTTTCAAGCCGGCAACGCGGTCGAGGCGACGAAGTTCTATCACCGCGCCCGTTTCTTCGATCGCGATTCCAGCGCCGCCGCGGAACGGATCACGACGCTCGGTATTATGAGCCGCTCGGCGACCTTCATCCACGATGCGATGGTCGTCGCGAACGACGACCTCGAGCGGCAGCCGGGCGATACGCTCGTCCGCCAAAATCGCGCGCTGCTCTATCAAAAACTCGGCCAAAAGGACCGCGCCTATGCCGATTGGCGGCTCGTCGGGCTGCAAACGGCGAACCCGGTCATCGTCGAATACGCCGCGCGCGATGCAGAGCGCCACGGCCAGATCGGTGTCGCCCGCCGGCTCTATCAGCGTGCGCTCGAACTCAGCCCCGGGCGGATAAGCGCGCGTTCCGCGCTCGCGCGGCTCGATCGGAGCCTCCAATGACGACGGCCGCCGCGGCCGTTGCGTTCGGCGCGGGCGGTGCCTCGTGCGCACTCATCCTGTGGCGGGCGGCGGTCTCCGGCGCGCGTGCGGCCGAGACCACGATCGGCCGGCTGCCGGTCTGGAGCGTGCTACTCGCCGTGCTCGCCGCACTCTTCGCCGGGACGATCGGCAATTGGACCGTCGCGGCCGCGGCGGCCGCGACGACCCTCGTGGCGGCGCTCGTAAGCGCCTTGACCGACGTCCGCAGCGGCTACGTTTTCGATCGCGCGCTCGTGCTCGCAGCGGTGCCGGTGCTGGGCTTCGGGTTCGCCGCAGGCTCGCTCCCTATGCGGCTGCTCGCCGCGCTCGTGATCGGTGCGCTCTACGCGATTCCGTACGTGGCCTCGCGCGGACGCGGCTTCGGCCTGGGCGACGTCAAACTCGGCGTGCTGCTCGGTGCGGGTGTCGGCCTCGCCGGCGGACTCAGCGCGTTCGTGGGCAGTTTCGTCGCCGGCGCGCTGTTTGCGCTCGCCGGACTCTCGCTCGGCCGCCTCGATCGTAAGGCGACGCTTCCGTTTGCGCCGTTCATCGCAGTAGGCGCGGTGTTCGGACTCGCGGTTCCCGTGCGGCTGCCGGGATGACGATTTTCGGTATCCGTTTCGGCGCCTCGCAAGCGCTGCCGATCGGCATAGATATCGGCGTCGCGGGCGTGTCTGCGGTCGCCCTCGCGGTCGACTCCGAGGGCGCGCACGTCGCGGCGGCCTCGCACGTCGCGACCGATACGAACGAGCCCGAGGCGTTGGCCGAGGCGCTTGCGTCGGCCGTCAAAGAACTCGGCGTCGCGGAACGGCGTTGCATCGTCGGGCTCGCCGAGCCGGACGCGTTCGCGATCCCGGTCACCTTTGCGCCGGGGATGCGCCGGTCGGCCGTCGTGCGGGCCGCGCAGATCGAGGCGCGCCGTTTTGACGAGGATTTCCCGGCGCGCGATCGCGTCATTTCCCTCGCGCCCGTCGCTGCCGGCTCCTTCGTGCTCGGCGTCGCCAAGCGCAGCGCGATCGCGGCGCGAACTGCCCTCGTGAAGCGCGCGGGCCTGACCGTTCACGCCGCCGACAACGAACATTGCGCCTGGCGCCGCGCGCAGCCCGATGTCGATGCCGTGCTCGATTTCAGCGTCGATCGCGCGCGGCTCATCATGTTCGGTTCGCCCGTCGGCGAAAATGCAACGCTGTTCTACGGCGATCATCAGGACGAGTTCGAGTTCATCGAAGCAATCCGCGCCAAACTCAACGTCGCGCGACTCGAAGACATCGCCGACGTGCGCAGCATTGCGGTGTCCGGACAGACGCAGGGCCGCGATGAGTTGATCTCCCGGCTGGCCGACGTTTGCGGCGTGAGCGCGCAAAACGCGGTGATCGGCGACATGCCGCCCGGCGTTCCGCCGCCCGCCTGGCTCTTGGCCTACGGCCTCGCGCTCTGGCCGTTCGCGGCGCCGCTCGAGGAGGCGTCGTGATCCGCCTCGACTACTCGCGGCCCGATCAGATCGTCTCGGTCCACGCCTTCATAATGATGCTACGCCGGCCCGCTGCTCGGCGGTTCATGGCGGCGTTCTCCACCGCCGGCGTGTTCGTGCTCATGCTATGGGGCACGGAAGTTTGGCGCCTCAACAGTGCGACCGCCCGTTTGCACGCGCTTGAGGACCGCTATAGCATCGTCGCTGCTCAGCGGAAGAAGACGGAGGCGCTTGTTAGTCAACTCGGCGTACTCTCGGCGCTTCAGACCGAAGTCTCCGACGTCCATCTCTCCGGTGAAACTCGCGTCGACGAGATCGTTGATGTGGGCAACCATCTGCCGCCGAACGTGTTCCTCGACTCGCTCGAGCCGCGCGATAACGAGTGGCGGCTGGCGGGGCACGCCGGCTCGATGGATGCCGTCGGCCGCGCCGTGGTGTCGTTGCAGCAAATCTCGGGCGACGGGAAGCCGCAACTGCGGGAAATTCACAACGAGCTCGATTCGACGGTCCAGTACGAGCTCGATTTCGGCCGCGCGGTACCGAAATGATCGACCTGTTGCGCACGCGCCTGACGCGCACGGCGAAGCCGATCCAAAGCCGGCGCTCGATCTGGCTCTTCGCATTCCTGGCCGCGGTGATCGCCTACGTCGCGCTGCTCACGCACTATGAATCCCTCATCGCAGACGTCGAAACGCAGATCGCGGATATCGAAGGGATCGTCTCTTCCGATGCGCTCTTCGCACGCGCGCAGCCGCACCTGGCAGCGCGGCGCGATGCGATTCTCGCCCATCTTCACGCGGCGCTCTCAAACGATCTCGACGACTCGTCCGCGATCGGTGCATTTCTGCGCGATACGCACGACATCGCGCAGCACAACGGCGTCACGGTCGTCGCGCTCGGCCAGGATCTCAATGCTCCGCTTCCCACACCGGCGCCCGCGCGGCCCGCGGCCGTGCGTCCGCCGCCGGGCGCGCAAACTGGCCTCGTCGCCCCACCGCGCTTGAAACGGCCGCGCGTGGCTCCCGGACCGCGTCCCTTCGATGCCGCATTCGTCGCGATCCCGTTCAACCTGAAGTTGGCCGGCGGCTACATGCCGCTGCTCCGCACGATCGAACAGCTCGCCGATACGACGGTCCTCGTGCGTATCGACAGCGTTGCGCTTTCGAGCCCGAGCGCCGCCGCACGTGTGGGGCTCGTAGCCGAAGTTCGGGTCACCGTTTTTCGTCCGATGCCGTCTGCTGCCGCGCTCGCGAGAGGATCCTGATGATCGCCATCTCTGACCGTACCCGGTCGCTCCTCTACATCACCTCCGCTGCGATGCTCGTTTCTTGGTCCGCCGGTACGGCCTCGCTAGAACGGACGATCGCTTCGGAGCCAGCCGTCTCAGCCGACATCGAGGCCGCCGCGCGCGGCAAAGTCGCCTTCGATGTCGCCGACCCCGATCCGACGCTCCCGCCGATCGAGCGCGATCCGTTCGCGGCCCATTCGCGCGTCGTCGCCGCGCCCGCGCCAGTCCCCTCGATCGTCGCGACGGTGTCCCGCGGTCATCACGCGCGCGGCGGCAAAGCCGGCTTGCGTGTCCCGGACATCGAGGGCTCGGGAGATGGGGATGCCGCCGAGAGCCCCGTGTCGCTGCGCGGGATCATTGCCGGCGGCGCGAACGCCGGCGCGGTCGCGATCGTCGACGCCGGGCACGGAACGCAATTCGTTCACGTCGGCGACGCCGTCGGCGGCCGGACGATCAGGACGATTTCCGCGGCCGGTATCGTGTTCAACGACGGCAGCCGGCTTGGCCTCGCGGCGTCCGGCTCGAAATGATCCGCGCGCTGCGCGCGCTAGCCGCCGCACTCATTGCACTCACGCTCCTCGGTGCAAGCCCGCAGCTGATCTCGATCGATATCCGGGACGCCGATATCTACGACGTCGTGGCGGCGCTGGCGATGCAGTCGGGGACGAACATCATCCTCCACTCCTCCGTCAAGCACCTCAAGATCACGTTCCGGATCATCAACCGGCCCTTTGCCGATGTGTTGACGGCGCTCTGCGAGCAGAACGATCTCCTGGCGGTCGACGAGGGTTCGTCGATCATGCTCGGCCGGCGCGAGGATATGACCCGGCGTGGTTCCGCTGCGGTCGATCATCTTGGCGTGTTCACCGACGCCTTCCCGTTTAAGTATGCCAAAGTCGATCAGCCGCTGGCCGATTCGCTTCGCGCGGCGCTCCCGACCGGCACGATTCTCGTGGTCGACAAGCGGTCGAACGCGCTCATCGTCACCGGCAGCGACTCGACGCTCGCGCGCGTGCGGCACATCGTCAGTGAAATCGATCGTTCGCAGACCGAGACGCAGACGTTCGATTCGATCAACGTGCCCGTACGCTATCTCGACGCGAAGCTCGCGGCGGAGACGATCCGCGGCGGCCTCGCCACGGTCGCGCCCGACACCATCGTTCCGATCGAACAGACGAATACGCTGGTCGTTTCGGGATCGTCCGAATATCGCAGCCTCGTTGCCGGGCTGCTTGCGCGAATTGACCAGCCCGGCAAACAGATCGTGTTCGAGGTGCGCGTCGCCGACGTGACCGCTGCCGACGATCACAGCGAGACGGGTGGTATCCTCGGCGGTGTCAACCAGTTCGGCTCGCAAGTCTCGGGCAGCACGCTCACGTCGTTCGTGAGCAATTCGGTCAAATTGAACGCGCAGTTGAACTTTCTCATCACGAAGGGCGATGGCAAGATTCTCGCGACGCCGCGCATCGCGACGCTAAACAATACCAAAGCCAGCCTGCAGATCGGAACGTCGTATCCCGTCGTTTTCTTCGATGCGAGAACGGGTAATCCCGAGTTTCAGAGCGTCCGGGCGGGCGTCGATCTCGAATTCACGCCGACCATCGGACCGGACGGAACGTCGACCGTCGACTTGACCTGCTCCTATTCCGAGATCCTGGCGTTCGTGAACAACTACCCGGAAATCGGCAATCGCGAGGCGAAGGACGTTTTGCGAGTTCGCGACGGAGAGACGATCGTGCTCGCAGGGTTGTTTCAAGACATCGATTCGGAGACGATCACGAAGGTCCCGATCTTAGGAAACCTCCCGCTCTTCGGACCGATTTTTCAAGATCGCAAGCGCGATCACACCCGCGACGAGATCATTTTCCTCATCACGCCGCATCTCGTGGCGGATTCCGACGCTCTTCCCGCACACTCCTAAAACCGACCCACAGAGGAGTCGCATGTCTCACCGGATCGTCGATTCGCTTTTTGAGCTTTCATCCGATCGCCGAACGGCGATTGCGTGCGGAGAGACGGTGCCGATCGCGTTCCGCATCGCGAACCTCGGGAGTGCGCCGGCCAAATCGGCGACCGCCGCGTTCGAGTTGCCGGCCGGTCTCACGCTGGTCGAGGGATCGGGGTTGCTCGATGATGTCGCGGTGGGTTTCAAGAACGGTGCTGCCGTCTTGCCGCCGCTCGAGCCGTTCGACGAGCGTATCGTTCGGGTCGACGTACGCGCCGGGGCGGCGATCGACGACGGCACGGAACTCGTGATGCGCGCGCGTTACGCCGACGAGCATGGGAACGAGGGGATTTCGCCGCCGCTCGCATTCGTCGTGCGCAGCAGCGAAGATCTTCACAACGCCGGGACGCGGCTCAAGGTCCAGAATGCCAAGGACGACCCGAGCGAATTGTTGTTCACACTGACGGTGAAGAACGCGGGATCGAGTCGCGCCGACGGCGTCGAGATCGACCTGCCGCTGCCGTCCGGCCTGCGCGTCGTCGCCGGCAGCGTTGAAGCCGCCGACGGTGAACTCGCGGCCTACGATCCATCGCGCGTACGGGTGATGTTCGCCACGATTCGCGCGCAAGCAACGGCAAGTGTCACAGGACGTATTGCGATCGTGACGCCGTTTGCGAGTGAAGCGATCGCGTTCGACGACGTCACGGTGCGCAGCTCGGCGACGCCGGCGTTCGCGCTTGCGCGCACGTCGATCACCGCCGTCTCGGCCGTCGATTTTTCGGGCAGCGAACTCGCGGCGCTCGATCGTCCCGTGACGCCGGGCGAGCGGATTCGTTTCGCCTTCCTCGCGTATAACGCAGGACGCAGCCCGGCGCGCGACGTGCGCGTCGTCGCCTCGTTACCGGCCGGGCTTGCGTACGCGAGCGGATCGCGCACCAGCGACGGCTCGCCGCTCGATCCCTCGACCGGTCCAGGTCAAGCTCCCGAGAACGGCGTCACGTTTGCACTCGATGCGATTGCGCCCGGCGAACGCGTGGAATTTGCCTTCGACGCGAACGTGCTCGCGCCGTGCGAGGACGGCGCGGAACTGACGACGTCGATCCGGCTGGAGTGGCTGGGCGGCGAACCGCTCTCGTACACGCACACCCTCGCCGTCGATGCGAAGCCGCGTATCTCGCGCAGTCGCAGCCGGCTCGTCGCGCTCGGCGGTCCGATCGCCGATGCCGATGCGACGTCGCGTTTCGCGATCACCCTTACGAACGACGGGACGACGGCGATGCACGATGCGAAGCTGCGCTTCGCGATCGACGGCTTCGACGATCTGAAACTCGCCTCCGAGACCGCCGGCACGCTGCGCCCCGTCTACGACGCGGCGCAGAAAACCGTCCACTACTGGTACGATGCCGGAGCCCTCGAACCGCACGTGCCGTTCGATCTGATCGTCGCGGCGCACGTTCCCGATACGATCGCCGATCGCAGCGAGGCTCGCGTCACCGCGTTTGCGCGCGCGGCCGGCCTGCCCGAGGTCGAGATCGGTTCTGCGGCGACCACGGTCCGTTCGCTCGCCGTTCTGCGCTCGTCGACGACGACGCTGCACACCGTAACGAAGACGCCGGTCCGATTGCACCAAACGTTCGAACTGCGCCTACGTATCGCGAACGAGGGCACGGATGTTCTGCGCGACGTTCGTTGTGCGCTGGCGCTGCCCAGCGCGGTAGCGGTCGAACGCATCACCGGCGCGGTCCGCAGCGGTTCGCAGCTGACGTTCGCCGACGTGCCGCCGGGGGCGTCAATCGAGGTATCGATCGTCGCTCGCTTGATCGAGCCGCAGCGCTCCGGGACGATTCTGACGCTTAGCGGCACCGTGGTTGCGCGCGATTGCGATCCGGTCGGCGTCGCGTCGACCGTCCCCGTGTTCGCGCAGGCCGCGATCGCCGAACCGGCGATCACCCTGCGCGCATTGCCGAACGCGGTCATCGAGGCGGAACTCGTCTTGGAAAACATCGGCGACGGGATCGCCGAACGCGTCTCGCTTGCCGCCCAAGCGGGTGCGGGCTTTACGCCGATGCCGGGCACCACGCGTGTCGACGGCGCGCTCGTATCCGATCTCGGGGACCGCGTCCGTCTCTATGGACCCTACGGTCTTGCGCTCGCCGATGTGGCGCCGGGGATTCCGGTTCGGGTGCGCTGGCAAGTCACGCTCGATCCGGCCCGTGATCCCGACGTACCGCTCGTGCTCGCGCTCGACGTGCGTACCGGTGACGACGCACCGCTCACGGTGACGAGCATTCCGTTCGTCCGAGCCGTGCTGCCGGCCGGCGTGACGCCGATCGTGCTCGACGAGCCTCTCGCCGTCCCAACCGCTTTGTCGTACGGCGCATCCCCAGCCCCGGTCCCGGCCCCCGCGTCGTACGCGCCCGTCGCGGAATCGATCGTGCCGGTCGAAGCACCCGCGGAGGAGATCGTCGACGTTGCGCCCGCCTACGCCAGCATGCGGTTCACGCTTGACGCACAACGGTGCTCCCGGATCGTGCGAACGCTCGAAGTGCTCGAGGAGTCGGTTGCGCCGACGCTCGTGAAGCACGCGCTTGTTCCGCGGCTGTTCTGGCCCGATGCGATCGACGCCGGTGCGTTCGATGACGAACGCACCCATGTCGATGCGTTGCTCGAGGGCGCGCGCGAAGGCGTTCGCGCCTCCACCACCACAGCGCTCCTCAAGCTGGAAGTTCCGGGCGCCGTCCCGGACGCTGCATTCGTCGAAACGCTCGACGACGCGCGGATGCACGCGGCCCTCGTCGCGCTTGTCGACGCGCTCGCTGGTTCGACCGGCGCCGTCGACGAAGCGCCGCCCGCGACGAACGAACTCCATGCGACGATCGCGCTCGACACGATCGACGGACTCGCGCGCCGGCTTGATAGCGCGATCGCCGGTTCGCCTGCGTCGTCGGCGGTGATCGCGTACTTCATGGCGACCCGATCGGAAACGATGCCCGCCGTGGCTGCCGCGCTGGATGCGTATTGGGTCGCGCTGGCGGCCGCGCTCGATGCATGCCGTGAGCCGGTCGATCTGCTCGAACCCGCCTCGGGCGAACTCGAGGATTATCTCGCCGCCGTACGCGCTGCCCTAGCGGAGGTCCACAGCGAGGTCGGCATCGCATGACGCTGCTGCTCCAGTGGGGGATCCCGCTGGTCTGCTTGGCGCTCGTCGCGTTCGCATTTTTCGCGCCCCGTAAAGAAGACCGTGGCCTGCCGAAGGGTGCGCGCGCCGCGATCGCGCCGGGCACGCCCTTCCGCGTCTCCGTCCCTGCCGCGCTGCTCCCGGTGCCGCCCGCGGCTGCCTCCCCGTCGGACGTGGTCCTCGCGGAACCGGAGGAGCCCGCCGAGCGCGATCTTGACCCCGCCGAACGGCTGAGACTCTTGCAATCGGGCGTTCGCGATGCTGAGATGCTGCGCGACCTGCTGTCGGATCCGACGCCGGCGACGCGTTCCGCCGCACTCGACATCGCCATCGACTGGCACGACCTCGACGCCGTCGCCTCGGCGATCAACGATCCGATCGTTCCGATCGCCGCACGTGCCGCGCTCGAATATCGCGCGCGCACGTCGTCGTCAGCCCTCGAAGCGCAACTCGACGCGCTCGATCCCGAACACGCCGCCCGCGTTCGAGAACGCTTGGCCGCCGTCGCGTTTTAGCGGGACCGGTTCGGCTCTACCAGGTGACGGCGGTTCGCCAGTCCGTCAGCATCCGCCGTTGCGCTTCCGCAAGCGACATCCCGCCCGAACACACGTCCTCGACCAGCGATTGCTCGATAACGCGTTTGCGCCGCTCGGCCTCGAGCGGCACCGCCCACAAATTGTCGAGCGTCGGCGCGCCGCCAAGCGAGCTCGGCACCAGCCGGTCAACGACGAAGCGATGCAGTCGAAGCGGTTCGGGGATGTGGTACCGGTTGAACGTCTCGCGGACATTGCCGGGGTCGAGATAGCCTTGCCGATCAGCGTATCCGGGGTCGCAGACGTCGCGAATGTCCGAATCGGCGACGCGACCGGGGGTCAATTTGGGATCTGGAAGCGGCAAATCGCTGATGTTGTTCCCCGGTTGAGGCGTCGCCGGTAGCGCGGGACCAGGCGACGGGAGCACTTGACTCGTTGCCGCGCTCGGGATCGTCAGCACGAGCAGCAACGGCAAGAGTACGTACGAGAACAACGGCTTCTGCATCTACGTCGGCATTCTCGCGACCGTGAGCAATTCTGCCGCTTGATCGGCGTCGAGCGGGTGGGCGATGACGTAACCTTGGCCGTAGCGGCATTGCATCTTTGCGAGCGCGTCGAACTGCGTGCGCGTTTCGATCCCCTCGGCGACAACGTAGAGGCCCAGTGATTCTGCGAGCGTGACGAGCGTCGAGACGATCTGCGGGCTCTTCAGCGTGTCGCTTGCGCCGCCGACGAACGAGCGATCGATCTTGATCCCGTCGACCGGATAGCGCTGCAGGTAGGTCAGCGACGAGTAGCCCGTTCCGAAATCGTCGATCGTCAATTTACAGCCGATCTCCTTGAGCGCATCGATCCGGGTCGGATCCAGCCGCGAACCGTCGAGAATGACGCTCTCCGTGATCTCCAGGCACAAGTCCGAACCGCGCAAGCCGTATTCGCCGAGAATCGCGGCGATCTGCTTGTCGAAGTGCGGTTGGATGATTTGCTGCGCGGAGAGATTGACCGCCATCGTCTGCGGCATGTCCGGGAAACGAGCTTTCCACTCCGCAAGTTGACGGCAGGCTTCATGGATGACCCAGTTCCCGATGCCGAGGATCAGGCCGGTCTCTTCCGCGATCGGAATGAACACGCTGGGTTCGATCTCGCCGAGTTGCGGGTGCGTCCAGCGCAAGAGCGCTTCCCAGCCGTCGTAGCGGCGCTCTTTGAAGTCGTAGATCGGCTGATATTTGAGACGCAGCTGATTGCGTTCGTACGCGAGCCGCAGCTCCGTGTCGATTTGCAGACGGCGGCGCGCCGAAAGCAGCATCTCCTTGTCGAAGACGACGTGCTGAGCGCGGCCTTGCGCCTTCGCGCGATACAAAGCGGCGTCGGCATCGCGCAGCAGATCTTCGCCGCGCACGTATGCCTTCGACGCGAACGTGATGCCGATGCTCGCGGTCGTAAAGATCGTGCGAGAATCGAGCGTGACCGGCGCGGCAAGATCGTGCTGGACGCGCTCGAGGATCGCCATTGCGGTCTCTTGCTGCACGTCGGTGAGCAGCACGGCGAACTCGTCGCCGCCGAGCCGGGCGACGACGTCGCGATCGCGCGTGATCCGTTTGATCCGCTCCGCGACCGTGATCAGAACGCGGTCGCCGATCTCATGGCCGAGGCTATCGTTGACGAACTTGAAGTGATCGAGATCGATGTAGAGGATCGCATAGCGGCGTTCGGCATTGGCGAGGAACTGGTCGACTGCGATCTGCAGCGCATCGTTGAAGAAGCGCCGATTCGCAAGACCGGTGAGGCCATCGTGCGTCGCATCGAACCGGAGCCGGCGCTCCGATCGCGTGACCGAACGGATCGCGTTGACCGACATCCCGATCGCGAAGACGCCAGCGAGTGCGATCGCGCCGATGATGAAGAGCAAGCTGCGGCGCGACTCTTGGCGGGCGATCGAGTCGTCGTCCAAGAGGACGAATGAGGTTCGCGAACTCTCCAGCAGATCGCGATCCGGTGCGAGCGCCGTCTGCCGATACGAGGCCGGAATTTTTTCGCCGTCGCCGGGCAGCGACGAGGCGACGACCTTTCCACGGTAATAGAACGCCAGGTCGGCACTTGCCGCGGTCGCGAGCCCGCGCAAGAAGCGGTCGTCGATCGTCAGGCCGGCGATGATGACGCCGAGGGTGCCATTCGCCGTGCGAATCGGCGCCGCGCTGAGCAGCATCACGTGGGAACCCGCCGGGAAAAACCCGGACACTTCGCCCCGATCGATGCTCACGTGCTGGGCCATCGCGTCGAAGGCGCCGAACGCTTCGCGCGGCGCACCCGTGCGGTCATCGGAGTAGATGCGCGTCCCGCCGGCGTAGAGCGCGATCGCCGTAATCGACCGCCGGGGATAGGCGGCCAAGACTTCCGTCAGCCGTTGGCGCGAACGATTAGCGACGGCCGACTCGATGAGCGAGCTGCGGCGCAGCGCGTCGACGTACTCTTGCGTCTGTTCGAGCCGCCCCAGGAAGATCGTGCGAACGCTGTCCTCGTGCTGCGAGGTGTAGAGGCGCTGGCGCTCGAGGAAGGTCGTCTGGGCGTCGAGCGCGAGCAGCATGATGACGGTGAGCAGGACGATCGCGAAGAGGATCGTCGGCAAGAGCAGCCGTGTGCGCACATCCGTGCTCGCGCTCTCGCGC
>Ga0116231_10005933_pt1 | contig 23723 bp, 17 predicted proteins | sample S1TSphgellanicum_2_FD_89695 | JGI IMG/M metagenome (GOLD analysis project Ga0116231, IMG submission 89695) | Host-associated microbial communities from peat moss isolated from Minnesota, USA - S1T2_Fd - Sphagnum magellanicum MG | ecosystem: Host-associated > Plants > Peat moss > Unclassified...
GGGGTGTGAGGGGACGGGTGGGGGAACAGAGGGGGAACCAAGGAAAAAAAAAAAAAACGCCCCGCCCCCCCCCGCCCCCCCCCCCCCAAACTTAAAAGGAAAAAATGCAAGGCACCTTGAGGGCATGCTAGGGCCTTCCCATTCGCTGCAGGATTTCTGTTCCCAAAAGAGTTCGTGACCATTTTTGGCCTTAGCTAATCCCCCTTGCAAAGGACACCTGTTCAACTGGGGGTACTTATTATCTGTTTCATATTAATTAGTTGGGGGTGCCGCACAAGTCCAACTTTTTTTTTTGGTTGCAATGAGCAATTTGATTGGCCCATCACAAATAAAAAGTTGAAACTGTTGAGGCTGCCCAAAATAGAAGATTCCGGAAGATTTTGGCCTGGGCTAACTAATACTTACCCCCCATTATAAACTGGGAGTACTTCTTTATTTATTTATTCACAAGTGCATTCTTGCCATAATGTGTTTGGCACAAGGTACAAAGCTGCCAAGAAAGAAAAAAATGAAAAAGAAAAAGAAAAAAGGGCTGGCCTACATGAGAATCACTGAGTAGCTGACTCATATAGGCTTTGGTCAGAAGGTACCTGACTAATACCTACCTACCTACCTACCTACCTACTTACCTGACCCTTGCCATTCTCTAGATTGCTTTTGAAAATATCTGGGGCCTCTTGGCGGTATGCAGGGACCACACGCTTCACCAATGATGAAGCAGATCACATTCACACTCACAATTCATTCATCCAAGAAATGACTATTAATCTCTGATAATGGATGACGACCCAAAGAATGGGTGATGTAAAATTGAGAAACATTATACAAAACTCGTAGACAATTACTGGGTAATTAATAATAATAATCATGGTAATAACTTAGAAAGTGACCAATGAATATTGAAATGAATTTCAATAAAAAAATTCATAAATTACTTTTAAATCCATTAAAAATTTTCCAACAACCAATTATAAAATATCAATTTTAGATGTCAAACTCTCCAAAATATAATTAAATATCTTAGTAATATCTCATCATTCGTGTTATTGAAAAAAATCCTTTTTGAAATATAACAAATTATGATTTGGATTTTTCTTTTCAGTCCCTCCCTTCTGATGTGGGCAGCGTGTTTTTTTTCTGGCGAAATTTCGCTATTTTTCGTCAAAGAAATTGGGAAAATTTTGGAAAATTTTCTTTTTTCTAGTGCAAATTCGATGAATTTTGCTAAAATTTTTGGTTAAATTTCGCAAAATTTTCGACATATTTGTGAAAAACTGTCCAAACTGTAAATAGACCAGCCCAAAAAAAAACCTGCCCCAAAACAAAATATTGTTTCCCCCAAACTGAGAACTGCGTTGAAATGTGAAAAAAATCAATTTCCTTGCAAAAAAACAAATATTTTCTCGAAAAATTGGCCCAATAAATTCCTCAAAAAATAGAGAATTCATGACGTAATATTCTTTAAAATAATTTCGAGGTTGAAAATTTGTTCAACAAATGTCTGTAAATTAGTTAATTAGTTAATTAATTAATTTTCAAGATTCCCTTGTCGGAAATAAAATATTCTTGAATAATTTCAAAAGATCCTCTATTTTCCTTTGCAATTTTTTTTTCTTTTGGAAAATTTTCATTGAAAATTTCAGCAGTTTTACAAATAATATAATTAGTGTTGAAGTTCCCCAAGCTACTGTGGTTTGGTATTTTATTTTTTCTTTTTTCTTTTTGGGATTATTTTGTGGTTTGTTCGAATTGATTTTTGGGAATTTCTTTGTTTTTGTAGTGTAAATCTGGCTAATTCTGCTAATTTTTGGAAACTGCCCCTGCCCTAGAGTACTATTTTGCTCTTTTTTTTGGGTCTTCTTTAGTAGGTAGGTACTGTTCTTTTTGCTTGTCCTTCTGTAAAATTTCCATTTCTTGCCTGCCCGCCCGCCCGCCCGCCCGCCCGCCCGCCCGCCTTCTTCTCTTCGTCTTCGTCTCTTCGCTTTGGCTTCTTCGTCTTCGTTTCTCATCTCTTCGTGTTTTGTCGCCGATTGCTGTTCTCGGGATTGTTCTCGCCCGTTTCTGCTCTCGCGCTGTTGACGGATTTGCATTCACAAACTTGTCTTCTGTTTTGATGGTGTAGCAGTGTTTCTTGCTGAAGTGCAGGGAAGAGACAAGCGGGGAAGAGAGGGAGGGACAGAGAGAGATATGGTTGTAGCGATGGCGCCGATTATACCTCTTCCATTGCATGTGGTTTCACCACAGGTTCAGTCCAATAGTAGTCCTGTGTTGCCGGGGAGCAAATCGAGTTCCAGACCGGCACTGGTGTCTTGTACGGCGGTGCTTTCACCTGGCAAGTCTTCTGAAGGTGGATCTGGTGCACATCATAACAGTTTGCCGCCGAAGATGGAGCCCTTCAGCCGGAGTCGTATCAGCCGGCTAATGAGGGAGCCTTCTCTTCTCGAAAAGGCGGAGCAGGCGTTATCTGGTACTATTTCTCGGATTTCTCATGTCAAAAAGCAGGAGGAAGGAGTTGTTGTTGCTGTTGTTTTTCTTGGGAGGAGCGACGAAGTTTTGCAAATGTGTACTAGGTTTGCTTTGTGGATTCCGATTTATTTTCGTTTGTTGACCGGGGATGCAGATCGTTGCATGGTGTTGGAAGGTGACGAGGGATATCGCTGTTGGGAGGCGCTTTCGGAGTTCGAGAACATCAAGGTTGTTTTGCAATCTTTGCGGAAGAATTTGTGTAGCATAATGCTCCTGTAGCCGCTAGTCGTACCTTCATGTGCTTTGTTTTTGGCAATGGGCAAAGGGAGTGCGCAGCAACTTTTGAAGCCTTTTTTTTCTGTGAGGTGGAAGTAACTTGGGGTTTGCTTGTGAAGTGCAGGAGGCTTATGAGACTCAGTGCAACATTGCATCCAGCCATGAGCGTGGAACCGCATGCCGCCCTCTGGAGCGCTTTGAAAATTTGGTGCGGCAGTCAGGTTAGACCACTTACTGGGGTCTTCTGATGCAGACCTTGAACAGGGGAATGTCTCACAAAATCTTGTCCTTTTTGCTGACATTGTGCAGATGCACATATGACTAACCATACTTTCTTAGACTTTAAGAAATTTTCTATCTTCAACAGTGGAGTTGCGGCAAGATGCCCTTGCAAGTTTCTGATTTGGTTTTGATGTTATGTAAGGTCTCATTGAGTTTGCAGGGTTGCAGAGGAAGCTGAAGAACTTTCTGCAAACTGGTTTTCTTCCTCTTTTTTGGTGAACAATGGTCACATTGTTGTTTGATGTTTATGGCTTTTCTTGGAGACAATGCTGCCATGATTGAACTCGTTTTATTCACATATGCAGGTGGTGTATCAGGGCTGATAGACAATGTAATAATGGTGGCAAAAGTTGCTAAGCTGCCCCATGGGGTGGACAAACCACTTGTGCTCCCAGAGGCAGGAGAACCACTCAACAACAGCATGGAAGAAGAGAAGAAGGATGACTCTGGCCTGCTACCTGAATCTTTGACATCACAGATGCTACGACATCAAGGCCGACCTGCACCCTGGTTCACCCATCCCCCTGATCACTCTCCAGTGTCCATCTAGAGTTGATCATTTGTGGCAAGAAGCCCGTTAAATTAGTAGCAGCATCTGAGAATTTGCCGATAATTCAGAGTGGAATCAGCTCATGCCCTAAGAATGTTGTAAATGGTGTGTCATTATGGAGTTGTTAGGAGAGGTCACTGCAGGACAGCCTAAGTAAGTGCTGTGATTGTGTACATGCTGAGTGAAGTATCTCATGGGAGTGAATGTGCTGAACATATGGTCTCTTATGGACATAAATGTCATGTTTGTATTTTTCTTTTTTCAATATTGCTTGATGTCTCACTGTTTATGTGTCCAATCTCAATCATGTTCGAGTGTGGTAGCAAGTGTTGCATTGTTGAGTTTGGGTCTTTTTGAAAATGATTGTTCCTTTCAGGAGAGGGCTTGGAGGCATCTTATGCATGCCTTCTAGACTCAGAATGGGACTCTTTTAGATTGTAGCTAGCTGCTACTGTTTCAGACTCTAGTGTGGAGCATGACCCAGGAATCTGTGGTCTGGATCCTGCCCACCTTTCTCATTTAAATAATTCTGCAAAAGTTCCTTTGAATTTTGATTGTGAGTTATTCCTGTGTGTACCTGGAGCTCTCTGTCTATCTGTGGTCACAGATTGTCGCACATAGGGTAAAGCCCTCATTACAGCTGTGAAAGGGGTGAGGAGCATGAGGTCTGTGGGTAATGCCCTGCTGCCAGGGCTTAACAGGTAGGGTAAAAGTCCCAGGGTAGGGGCATTCACACGATACGGGCCTTATGGCAAGGTGGAAGTCAGAGTTCAGCCCTGCATTTTCCCTGATGTGTGGGCTTCACCCAATGTAAAGCATGAACATATATGTAGAGGTTCTCCCCTTTCATTATTTGATGACCTTTTTCAATAGGAGGGTGTTCCCTTGTGGTTTTGCCCTCTTAGGTGGTTCATTTGTCTTCTTGCATGTGGGTCCTTCCATTTTGATCCTTGTTTTCCCTTTTTTGGGTGCTTTGGTTAATTTATGGTTGATAGGGTTCATCATTTGTATCAAAATAGGGGCCTAACTATGGATGTTTAAACAATAAGAGGAGTTGTGATATCAAGTGCTTGGATCAATAATGCAATGCATATATTATAAGGAAGGCATTATCAAAACCAAAACCAACAATATTGTATTAGGGTTAAAATGATAAAACCTCAAACCTCTTTTAACTTTTGAAACTTCAAAATTTATTAGGATTTGTAACCATCTTAAATTGCCAATTATGAAAATTTGTTGAATTTACCCCAAAAAAGTTCAATTGTCAGGACTTTTTTTTACAAATCCATAGATTAATACTTACAAAATGCTACCATAAACATTTTTCAATGTCATTCACATCAGATTTTTTTACTTTCGCATATATTGTGTACTTCGTAATTGTTGGAAATCATAACAAGATGGTGTTGGGCAATTCTGAAACCAATTTGGTATTGACAACATTCGAGTACATGATCACCATGTTAAGGTCTAGAATTTGAACACATTGCATGCATCAATTACTTTTGCAACTTTTTTCTTTAGCATTATGCATCATATTGAATGGTACAACTTCTTTAGCATAAGTTTGAAATTCAATTAATAAAAAAAAATTGAACTTTTATTGAATTTTAATTAAAATAAATAAATTCAATATTTTTTCAACACTTTAGGTCTAAAAATTATGAAATAGCTTGCACAAAACCCTATTCATCAAAGGTTTTCTAATCATAGTGTGCATTCATTGCTTAAAAAAACTTAATTTTAATTTTACTAAATTTTCAACGACAAAATTGTTCAATATGCAATTGTTTTTACTCTCGTGGAAGGCTTTCCAACTTTATCAATAGTGTGGTAGTGGAAAATGTCAACATGAAAAACAAGACAAATAAATTGCCTTCCTTAACAATAGGATTTCAATTGATTATGGTAAAAATCACCAGATGAGCAATTAATTGTCCTACCTTATAACCAACCCTTGTCCATAACTAACCCTTATGATGAAACTTGTATTTGAAAATAATAATAGGTCACATATACAACATGTATAAGTTGCACCCACTTAACTATAACTTGAAGTAAAATGTCTACTTAAAATTTTAAATGATTATTACTTGATTCACTTTACATCAATGAACATTAACAAGAGTATTTCAAGGGTAAAAAGGTTGATGACTTTAAACACATAAAAAGCTCTCCTGTTGTTGTCTCATGTTTATATTTGAAATCCTCTTGCTCATTGCTCATTGAAGGCTCAATTGTTGGTGGTGAACTCAGGTGCTCTTCACTTTTGTTTCATTTTGTTGGCCTTGCCTACCAAGGCAAGGATATTGTATTTAGATTCATTATAGAGTATATAACCATAGGTCAAAATTGAAAAAAAAGGCAAACAACTACCCTTAAAACCATTGGGTCTTTCATGAAATCCATTATTTTATAAAGGGGTTTTAAATACATAGGATGGGTAGTTCCTTGGTTTCAATTTTCAAAGAACTAGTTGCTCTCTAGCTCTGAATATTCAAAAATTGGAACCAACGGTTCTTTAAAAATGCAGATGACCTCCGATGACTGATTGAAAAAAGGCAGATAACCACAAATAAAACCATGGGGTCTTTCATGAGAACCGCCAGTTCTTTAAGATTGTTGAAATAACCGAGAACAATGGTTCTTTGATTTTGATCATTCAAAGAGTGAGAACTCACAATTCTCTGATTCTGAAATGCTGTAGTATTGAAATTGGCAAATTTGACACCAATTATGTAATTTGTATAAAATTTGAAAAAATCAAAAAAATTCAAAATTTCAAAGAAAAAAGTCTTGTGAAAGAAAATTAAAAATATTTTGAAACATTTTTTTTCCCTTGGAATCTTCCAAATTAATTAGTTATTCAACATACATTTGCTGAAATTGCCCTTGTATTACAATTTTTATAGAACTGGAAATGGCAGTTTTTTGAGGTTCAAATGAGTTCAGTACATGGATTGAAAAGTCAAATAGCAAAAACCGCCTATTCTTTAAGGGGGTTAAAAATTAACTGGGATTGATGGTTCTTTGAGTTCGATGTATAAAGAATTGAAACTTATGGTTTGAGCTAATTCTGAAATACAAATGCAGCCCGTGTTGTTGGCCCAAGTGTGAACTGGTTACCCAATTAATTTTTCCTTTCCAAGCCATTTTTTTGTAATTTAATTGAAAATTTAATGAAAATTTACTTAAAATTCAATATCCCTTGCACTTTCAGTCTGATTTTTCTCAAATCGCTTTATTATATCCTACTCAGAAAGGACTTTCCAGCAATACTAAGAGCACACCCAAATTCTCTTATATATATATATATATATATATATATATATATATATATATATATATATATAATTTAAATGAAAATTTTCCATGAAAAAAGTGTTCAATATTTAATAGTTTCTCCAATCGGGTTCAAAACATTATGAAACCAACTCGGTGCACTTTACTCATCTGGGCTTTCCAATGGTATCAAGGTGTGGCAAGAAGCACTGTGATCTTAACTTGACAAAATAAAACAAGGGGTGTGCGACACTGTGGCCTTGCCATTACAATAAAGAGTATCTTACGGCAAAAGAACTATGAAATATTTCACCATGCAAAAATATAATCTTCAAAAAATCCTCTAAAAAACCAATATCCTTCAAGATATTTAGGCCTCAGCAAGGTAAGGTAAAAGGTAAACGGGTAATCCAGTTGAACCTACTTTTACCTTATCCGTTACCTTACCCTATTGCCACTTGTTAACGTTTATCGTTTACTCTTACCCCCACTTTTGACGAGTAATTACCCTATGGCATTGATCATTGTTTTTAACACATGATTTTGGCCTCCAAAATAAAGCGTTCGAACTACGAATTCATTAGTTCAACAACCCTGTCATCAAGAACCTCATCTTCCCAATGGTCTTGCTCGACTGCGATTTGATCAAAAATGGCGGCAACACTAGCTATCGCATCGTCATCGAGCACCTTCTCAATGTCGGCCGCCACCTTGGCTCGATTTGATGGTAGCTTGATCACCCTTGCGTCAATCCAAAAACACAAGCACATTGTTTGGATAAACACAGACGACGACGACGACTGCCTCGCGGCTATGAACTCACGTCCTGCCATGCTGTTCATGCGCTCTGATGGCGTCGACGTTGCAGGCGTGCCAAGTTAGTTTGTTGCCATCTGGTAATGTGCAGGAAACATGTCCTTTCGCACCGTACACCATTCCATCACGTCGATAAATGACGACGATATGACGATGCCAAGGCTAAGGTACTTTTCAACCTCATCACCGATCTCATCCCCGACGTTTTGCACCTGCTCGAACATGGCAGCGAAGAGCGTATCGACACAATCAAATTGAAGAGTTGGTGCGACAACAATGTTCGATATCGGCGCAAAATTTGAGAGCGAATCAAAGTTGTGATCTAGCCCATCATTGTAGGATCGGTCGGCCTCGGTAATTGCAGGTTTAGGTACGCAACCACAATAGCCGGTTTGTGAACGAGAAGCTTCTCGTCCTGCTGCAGCTTTGCTTTCATGCCAGCCGTTGTTAGGTTTTGATCTGTGTTCTTGAACATTGTTTCTCCATTCTCACAGTGCTTGATGAGATGTGTGATGGACACAAACACCAAATCCAGAGATGTCTTGCGATTAGCTACCAACAATTCCATGACCTACGGGTGGACGCATGAACGTGGTCACGACAGCGATGCGTTCCCATTGGTCATCAAACAACACATCAACGTCAATTTTGTCGTTGTAAAGATTCATGATGTGATCTAGTGGAACCCTCTTGTTGAAGGCATCACTGCCCATTTCATGGGTCAAGTTCCAACTCGTCGGACAATCTTGATGCGTTGGTTCTTTGCTCGTGAGACCAGCCAGATCGGCTTCGTGACGATATGCTTGGCACATGGTCTTGCTGCGACGAATACAAACAAGCGCCTGCCGGAGTTGTGCATTGATGTCTTTGATTTGTACCAACACCTTCAAAACAGCTAGTTGAACAGAACGATTGGCACAACAAATGTGATTGCATGGGCGCATTTGTTCATATCCAACCGTGGCATTGATTAGTTGGAACATGTGCTTCACGGCAGCAGTCCCATCAGAACTGTTGTCACTCACGACATTCAACAATTTAAACAACACGTTCAATCCCATCCCCTTCAAATGTTCGAAAAGGGCTTTAGCGACGCACACACCAACGCCATGTCCACTTGCAACGTCGATGATGGTCAACAACAAGCTCTTCGACTTGGCCGTGATAGTGTCAATCCAATGAACAGTCACGACGTAGAAACCTTTCAGGTTACGGTTAGACCACCCATCTAGTGTCAATGAGATGGCGACATTCAATGAAAAGAAGAATGCAGCCAACAAAGGCCTCGCAATCAGGTACAGCTCCACGATGCGTTTGAGGATCGTGCGCGTCGACGGTGGCCAATAACCATTCGTCAAAGATTGTAATAGTTCTTTGAATCACGTGCCTCCTGCCGCTCGCAATGAGATGTCTCCACCAATGACAAAATCGACAACAAAGTTTTCGTATTTGTGAATGACATGATTTGGAAAGGACACCGGCTTCAGCATTGTTTATACCAAAACGTCGGAACCTGGGGCGGACAATGCCTTATCGCTACCAGCTCGGGAAAGATTGTGCTTGCTAGAGAGATGGGCCTTCCGACCAGAGCAGTTGGTCTTGCTCGAGAACCATTTTTTGCAATGGCTGCACTAGCGCTTCCCTTCTGTGTTAAGGGATCGCCCTCCGTCCACCCGTGGGTGTGCGCCCAGGGAAATTCCCCACGAGCACGCTTGCATTTGTGGGCCATGGCTATGCTACCAACATCCGCCAAATCGACCACCCTAACATCGGCATCGGATCTGACACCATCGTTGATGCGGTCTTCATCTTCGGCTTCGTTGCTGGAGCTTTCCATTTTCACCGTCGATCTTTGAGCAAGCCGTTCGAAACTCAGTCAGGCCTCAGTTTGAGGTTCAATGTTCAAACTTTGAACTCCGTAATCCATACGGACTTCCGGTCTCCAAAGCTTGGATGTGAAGACCGAGGTGCCGCAACCTGCTGCACTAGCCACTGGTGATGAGTAGGTATGGGTAATTAACGGGTAATTGACGGGTAACCTTGACCAGCTACCTTTACCCTACCCTCTACCTTACCCCATTGTCTACCTTAATAATTTACCCTAGAACTTTACCTTTTTATCGAGTAGAAAAGGTAAATTACCTTACCTTGCCGAGGCCTAAAGATATTATAACTATGTCACTAATCTTAAGTTTCAACATAAGCCAAAATATCATCTTTCAATAATTCTCATATAAAAATAGGTCTATTACCTAGGGGTCTATAAAAATCCCTTAAGCTATTATACTATATAATGAACCTAAACACAAAATCCTTGCCTTGGTAGGCAAGGTTGGCTTGAGTGAACCATGCCCATGACTCCACCAGTCCCATTTTGGATGGAGGGCAATTCATCCACCGACTTTGGGTTGGCCAACCACTTGCAATACATTCATTTTGGGCAGGTTTCTAAAAAAATCTCCCTTTTTTTTACTTTTTATTTTCAAACTTGTTTTACAAACCAACCAATCCCATTCTAGGGCCTGCAACCCCTCTTCATCTTCCCCTTCCTACATTTTTGGTGGGCCCAACATTCTAATGTCAAGTGTCTCTCGGAGCAACACACACAACTCCATCTCTAGCACCATCGCTTGTTCCGGTGTGAGTTCCATTATGCTATCGCCATTGCTTGTTCTAACATGAAGTCCATTGTGCCACCACCAACACTTATGTCTTTAGGTACACTCTACACCCTACCCCCTTTTGTTAGTTTAAAAAAAATTCTTTTGCTTTGCAGTGTGTTGTAGAAGACGACAATTAGGAGTTGCTCGTTGTTGTCTTCCTTTTTGTGTTGCTTTGGTACAAAAAACAATGATGAGAAGTTGCATTATTCATCATCATTTTCTTTGTGTTGCTAAAAGGGTTTTAATGTGCAACACCCTCATCATTTCAAAAAAATGGTGGGGGTGCAATACTATCATCATGCTTATGTTAAACATGTTGAATTTTTATACATTGGATTTTTTTGTAGACTTGGTTCCAAACCTAGATCCTACACCTCAAGAGAGTTTTCCTCCAATGCAAGATGAGCATGGAGATGCAATGGAATTGAATGAATGGGTTCATGAAGGCTCAAAAATGGTGTTGCAAGGTGAATGCATGCATTAGTTCTTATGCAGCCTAGTGGTTGTTTTGTAAACATTTGGACCAAACACATGGCCTTCATATGGAATTGGGTAGATTTGGGTGTTCATTTATTCATTTTGGGGGGTCTTAGGCGATAAAACCACACTTCTATGAACGTATTTTGAACAATCAACATGCAAGGCAAAAATGGGATGAGAAAAAGGCCTTTGATTGAGTAAAAAAAAAAGAGAAATCTAAGTGGGATGAACTTCAAACCCAAGTGCAACAAATGTAAAAGGTATGATGGCCATTATTGGTATGTTTAATCTCTGACATATTATTGGGCATCATTGGCATTTTGGCATGGGGGGTGGGGTTCATCCCAGAGAGTGCATGGGTGCAATTTGAGAAAAATGACAACCTTGTTAAAACAATTTGAACAAGTAGAATTACCTATGCAAAACCTCTCAAAGTTGCATAAGGTATTTAGAGTTGGACATTGGAATCCAATAAGTGCAATTGAATAAAAAAAATGGATGCATTATCAAAGTATCATAATTCCAAAATTATTCATGGATGGTATGATTGCAAATTTAATTTGTTTTAGTGTTTTTTTGTGCTAGGTTTCAAAGCACAACAAAAAAGGTTTTTGTGGTTGATGTAATTTGACTTGTGCTTAAACATTGTTAGTTGTTCACTCATCGTCATGTAGCAAAAGTTGTAGTAGCTGCAACAAATTATCACACCAATATGGGCATTGCACTTAATTCATCCTCCTCGGATAAATAATCATAGATATGTCATTATAATTGAATTGGTAATGAGACTTTAGTGCATGTACCCACCATTTTTATATTGAACCATTGTAGCTTAACTTGGCATGATATCTTTTTGTCACCATCATTTTTCTAGTGTGGTTACTTGACACTTTCATATCAATCCATTTTTAAAAATTTTGAAATCTAATTTTGGGATTTGTAGATTTTGGGATCACTTTAAACCATGTTGCACACAATACCCCCATCCACCACGAATGGATTGCATTTACCCAAATGAACAATAATTTCATCTAATATAATTAACACATTTTATGGCCATGTTAAAAGATTTGAGCAATATTTATAATTATAAGTTGTAGGTAATTATTAAATGACTACCTATGCAATACTCTCATTATCCTTATCATGAAACACCCACATAATAACCTTAAGGGAAGAGTGTATGTCAATATTTATATATGTAATTATATTGCTTGCCTTCATAAAATGACCCCTTGGTGCATAAACGAGTTTGTCTATACATGTACTGCAAATTATTGATTTTTTATTATAAATGGTTTTGGTTCTCCATAAAGCCCCTCAAATTGCAATACCCACATTGTTAATTAACCCATGTTCATGTTATAGTACCTTCATTTAAACTTTTGCTTCATATTTGTTTCAAATAAATAAGGGGGACATTGGGTTTAAGGTAACCTTTTTGCTAACATTTATATTATTTTCATGGAATATTTAAAAGGTAAATTTATGTATTCATATACACATATATAAAGAGGTTTTTGTTTTTGTTTTTTCTTTCATCTATTAAAAAAGAAGAAAATAAAGGTGATTCCATGGCAAAGGTATGAATGATATAAACCTTCCCATTTATTTTTTTTGGATTTTAGTAAGGATTGGGGTTCCTTCCCCCAAATTAGGTTTAAAACACAACTTTTATTGATATTTATATAAAATTATTTCACATTTTTATTACAATTATGGATCCAATGTTTATAGTATGTACAAAATTTACAATTATGCAAAAAAATTCCAAAATTAGGTTTAACATTTAATTGTAAAAACATTGTTGAATTTTAGCATTAAAGTTATGCAAGCAATTTTTTTTTGTTTATTTAATTAAAGGTCAATGTAGCGAACTTTTTGTTGCATAAAAAGTTTTAACCCAACATTTTAAGGTTCATTTGTATGTCTATTTAATATTTCAAATTAAAACCTATGCATCCATTAAGTTGTAATGTTTACATGATTTTTGGTAATTTATGCAAACAAAATTTACAAGGTTTTTTTTATCACTTGTACAAAATTATTTAGTTTCTAGATAAAGGTTAAGGTTCCATTAGTTCAAATGTTTACATAATTTAAAGTTGATGCAATTGATTGTGTAGGAATTACGTTGACCAAGATTTGGACACTTGTATTGGATATTGACGATGTGGGTATTGTAGTTACCTGAACTTTTTGGTTGCCCTAACCTAGGTGGATGAGAAAGTATGTGTAATATTTGCATCTTCCAACCTTTTTATGACTTAAATATAATTAGTAGCAAAAATGATATGGGAATTACAAGGATTTGGGTTATTTGTATTTCAATTCTATAATAGGTGCCCCATTTCAACATGAAGGTATTATAAAAATTGGTTCCATTGTCATTTAAGTCTCATCACATCATGATTGGTCCAATGCATGCAATACTTTCAGCCATAGTTTTGCCATTGTGATGATAAATACTTAAATGAAAAAATAGTAGAATAAAACTATGTAATACTTGCGTTTGAAACATAAAATCTTGGGTGGATTTCTTATATTTCAAATAATACCCAAATGTTGTGCATAAAATATCCATCGTTAATGATTAAAAAAGTATAATAATAGTTTTGAATTTTGTTATAATTAGAAGAAATATGAAGAAATTAAACTCATGATTTTGAAAAAAATAGAATAATATATTTTATAACAAGAAAAAAGCCTCAATAAAATTGTAGATAGAAAAATAAATTTAGCTAAAAGATAAAAGTTTAACCAAGAAGAGATATAGGTTTTGCCAAGAAATAGAAATTTAGTTGAAAAGAGATAAAACTTTAATGAATAAAAGATGTAGGTTTTGTTAAGAGATAAAATTTACCTAAAAAGAATTAAAAATTTAACCCGAAATAAATATATGTTGTGCCAAAAATTAAAAAGTAGGTAAAAGATTAGTTGTTAGTTCATAGGTAAGGCTAAGATGTAGGTCAATAGGGTAGTTAAGTGGGAGGCTAATATGGAGGTTAAGGTTGGGAAAAAATTAGCAATAGAAAAAATGGTCAAAGGTCAACAACCACAAAAGATTGACTAGAGTAAGATGCTGGTTAACATAGGGTTAAAAAACAAATGAAAAACTCAACCCATCCTATGGACATAATGGCCAACTAGTGTAATCATGGGGGCCGGTTCACTCTAGTTGGCAAGGCCAACAAACTACCCTCCAACCAGAGTGAACCAACACCCACTAGTGCACCAATGTGGATGGACGGTGCACATATATGATTATCTTTTCTATCCATGTGCCATCCCAAGTTGACTTTTTTTGCTTGCCCTTTTAACACCCTTTTATCAACCTTAATCTCAATTTTTCTTTGCAATTTAATTTTTTCCCTGCCCCCTTCCCAAATTTTCCCCCCCCTAATCTCAGTTTTTTTATGGAACTTTATTTTCTCCCCGACCCTCACCTAGTTTCTTTTTTTTGCTTTTGAAATTTTTCCCACCCATCCACCTATTACCCCCCGTTGTCCCCCACCAATATATTCACCTATATATTTTTAATTAAAATAGACTTTTCCCATCTACTTACTCACCTATAAATTTAAAATGTGTTATTCTCATCCCCACCCACCTACCCACCCCCCCATCTATTTATCTACCTACTTGCCCTTCCACCTTCCTACCTACCAACACTTTAAATAGGTACCTACCAAACCCCATTTACATGGCTACACCTACTACCCGATTAGCATTCCAATAGACCTCCAATGGTCGACAACGATGAGGAAAGAATAAAATGAAGGTATTGCATGAAGCTTGGTCTTGTTCACTCAAACAAATAAATAAGGGCATGATTAAAGTATTTGACACCCTTTATATAATGGTATTGCAAGTTCTATTCAAAGAGTGTTTTCCATGACAGGGTTATTGCAAACCAAGTGGATAATCAAAGTAATTAGAGCTTTAGTTCAATTTAGACACATTTAATGCATGTTGTACTCATGTTCATAAAACAAAATACTCAATGAATGTGCAATACCACTCTTAGGGTATCCCATAAATACAATGGGCTTCATAACATATCCTTTGAAATGTGGATGGGTATTGCGTAGCCTTAACAAAACTTAGAAGGAACACAATACTTTCATTAAGGTACTTCGTAAACACCATGGGCTGAATTATTTTGGTCTAGGCTATCAGAAGGGTATTGTTCATGCCCAAAAGGATTCAATGAACATGCAATACCCCTCTTAGGGTATCCTAGAAATATATTGGGTTCCATAACATATATTTTGAAATGTGGATGGGTATTTCATAGCCCTACCAAAATCTACAAGGACACCAATACCTTCATTAGGGTATTTTGAAATTAAACACCATGGGTCTACACTATTGGAAATGTATTCTTCATGCCCAAAACTATTCAATACACCTATAGTACCCTTTATAGGGTATCCATAAATACATTAAGTTCCATAACATTTCTTTTAAAACTTAGAGGGGTATTGCATAGCCCTGCCAAAACCTACAAGGAAAGTAATACCCTTCTTGAAGTGTTTAGTGAAGACCATGGGCTGAATTATTTTAGTCTATATTATTTTAGGGGTATTGTTCATGTTTAGGAATACTCAATGCACATGCATTACCCCTTGTAAGGTATCTTAGAAATCCTTTGGGCTATATAACATATCTTTTGAAACTTGCAAGGGTATTGCATAACCATACCAAAACTTAGAAAGAAAGCAATATTGCAATAATGTCCTAAACCATGAAACAAAAGGATTATTTTAAAAATAAGTATTCCATGCTCAATATGTCATGCCCTACATATTAATTCAAATAAATGAAAGTATTACAAACTTGGTCACATTGAGGATAAAATGTAAACTTGAACAAAGTTAAGGAGTTTAAATGCAATATCCACATTGTATTGTGATAATTTTTTAAACATGAAACATAAGAATATATCTTTCCCCCCCGAATATATCATGAAATTCATGTTTTCAAAATTATTTGTTCATCTTACAATATGATTTAACATATATAAAATAACCATAATGCAAAATTGGTCACATTGATGGTATAAGGGTTTAGGGTTTGATCCAAAATTTACTACTTAATGTTAAAATTCAGAGTTTGCTGAAATCAAAAAATTAAAAGTTCATTCTTAACAATTCATCAATGATGTGCATTTTATGTTTTTCCCTTTTAAAGTTGTAAACTCATTTCAAAAAACAAAAACATAAAGTTTTTAATGTAATAAGATTTTAATGTCTATTTAAAAAATAAATTAAAGCAAATGATTTTCTATTTTTTTAATGGTTCACATAATAATAAATGATCTCTCCCATATATTAATCCTATGTATGATTGAAAATTGATTTAAAACTTTTTTTAACACATAATAAATAATTTTTCACCTAAAATAATTATATAATAAATCATTAATATTTTATATTTTATAAATATATAACACAATTCCTTATGTAAATATTATTTTTTATGATGTATAATAGTGGCTTAAATATTAGTCTAAATATATTATTATTTATAACATATCAAGTAATATATTATATATAATTAATAATATTATGGAATTATATTGTTGATTCATTTTAACACATATAATATTTTCATGTTTATTTAAAATATGATAAAAATTGATAAAAATTATATATTAAAGTTAAATTATATATATATACCCATGGTTATGTGTAATGCAAATTTTTTTATGAACTTTATTTTTAATGAGAATTAAAAACTCCAAAAGATAAGTTATTAAAATTATATGTTTTATTAATTCATGTAATTGAATATTTTTTCTAAATAAATTGAAATTTAGTTTATAACATATCAAATAATTCCAACTTTGATCAATAATTTTGTGATATTTTAATGTGTATTCCCTTTTACTATAATATATTCTTGAATATATTTATTTTTTTCATCTTTTATCAAAAGTAAAACACATGTAAAGTTTATTTGAATAAATGAATGGTTACTTATGATTCAAAAAATATAATGGTGCATAAAAAATCAAATTTTAATTGAAGTTTGAAAATTAATTTATTAATATTATGTAAGTTTAATCCCTGTAAATTAATTCTATGTAAATTTTAGTTTACGATGTATTAAATAATGATATATTTTTTGATTAATGTGTGAAATTATATATATTTTCATTTCTAAAGATATAATATTTGCATAATTATTTTAACTTGGTAGAAATTTTAATTAAACATTAGATATAATTGAAAAACACTCCCAAACTCATAAACAACAATAATTGTTTAATGGACCAATGCAAAATGGTTAATATATGCAAATGAAGGTATTGAAAAATTAGCCACATTGTTGGTGTAAAATTTATATGTTAATATATGTAAAGTTTATTGTGACCATGAAGATCAAATGATCAATTGTTGTACAATATTGGTCTACATATATTGTTGTTTAAAACATATTGAATAACACATTATATATATTTAATAATATTATAATATTATAATGTTGATTCATTTCAATACATATAATATTTTAATATTTATTTGAAATAAAATAATAATTGATTATACATTTTATTAAATGTAAATGTAATCTATATAAATCCATTATTATGAATATGTATTTTATTAATGCATGTATTTGAATATTATTTCAATGTAATATGAAATTTATTTTATAGCATATCAAATATTGGCATATATGATCAATGAATTTCTAACAATTTAATGTATATTCCCTCTTGTATGATAACATATTAAATTTGTAATTAAGAAAAATTAAACACATGTAAAGTTTCTTTGAATAAATGAATGGTTATTTATGATTCAAAAAATATAAATGTTACCTAAATATCAATTTTTAATTAAATAAATAAATTGAATTTTGAAATATAAGTACTTAATATTATGTATGTTTAGTCGGTGTAATTTGTTAACTCTATGTAAAATTTAGTTTACAATATATCATATAATGATATAATTAATTAATTAGATTGTGGATTTATTAATTTTTTTCATTCCTATACATATAATATCTTAATGATTATTTTATGTCAGAAATTTTACATAAATTAAATATAGTTGAAAGACATTTTCAAACTCATAAATGATAAGAATTATTTAATGGACCAATGGAAAATCATTGATATGTGTAAATGAAGGTATTGCAATATTGGCCACATTGATGTTATAAGGTTTATTTGAACAAAATTTTGAAATGTAATTGCAATACCTTCTTTTTAGTGATAATTTCATTACTTTTTACCATCAATGTGACGAACTTGACAATACTTTCATTTATTTGAATCAATATTTATGGCATGATATATTGGGTATGGAATAAATATTTTTGAAAAAATTCCTAAAACTTTTAAAATATTATTTATTATATATAAATAATTACTTCATATAAATATCAATATATTTAAAGACCAATATTGTAACCAATATTATACATCATAAAAAAATTTACATAAATATTTTTGTTACATATTTATAAAATACTAAAATACTAAAAAATTATATAATTAGTTTATGTGAGAATTAGTTAATATATGTGTATATATATAAAAGAAATTTAATCATACATAGGATTATTATATGGGGGAGGTATCAATTTTTATTATTATATGAACCATTAAATAAAGGTGACATCATGTGTTGTAAATTTTATTTTAACAACCATTAAAATCTTATTAAATAATAAACTTCATGTTTTTGTTTTCTTGAAATGGGTTTGCAACTTTAAGAGGAGAAAAACATAAATATGTACATCATTGGAAAAATGTTCAAAATGAACTTGTAATTTGTTGATTTAAAGAAAATCTGAATTTTAACATTAAATTAATGTTAATTCTAACATTCTACACATAAAACCCTAAACCCCTTTACCATCAATGTGACCAATTTTTCATAAGCTTTATGTTATTTTTAAAAAACATTTTTTTGTTTCATGGTTTATGATATTATCGCAAAATGATGTAGGTAGTGCTTTTCTTTTAGGTTTTACTCAGATAATGCAATACCTTTCGAAATTCCAAAAATATGTTATGGAGCCCAAATGATTTATGGGATACCTTGAAAGGGGTAGTGCATGTGTATTGAATAGTTCAAGGCATGAACAATACTTTTCTAATAGCTTGAACTAAAATAATTGAGCCCATCGTGTTTGCATATTACCCCAACGAGGGTATTTATTTCCTTTTAGGTTTTAGTATGACTATGTTATACCCTTTTAGGTTTCAATAGATATGTGATGGAACTCAAAGGATTTCCAATATATTTTAGGAAGGGTATTGCACATGCATTGAGTAATTTTGGGCACAAGCAATACCCCTCCAATAGCTTGGACAAAAATAATTCAATCCATGGTGTTTACAAAATACCTTCATGAGGGTATTGCTTTCTTTCTAGGTTTTGGTATGGATTTGCAATGAAGCAAGCTACCACATGAGCTTAAAGCCTAGGCCTAGAACTTAAAGTTTGAACTTGGGACGATAAAATGTCTTTTCCCTTGTACACATGCAAGTAAAATTCAAAAATTTAATTACCAAATGAATGTTGTACTAGTAAACCTAAAAGCAAACATGGGGATGAATGTAAGCATTCATTTTCATTATGGATGAATGTTTTATTTTATCATTAAATTTTTATGGATAATTTTTTTCCCATAATCTTAATTAATTAAAACTTCATGAGACACTATCTAATTATATATGATATAACATTTGTTGAATAATATAATGTAAATTCCATTATATATGTATTTCATGGTTATAATTTAAAATGTCATTATTTTAAAAATGTTTCAACTATATTACCATTACTATGCTAACATCCACCCCATGATCATTGTTGTTTTTAAATAATTCATTAATTAATTGAAATTTGGGCAAATTGACCTAGTGTCGTTGATGACAATAGGTTTTTTCCTCCCTTTCCTTTTAAGGTGCCACAGTTTCAAACCTATTTATAATTATCGTTGGTAACAATGAAGGTTTTTTTTTCATTTTCTTTCAAGGGTGCCATGACTTTCTTCAAATTTAACCAATGTTGTTGACAATAAATGGGTTTTGAATGTTTTAAATAATTTTAAATTACGTGATGTCATTAGTATAATGGATTTTTGAAATAAATTAAAAGTCAATTTTGGCACTTTAATTAGTTTTCTTCAAACAACCTACTATCATAGATGACAATGGGTGGTTTTTTAATAATTATTATTTTCGAGGCACTCTAGTTTTTCACAAAATAAATATATAATGTTGTTAACAACAATTAGCATTGGGTGGTGGGGGGGGGGGGGTGACACTCATTCCATGATAATATTTTTTGAATTATTTAACATTGTTCATGAAAATGATTTTTTAAACAAAATTTTAAAAATCATTTTTGTCCCATCATCATATTTTCCCTTACTATCACAATTTCATTATCCATCATTATTAAATGACATTCAAGTTTGAAATATTAATATTTGGACAACAAATGAATATGGATATAAATAATTTTGAATTTGTTTATCTTTCAATCATGGATGATTTTCATTCAATGATTTATTTATTTAATCCAAATCATAAATGAAATTCATGCATGAAAAAATGACATTCATCCATATGAAATCATTCATCTATGGACATATTCATCCATGTTGATGGATTAAACCACATTAAACTTTAAGTTCCAAATTCAAAGCTCCAAGTTCATGCTTCACACTCATGCAAAAACCATCTTTGCTATGTAATACCCCACTAAGATTCAATAGATATGTTATGGAGCCCAAAGGATTTTTAATATACCCTAATAGGGGTATTGCACAAACATTCAGTAGTTATTATGGGCATGAGCAATACCCCTCCAATAACCTATACCAAAAAATTCCACCCATGGTGTTTATAAAATACCTTCATAAAGGTATTGCTTTCCTTTTAAATTTGAATTTTTAATTTTGGGGGGTAAAGAAAGGTCATTTTTTAGATGATTTCATCAAGCATACATATAAAAATATGTGAAAATGTATCTCTAACCATTAACACAAGATTGTGTAAAATGAAAGTAAAATTTTTTAAATAAAAAAAATGGGTGACGTATTATAAAAATGTGCCAAAAATGCCCAATCCAAAGCAACCCCACCTTAAAATGGGGAACATGTCATAATGGTAAATATGTGGTTGTTTCAAAGATAATAAGCTACCTTAACATTTTGAAGTTCAAAACAACACGTTAATAAAAATGGGGATAAATTATGGGCTGTATGTGTGTGTGTCATTATTAGAGTGGGATGGGATCCCATAGGCCTTTCTATATCGCATTAATGCAACCTTTGTATCCTTGGCATGTCAATGCATAAATACCTTGCAATTAGCTAGTGCTACCTCCATAACATTAGCCACAAACACTTCCCCAATGGTGTTTCGAACCCTAAAACAAACAACACAATACATTAAATATTACATATGAAACCTAAAACTTGAAATTCAAATAAAATTAAGTATGGCATTGTTACAACATATTAACCATGAATCATTTCTAATTCATGGTATTGTGTAAGAAAACCAATCTCCTTATGCCGCATCGTTTTATTGAATATAGACTTCTAGCTTTGTTCCATGTAAACACTTTTGAATGCCTTTGCATATTCGGTTTGAGTCACTCATATCACAACTGTAAGGTCCTCATCGCATTGCACCTTAGCCTACACATTGAGAAAGATGGACGCCACACCCCATGTAGTCATGCCAAGAAACTAAAAGATGTGGCTAGAAACTAGCTTAATAGGTGTGAGTTTAGGAGCTTTAGGTGTCTTGCAAGGTAACTTGGAGCCTATTCCACTCAAGGTTTGTGTGCCTCCCTAGCCCTAGTAATTGTTTTTTGCTCATTGCAATGGAATCGGGCCAAAGGGTTGCTCAAGACCCACACATTCATGGTCATGTGATCTTGTTGCCTTGGGCCCTCCTCCTGAATAGATGGTTGTCTAGGCTTGCACAACTCCATAATCACATTATGTTGCGCTTGCAAATGCCATACCAAGTTGTATTTGGTAATGTAGGTCACATTGCACCCATGAACCTTACAATTAAACTTTGCACTATCCCTTGCCCAATGTACACCTTGTAAGACAAATGGGGGAAGGGTAACCACATCTGAAACCAAAATAATAAAAACAAGAAACCTAATTTGAGAATTAACATTTCGGATGAAGGTTATTATTTATATGATGAAAATATTGCATAGATAGATAAAAAATTAAAACACATAATGAGGGTATTGCATAGAGGGATGAAATAATAGAAACACAATATGAAGGTATTATTAAAACCTAGTGTTCAAATTTGCAAAAAATGAAATTAACCTTAAAAAAACAATATCACTTACAAAACTTTGAGGTATTGTTTAAAGAATTAGGCAAAAAAAAATGCCCCACCCACCTTCTCACATGGAAAAAGAAGGTGAATCAAAGGTTTGAGGACCACAATTAATGAAAGGATTGTAACAAAAAATTTGACAAAAAAAATCCCACCCATCCTCTCTAGATCCTCTCTACTAGAGAGGATGGGTGGGGCAAATAATCATAAGAATTAAAGTTCAATATGTCACCTCCATCAATTTCAACATGAGGTTGAACATTTTTTTGTTTTAGCATTACACTAAGAATTACAATTTTTTATTCCTTTATCATGTCAATCATTTTCTATTTGACTCAACCTCAATTTTATTAATATTTGTCGTAGATGTTTCCCTAACATGAACACTAGCTTGCCCGTGTTCCTCCATATTCACATTCGAATCCAATGTAGTCACATTTTCAACATTAGCCTACGTTTGTTGTCTAATTACCTTTATTTCCAAATCTCTTTCATTCATTGCAGCTGCCATGCCATATGCAAATTTAGTTGAGGCTTGTTGGTTGAAGGTAATAATCCTTCCTTCTTTTCAATTTTCCATGTACAAAAAACAAAAAAAACACAAATAAAAAATAAGGACCACTAATAGCAGAAAATGAAAAAACAACCACCACAATAACACATTAATAGAAGCCAAGAAGAGGACTAGGGCAAAAACACAAGACCAACACTTAGTGGAAGTAACAATTGAAGAAAAAAAGAACATTGATGTAATGTTCATTTTTTTGTAAGCAATAAGGGTTGACCCTAAACCCTAAAACTCTCCTTTAAGCCACGAGCACAATTTTAAAAAAAAAAATGACCACACCGAATAGTAAAAATAGATGAGGACAATGAGCCCAACTCATTGTCCTCTTCACACCTTTACAACATCATAAGAGGATGATGAGCTAAGTTTGTCGTCCTCATTTGTTTTACAAAACACCAAAACTAAAATGACAACAAATAGCTGTGCAATTTGTTGTCAATTTTTGGCACTTTGCTCTAGAACATGAAAAGGACGACAAGCTTAGCTTGATGTCCTCCTTCACGCTTGCAAAAATAACACAATGATGATGAGTAGTGCAATTGCATTGCTCATTGTCGTCTTTTCTTACTTGGGAGAGATCACACACGACAATGAACAATTATGCTACTTGTTGTCATTTTTTGGCATTTGCTTTAGAACATGAAAAGAATGACGAGCCCAACTTGTCCTCCTCTTTCACACTTGCAAAAACAACACGATGATGATGAATAATGCAACTGTTTGATGTTGTTTTTTCGTACTTGGGAAAAATCACAACATGATGACGAACAATGGCATTGTTCATCGTTGTTCCTTGGTGCCTGCTCCAGAACATGAAGAGGATGATGATGATGCATGTGTTGTTGTCCTCTTCGCAGCTAGAGACCAAAAGATAATTTAAAAAAAAAAAAAAAATGGCATATTTATTACCTTAACTTTTTTCTTTTTTTCCCTTCCCACTCCCCTTTTTTTTCACATCTAAAATTTTTTCTAATAATTCCACATCATAAA